>Ga0209512_1001941_pt1 | contig 23560 bp, 23 predicted proteins | sample frozenSSSSmetaG_FD_184142 | JGI IMG/M metagenome (GOLD analysis project Ga0209512, IMG submission 184142) | Glacier valley bacterial and archeal communities from Borup Fiord, Nunavut, Canada, to study Microbial Dark Matter (Phase II) -... | ecosystem: Environmental > Aquatic > Freshwater > Ice >...
CTCTCCCCGCCCTCCGCCCCTTCCCCGCCTCCTCGCCTTCCTCCTTCCTCGCCGCCCTCCGCCCCTTCCCCGCCTTCCCTCCTTCCCCCCGACCCCGGCGTGTCGCATTTTCCAACGGGTGGTGCCGGAATGAGATGCCAGTCTGCAGTGATATCGGTCTGAACTGGCATCCCGTTTGGGCGCGCATCGACGGACATCGGGAGGGTTGAGTGCGCGTTCTCAGCGGTGCCAGTTCGCAGTCATGTCAGTCTGAACTGGCATCCCGTTTGGGCGGGTATCGACTTAGATCGAGAGCATCGGCGGGCGTAGGGTCGGGTCATGCCCGTGGTGCGCCTCCGTCCGACGACTGCACATGCCGGATGCCGGATGCCGATGATCATGGCTAGCCGATGATCGTGGGCGAGTGATACTGGTGGCGACCCCCAGCCCGTGGCTGCCGACAGCCGTCGCCCTGTTACTGCTGGCGGCGATCGCCACGACGGGGCTCATCGGGTTCCGCATCCCTCGACCGGCCGCCGTTGTTTCAGCACTCGCGCGCGCCGGGCTGCAGTTAGCCCTCCTCAGCCTGATCCTCAGTTCGATCATCAACGACCCGTGGCTTGTGGCACTGGGCCTATCGGTGATGTTCGCGGCCGCGGTGTTCACGGCGGCTCGCCGGTCGAGGAGACCGGTGCGTCGGGTCGGCCCGTTGGCCGCGGCGATGCTCGCCGGACCGCTCGCGATCGGAGTGGTCGTGTTCTCGACGGGGGCGATCGAGTTCTCGCCGCGCTACGTGCTGGCGATCGGAGGAATCGTGATCGGCAACACAATGACCATCGCCATCCTCACGGAACGCATCTTCGCGAGCGACGTGCTCGCGCACTGGCCCGAGGTCGAAGGGTGGCTCGCGCTCGGCGCCACCGCACGTCAGTCGACTCTCTCACTGGCCCGAGCGGCCATCCAGACCGCGCTACTCCCGTCGGTGGACCAGACCCGAACCACAGGGATTGTCGTGCTGCCCGGCGCGTTCGTCGGCGCGATTTTCGCGGGTGCCTCACCGGTCGAGGCCGCCCGGTTCCAATTGGTCGTGCTCGCGAGCGTCCTCGCCGCTGGCGTTCTCACCTCGACGCTCCTCCTTCGACTCACGGGTGCTGTCGCACAAAGACCCGAGGATCCGGCCGCTGAAACGAAATCGTCAGCCGCGAGGTAGCCCCTTGTACGCACCACGGGCTCCCTTCGCAAGCCCTCGGCTTGTCTCCGACCCGCGGCTACCGTGGAAGCTGAGGAGGGTTCCGATGAGCGTTCAACAGGGAGAAATCGCTGCGGCCCTGGGCACGGATGCCGTGCAGTGGCGATTCGTCAGTGGGCTTGAACCCAGCATTCTCATCGGCCGCCAGCACGACCGGCCGATCGCGCTCATCGAGTGGCGGACCGGCAGCGGCTTTCGCCTCACCACCTGCCGCGGGGAACAATTGGGCGATCACGCCACAGTCGATGATGCGAAGCGAGCACTCGACGAGCGCCTGAGCTGAGTCCCCGAGACCTATCAGCGGTTAGCCAAGGCTCCCCTTGCTGGCGACCGCGTCCGCTGGCTGCTTGACTGGGGAGGTGAGTATCCTCGAACCACCCCACGCCGATGAGCCGCACGGCAGCGGTGTCGCGAGCCGCCTGAATTGGTTGCGCGCCGGCGTTCTCGGTGCAAACGACGGGATCGTCTCGGTCGCGGCGATCGTCGTGGGTGTGGCAGGGGCCACGGGCGACATTGCGCCCATCTTGACGGCGGGGCTCGCGGGGTTGGTCGGCGGGACCGTGTCGATGGCCCTCGGCGAATACGTCTCGGTGAGCAGCCAACGCGACAGTCAGCATGCCCTGATCGCGAAGGAACGCCGTGAACTGGCCGAGATGCCCGAGCAGGAATTGGCGGAGCTCGCCGGGATCTACCGGGGCAAGGGGCTTTCCCCCGAAACGGCTCAACGCGTGGCCACGGAGCTCACCGCCCATGATGCCCTCGCAGCGCACCTCGAAGTAGAACTGGGCATCCGCGAGCAGGATGTCGCAAGCCCTTGGCAGGCGGCCGGGGCCTCCGCTCTGGCATTCCTCCTCGGCGGAGTGCTGCCGCTGATCGCCATCCTGCTACCGTCCGAAGCCGCACGGGTGCCGGTCACGTTCGTCGCGGTACTGATCGCTCTCGCCGCCACCGGCGCTACCGGCGCCTTCATCGGCGGCACTCACTGGGCTCGACCGACCCTTCGCGTTCTGATCGGAGGAACGATCGCGCTCGGCGCGACGTTCGCGATCGGTCGACTGCTCGGAGCATCCGGCGTCATCTGAGCCGGATGCTGCAGAGATCCGCGGTCGGGATAGCCGATAACGAGGATGCTCCGAGCACACAGGAACGCAGGGCAGGATTGGCCCATGACCTTGACGGACCGGGTGCCCGGACTAGCGCTCGAGAAGCGCCGTGCTCGATTCGCCCGTCGTTCCCTCGCTTCGGACGTGCTCATAACCTGCCTCTGGGCCTCTGGGGCCGTGGCGGTTGCGCTCTATCTCTCATCCGGAAGCGTCGGCCGCACAAGCAGCGCGGCCGAGATCATCACGACCGTCGGCGCGATCTGCGGGCTCGTCGGGTGCAACTACATCCTCGTCATGCTCGTGCTCGCCGCCCGCATCCCCCTCCTCGACCGCACGATCGGGCATGAGCAGGCGATCGCCGTGCATCGCACGATGGGTAAGCCCGCCCTGTATCTGCTGCTCGCGCACGCCGCACTGCTGCTCACCGGGTACGGGATGAGTGCAGGCGTCAACCCGATCGCTGAGATCATCCCGATGCTGTCCATCCCCGACATGCCGCTGGCCTTCATCGCGCTGGGGCTCATGATCACGGTGGTCGTCACCTCGCTCGTGGCGGTACGGCGACGGTTCAGCTACGAGGCGTGGCATCTCATCCACTTGCTCAGCTATGTCGCGGTGGCCTTCGCCATCCCCCATCAGCTCAGTGTCGGCGGGGTGCTCGCGGACAGTACCTGGCAGCGCTACTACTGGATCGCGTTGTACGTGATCGCTTTCGGGACGATCGCCGTGTTCCGTTTCGTCGTGCCGGTCGTCTCGAGCGTGCGGCACGGCATCACCGTTGCCGCGATCTCTCCGGTCGCGCCCGGCGTCACGTCCATGTTCCTTCGCGGGCGCGGACTCTCCGCCCTCAATGCGGTCGGCGGGCAGTTCTTCGTCTGGCGGTTTTTGACCCGCAAGACGTGGTGGCACTCGCATCCGATCACCCTCTCCGCCCTCCCCACCGACACGGTCGCGCGCATCACCGTGCGCGGCCTGGGAGACGGCAGTTCGCGAGTGCTGAACGTGCCGGTGGGCACACGCGTCATGATCGAAGGGCCTTACGGGCTATTCACCAGCGCGACGCGCATCGCACCGAAGGTCGCCTTCGTCGCGGCGGGAATCGGGGTCACGCCCATCCGCGCCATGCTCGAGCAGGGTGAATTCGGCCCCGGTGAGGCGACCGTGCTGTTGCGGGCATCGCAGCCCGACGAGGCGTACCTGTGGGACGAGATCGAGCAGTTGGCGACCCGCCGGGGGGCAGCGTGCTACTCCCTTGTCGGACCCCGGGCGAGCGGTGCGAATTCGTGGATGTCGGTGGGCGACGCCCAGCGCGGCGTGACGATTGAGAGCATTCTGCCCGACTTGGCGAACACCGACCTCTACCTGTGCGGGCCGGGCGGTTGGCTCGACTCGATCAGCGCCGCGGCCCGAGCCGCTGGCGTCCCAAGGCATCAGATCCACTCGGAGAGGTTCGACTGGTGAGAGCGCGCGCGGTCATCGGAAGCGTCGTCGCATCAGCGGCGGTGCTCGTGGCGGGCTGGCAAGCGGGCGCCACGGTGGATGCCGCGACGGTGGCCAGTGGGCACGCGCCCGGTTCCCGAGTGGGCGCCGAGCCCCGGGGGACGGCGACCGCGAGCCCGGCCAGCCCGACCGGTGTGGCCAGCCCGGGCGCCGGAGTGGCCTTGCCTTCGCCGGGGTCGAGCGCCCCCGGCGGAGGCGGAACCACCGGCCGGCCCGCGGGCGGCGCTGCCGGAGCTCCCGCACCCGTCGCTCCACCCGCTCCTGCCGGTGCTGTCGACGGGGTCTACACGGGCGATCTCGTCGACACCGTCTACGGCACTGTGCAGGTACGGGTGGCCATCAGCGGGGGCAGGATCACCGACGTCGTACCCCTGAAACTGACAGATAAGGGAAGCGAGTCGGCACGGTACAGTCGCGAGGCCGCCCCCATCCTCCGAAGTGAAGTGCTGTCGAACCAATCCGCCTCGTTCACGTCGATGAGCGGCGCGACCTACACGAGCGGCGGGTATCTCTCTTCTGTTCAATCCGCCCTCGACCAGGCCGGTTTCTAGATCATGCGTAACACTTTCACGACGATGGGAACGGTTGCGTCCCTGGAGGTGCCGCGCGAACATATGGCACTGGTCGCCGACGTGCGCGAGCTCTTCGAGCGTTCCGAATCCCGCTTCAGCCTCTACCGTGACGACTCCGAGCTGTCGTTGATCGCGAGCGGGCGGGCGACGCTGGCCGAGTCGAGCGCCGAACTCCGGGATGCCTACGCGAGCGCGCTCGAGTGGCGATCGCTGACCGGCGGCAGCTTCACCCCCCACCGGCCCGACGGCGTCATCGACCTCAACGGGCTCGTGAAGGCGCGCGCGATCGCCGAGTCGGGCGCGCTGCTGCAGGCGGGTGGATGCCTCGACTTCACGATCAACGTCGGGGGCGACATCCTCACGGGTGGAATGGCCCCGCGCGCCGTGCCCTGGCGAACCGGTATCACCGACCCGGCGCACGCCGGGGACCGTAACGCTGCACCGCTGTGCTCCTTTCCGATGTCGGTGCATCGTGCCATCGCGACCTCGGGGAGCGCCGAGCGCGGCGACCACATCTGGCTCACCCGGTCGGAGAGTGCCCCGGAGTTCGTGCAGGTGAGCGTGCTCGCCGATGACATCGAGACGGCCGATGTACTCGCCACCGCGATCATCGCGGCCGGCTACGACTTTCTCTCGCGGGCGACCGCGAACTGGGATATCGACGTGCTCACGGTCGACCGCGCGGGCGAACTACTCGTCACGCCCGGCCTCGGTGGGATGTTGCGCACCGCGGCGTGAGCGCGCGACTCAGCGACGAAAGAAACCGACTACGAGCCCGAGCCCGATCGCGGCGCCCACCAGTTGCGCGACGACGAACCCGGGGGCGGAGCCCGGCGCGATACCCGCGAAAGTGTCGCTGAAGATACGCCCGATCGTGATCGCCGGGTTCGCGAAGCTGCTGGAGCTCGTGAAGAAGTAGGCGGCACCGATGTAGGCGCCGACAGCAGCAGGCGTGAGCGCGCCGCGGTCGGTACGGGCGAGCGAGAAGATCACCAGGATGAGCCCCGCGGTCGCGACGACCTCCGATAGAAAATGACTCGGGCTCAACCGATCGGTGGTGCTGATGGTGACGGCGGCCGCCCCGAACATGAGGTTGGCGAGAACGGCGCCGCCGAAGCACCCGATCACCTGTACGGGAATGTACAGCGCGGTGTCGCGCCAGGGCCGGGCACCCAGAATCGAATCGACCAGCGAGACGACCGGATTGAAGTGCGCGCCGCTCACGGGAGCGAAAACGAGGATGAGTACCGGCAAGCCCAGCGCGGTGGCGAGGGCGTTCTCGAGCAATTGCAGGCCGGTGTCCCCGGGAGAGAGGCGCTGCGCGGCGATTCCGGAGCCGATCACGAGGGCGGTGAGGAGGCCGCTTCCGAGAAACTCGGCGGCCAGACGGGCCGGAAGGGTGTCACCGGGGAATCGAAGAGTGGATGCATCCGCCTCGTCCAACTCCTCCAAACCGCTCACCAGCACACTGTATCGACTCGGTTCTCACCGGTGACGGCGGGCCTCGTGAACTACGCTTCATTCATGGACTCCAAGCCCATCGTGCTGTTCGTCTGCATCCACAACGCTGGCCGTTCGCAGATGGCCGCTGGCTACCTGAGTGCCCTCTCGGGCGGGTCTGTCGAAGTGCGGTCCGGCGGGTCGGAGCCGGGAGACCAGATCAATCCGATCGCCATCCAGGCGATGGCCGAGGAGGGCATCGACATCTCGCAGGGTGTCCCCCAGCTCATGACTACCGAGCAGGTGCGCGATTCGGATGTCGTCATCACCATGGGCTGCGGCGACGTGTGCCCTATCTTCCCTGGTAAGCGTTACGAAGACTGGGAACTGGTCGACCCGAAGGGTAAGAGCATCGCGGAGGTGCGCTCGATCCGGGACGACATCAAGGCTCGTGTGACCTCGCTGCTCGCGGAGCTGTCGGTCACGGTCGCGTAGCGGACTGTCAGAGGGTGGTCAGCCCGGCGACCGGTTCGATCCACGACGTTGTCGAGCTTCGGTGCTGCGGTTGTCAGGGTGCGGGTTTTACTCGTGAAATGACCTGACACTTCACGGCTGTTCTATCAGCCGACGAGAACCCCGTGCACGAAGATGATCGCCGGAAATGCCGCGGTGAAGGCCCAAAAGAAAGTGTCGAGGCCAATCAACACGGCTGTTCCGAGATGGAGCATCGCCCCGGCAAAAAGCAGCGCTGCCAGTACGCCAGGGGGAGCCACAAGGGCTACGGGAAAAATGATCTCCACGACGATAACTGTCCATCCGACGAAGCCTCCAAGCCAAGGTCGCCTAAGAAGTACGGCTGCGGCCGTGGATTGTCCATAGGTAGCGGTGTTGAGAATGCTTTGAAGCGCTGATCCTTGACGCCATTGTTCGTTGGATATCTTCGATATTCCCGCAGCGAAATATGAGAACAAAGCCTGCGCCGCGATGAAATACAAACCCACGGCCTGAAAAGGACTCGACGCTGGGAGCAGGAAGGTGAATGCCAAGCCCGCGAGGATGATGACCGATATTTGATTGGAGCCATCTCTGCCGTAGCGAATTTGGTAGGCCAGAAAAAGGCTTGATAGCAAAATGATCGTTGCGTAACTGGCGTAGAGCAGGTTGCTTTGAAACGGAATGATCAGCGCTATGGAACAGACGATTCGAGCAATCACAACAATCCGTAGCCACACTGAGCCGCTGTGCCCGACCATCGACGCACGTATCGCACCGTGTGACCCAGCGAGGATCTGCCTGCTATTCCAGTCAAACAGCCCGCTCGAGACGAATTCCTTCAAACTCAGAAGCAATTGCAAAGAACCTTGAAGAATGCCTATGCCCACGATGACGGCAGTAATCCGTGCGGCGCTTTCGATTGTCAACATGGCTTATGACACCGGGTGGGTCAGCGAATAAAAACGAACTCGCGGCACAGAAGCTCCGCTTGGACCGCGTGTTTCAACCACAGCAAATTGGTAGAACGCCTGCGAGGACAATGAACCTCCGAGTCGCTTGCGCGCAACGTCAAGCAAGATTACGTATGGCGCGGTGAACTGAAGCCGCTCTGCAGAGCAGTTGATACGAGAAAGCGCCAGCAACTGAAACAGTTCGATCATGCCCTCTCGGTAGCGTTTTCGAGGGTTCCAAAGGGGAAAGAGAATTCCTCTCGGGGATAGATTCAACTCCAACCATGGACTGACGCTCGTTTCATCCTCGCGACTGCGATACACAAAGTGATAGTTACTCGCACCGGGATCTGGCGTGAAGAATGACCATTTTGGTATGAGTGTGAACCGGTCAAACCGTGTAGTCAGCCGGCTGAGCCGATTATTTTTCTGAAATGCGATCGTCAGTAAAAACCAGACAGAGAAAACAACGATTCCCATAACGCCGAATACGGAGCTTGCAGTTTCAATCATGTGATCTTCCTCAGATCGAATCGGTCGGCGAACAGTTTGTATTACTAGCGACTTGACGAACGAACTCGTGGCAGGGTCGTCTACCGATTCTGGTAGCAGGCAGCTGCTGATGATTTCGGAATACGAAGCAGAGTTCGGGTCATTTCGATCGGGCGGCAATTGCGTCCGCCTGGTAGGCCCGAAGGATCTCCAGCGTCTGTGCCGATCGGTGCTCTACAGGAACTTCTGCAAGCTCTTCTCTCATGCCCTCTGTGTCGCAACGGATAGCCGAACCGCCGTCCGTGATGACCCAGTCGTCATTGGGGTCGACAGGGGTGATGACGCTGTCGAGGGTCGAGAGTTCGAGATCGGTAAGGCTGATAGCCATGGGCATTCCGTCTTTCGGGCTGGGAGAAATCGTGTCGACGCGCTCCCACCATGAATCCAGGATGACTTGCGGCCACTCATAATCAAGCGGGCCGGTCCACGAGAAGGCAAGCCGTATCGGTTCAACTACCTGATGTCTATTCTGAGCATCATCTTCGGTCAACTACGAGAGTCAAGAGTATTACAGACGTACCGGCTCGTTATGGGAAGGCCCCATAGCGGTGTGTTCTGGGGGTTACCTATACAACAGCGCCTCGAACGTCACGAAGCCGCACGTCGTTTATATCCGCGGGGGCAAACGTTGATGACCTGGTCGCAGATAGCTCACACGTGCAAGGAGCCGACGACTAACCACTCAAGGTCAAAATCTTGCCGTCCTGCTCGCCGGTCCCTGACTCCGGTGCCACACGACCCAAACCATCGAGCGTGCCGATCCTGCGTCCCTGGGAAACCCGGCGCGGACGCCGTCAACGCCCAGTTTGACCGGGTCCTGAACGCCCTTGAGAAGCAACTCCCCGCCTTCGGCACCCACCTCGAGACAGCCCGGGCAGACGTGCTCGCTTTCACCGGCTTCCCGAGGGAGATCTGACGTCTTGAATTTTCTCTTTTTTCCAATTAATTCCCGGTGGTCTGCCGCGCTATACGATCAGGCATCAACATGATCGGGCACATGGACGGCAGATTTCGAAGTACGCCGATTGCGCTCGTCCTTTGTCTCGGGATGCTGTTGTCGGGATGCACTTCTGTAGGCGACGGTCTGAAGGCAGCTTTAGACACAAACACATCGCCCTCGCCATCCACCACCTCCACCCAGACAGTCGAGCCGACCGCAGGCGCTGATGCGACTCCAGTAATCGTTGCCCCCGCGCCAAATGTGAGCAGCGGAGGCGACGCGGTTTCGTCGACCGGCGTGGTGTTGCCCAATTCATCGCGCACCCCTGGGGCCACGAACGCGTCAGTGACTCAAGCAAACATCGGGCAAACCATTTGTGTTTCTGCTTGGACCAGCACTATTCGTCCTCCCTCACATGTGACCACCACGCTGAAAATCAAACAGCTCGCATCGGGATATTCGTACCAATCGGACACGCTCACCGCAGACTACGAAGAGGATCACCTGATCAGTCTCGAACTGGGCGGATCCCCGACCTCAGAAGCTAACTTGTGGCCGGAACCCTACGGAAGTGTCGAGGGTGCTCGGGTGAAGGACCAGCTTGAAAACAATTTGCACTCCCTCGTGTGCTCCGGAACCCTGCCCCTGATTACCGCGCAGAATGCGATCGCATCAAACTGGTGGATCGCATACGAAACCTATGTCGCAAGCTCAACTGGGAACAATTCCGTGGCCCCGGTAACAGGTGCACCACCCGCTCCCGCTCCGGCTCCGGCTCCAGGGGAACCGCCGGCTGGTGCGACGGCGCTGTGTGTTGATGGGTCGTATTCGTTCGCGGCGCATCATCAGGGAGCTTGTTCACAACATGGGGGCGTATCAACGTTTTACTGAACTTGACCTGCGATCGACTCCAGGACGGCCTCAGCAGGGTGCGCCAAGTTGTGATTCATGAGCTGGTCGATGCGCTCCGACAGTCGCGCTACCTCAGCCAACAAAGGCGCATCAGCTGCCTCCACCTTGGCAGCCGCTCTGACCCCGACTCGAAGGTCAATACCGACGGTGGCCACGTTCTAGCCCGCGCCCCCGGGCCAAAGAGTGAACCCAGCGGCGACCTCTGCGAAAAGTTCAGGATGAATGGTGCACGCCCCACTTTTGTTTTTTCGACCCGCACCCGGGATCGTCCCGACGGCGTTCTACGGGAGAGCGATCGGCACCATGGTCTCGTCGCCGAGCGGTCATGCCGTCCTCGTGAACTGGCGCCGGCCCACCCGTGGAGGTAATTGGTCATGCCGCTATGGCAGTGCTTTGATTGCGCCCGGGGCACCGGGACAGTCGTCGCCGCCTGAGCGGCCTCCCCGAAACCCTCCAGCATCGCAATATCGAATATGACGGGTCGCTCGGTTAGCAGCGGAACTTCACACGGGTCCGGCATCGCGGGCCGGCATGCTGAGTTCCCAGGAACGGGGTTTATCGGGAACGGCTAGTTGTTGGCTTTGCTGCAGGTGGCTTGAGCGGCAGTCTGTCCGGTGACCCCGATAGGAAGGACAACGGGCGCTATCACGGGAGCCCCTGAGCCAACCAGGGTCGGAATGGCTTTGGACAGGAAGAGCGCATCCGCTGGCGTTGGAATGTGCGTCGGAACCGGGACCTCCGGTGTTGGGTTTATTACTGCCCCAACACCCAACGCCCCCGAGAGCTGCACCGGTTGGTCGGCTACAAGCGCCGCTCGGAGGAGGTCGGAGGCGTCGGAGTTGGGCACGACGCGGTTGGGGTCTTCGGGATCGTAGACGACGGGCCATTGGAGAAACACGATGTTGGACAAATCGACGCTTTTGACCGCCAACGCCAACGCCATGATCGAAGTTGGGCTGGACAAGGAGGCGGAGGTTTTGAGGTTCTTGGTGGCTGCGTTGGCGAGCGAATAGAGCGAGATGGGGTTGGAAAGCACACCTCCATCGAGGATTTGGCGGGCCATCGCGGAAAGAAAAACTTGCTGGTTGCTGATTCGCCCCAAGTCGCTTCCGTCCCCAACCCCGTTGCGGGTGCGGACGAAGGCCAAGGCTGTGGCGCCGGTGATGGTCTGATTACCGGCTGGAAGGTCGAGTCCGGACGAAGGATCGTTGATGGGGGCGTCGAGGCAGACGGTGACCCCACCGATCGCATCAGACATGTTGATCACTCCGTCGAAGCTGATCATGGCGGCGTACTTGATGTCCAACCCGGTGAGTTGTTGCGCCGTCAGCACCACACAGGACAGCCCTTCGGTCAGCGTGGTGTTGAACATGGAATGAGAGCGGGCCGAGAAGGTGCCACCGGAAGGGTCCGGGCACTCCGGGATGGTCAGCATCAGGTCACGGGGAATGCTGATGACGGTGGCCCTTTGGTGATCAGCCGAGATGTGGAGCACCATCGTCACGTCGTTGCTTCCCGTTCCGGAGCTTCCAGCGAGCTGGTCGGCGGAATTGAACGGGCCTCCTTGCCCGGTCCGAGTGTCGGTGCCGGTCAGCAAAATATTGGCTCCACCCTCGAGTGGACCCATTTGAGGGAGAGGGGCAACTTGCCCGTTTGCCAGCAGCAGTTGGGTTCCGCCCTTGACCTGGCCTGCGGTGCTGACCACCAATATGGCGGCAATGGCCAACGAGCTTGCCAGCACCACAGCCACAGAGGTTCCGAGAAACCGTGCCACCGCGGGAGCAGGACCTAGCGGGCGCCCTCGGCGGTGGCGAACCGACACCCGCCCGCCGTCTTGGGCCCGGGAAGACCGGCGGTCAACTGAATCTGTCACCCGCTGAGAATAAGCAATTAGCTGGGAAAACAGCCGAGAACCCGAGCGTGGCTTATGCGCCCGGTATCGACGAAGGCGCCGGCGTCGGCGTCGGCGAACTCATTCCCTTCGAGGCGACGATTCGTGTCGCGGTGATCGTCTTCCTCGCGTTCCCGGTGGGCGTCGCTCCCATCACGATCACCTCCTGGCAAACACTGAAATCTAACTGTGCCGATGGCACCGTGGGGCGGCCGCCGAACTTTGTCATGGAGTCGACACCGACGGTGATCACGGTTTCCTCAGTTGCCGTGACGGTCCACATGTTGGCCATGATTGTGCTGACGGTGCTACGAAACGCAGCGGCGACTATTGGTCGAGCGTGAGCGGTTTCCCGAGCGGAGCCGGACAAGGTGCTATCGCAACGCAGATATTGGTGGAGTTCACCGCTGGATCCTGTCAGGAACCCGTATTCGCCGGGAGCGGGCACGCATACTGGAGCGAATCGGTATTCCATTTATTCGAGCAGGGTTCGCGCACGTGACATCATCGGCATCGGCCGGGCCTCGACCAGCCGTCGAGCCGCGCCGAGGCCATCGCGCACAGCCTTCTCCTCGCCCGGGCACCACACCTAGCTTCCGAGCTGACATCCAGGGCCTTCGCGCCGTCGCTGTTTTGCTTGTTCTGCTGTATCACTCGCGCGTCGGCGCCGTCTCCGGCGGCTACGTGGGCGTGGACGTATTTTTCGTGATCTCTGGGTTTCTCATCATCAGCCACTTGACCTCCACGTTGTACCGCGGTGAAAAAATCAAGTTCGGAGCGTTTTATGCGAACCGGGCTCGACGCATCTTGCCCGCGGCGTTCACCGTCATCATCCTCACGATGGTCGCCGCCACCGCCCTGCTCTCGCCTCTGGCCCTCCGACGGGTCATGGGCGATGCCGTGGCCACCGTGTTGTACGTACCCAACGTTTCGTTCGCGCTTCAGGAAACCAACTATCTCGCCGACACCACTCCTTCGCTCTTTCAACATTTCTGGTCACTGGGAATCGAGGAGCAGTTCTACCTGCTGGTGCCAGCTCTCCTTGCCATAGCTTTCTGGGCCACGCGACGGTCACGCACAGGGCTGACCGTGGTGACGGCGGTCCTGGTGATGGCCTCGTTCGTGACCGGGCTCATCATCACCGGCGTGAACCAGTCTCAGGCTTTTTTTCTCCTTCCTACCCGCGCATGGGAATTAGGTGTCGGCGGTCTCGTCGCCTTTGCCCTCACTGGGGGATCCTTCGCGATTCATCGCGTCTTCAGTGTCGTGATTTCATGGGCGGGGCTCGGGATGATCCTTTTCGCCGCCTTCACGTTCACAGCTGCAACAGCCTTCCCCGGCATCGCCGCCGCGGTCCCCGTGGTGGGGAGCGCCCTAGTCATCCTTGGCGGGCATCAGAGATCACCCGGAGGCGCGATGAGCGTGCTCAGGCTCGCCCCGTTCCAATGGATCGGCGCGATCTCGTACTCGCTCTACCTCGTGCACTGGCCCATTTTGACCCTGACCGAGCAAGTCGCTGACGGTGATTCTCATCTCCCGGACTCCGTGTACTGGCTGCTAGGTGCCATCGCCGTCCCTTTGGCCTGGGTGCTATATGTGGGCGTCGAGCAACCGTTTCGCAGGATGCGAACGTTGGTGAACAGCCCCCCGGCGGTGACCCTCATCTCCGCGCTGACGGTGAGCATCCTCCTATCCGGCGCGGCCCTTTTTGGCCTCACCACGAGCAGCGCCGCCCCGCTTTACGCGTCTGCGCCGGTTCCAAAAACGGTTATCAGTGCGATCCCCGTTACCCCGTCAGCGACCCCGAGCTCCGCCCCATCCGCCGAGCCCACGCCACCGCCACCGCCCGTCTATCCGATCGTGCAATCGGTGCCCGAGAACTTGACGCCGTCCTTGGCCGACGCGACCGCTGACAACGCGATCATCTACGGCAACGGATGCCACGCGAGCGAAGCCGTGACAACGGTGCAGGACTGCGTCTTCGGCAATCCTGCCGCGGGCCGCAGCATCGCCCTCTTCGGCGACTCCCACGCAGCCTCATGGTTCCCGGCGCTCAACGCATGGGCGACGACCAACGGATACGCGCTCCGCACCTATACCAAGTCAGCGTGCGAATCGGTCGACGTCGTGACGATGTGGCCGGAGGACGTCTACGCAGCATGCACCATATGGCGGCAAGCCGTCATCGCGAACTTGATCGCCGATCCACCCGCCGCCGCCGTGATCGCCAATACGCCGAACGTCACGCCCCAGGATTCGGTCACCCCGTTCAACACTCTCTGGAGTGACGGACTCGGCCGCACGGTTGCCATGCTGTCCCCGCATATGCGCGTAGCGGTAGTCGCAGACACACCTTCCTTCAACGGGAGCCCGGTGGACTGTCTGGCGGCGAACCTAGCGAGTGCGGGAGATTGCGTACCATCCCGCGAGTCCGTGCTCAATCCGGAGCTAAATAGGCTGCAGCAAGCCTCCGTGGCCGCGAACGGCGGGGCGTGGCTCGATATGACGCCCTACCTGTGCAATCCGGACGCGTGTCTCGTCATCATGGGCAACTTCCTAATGTGGCGGGATCGCCAACACATGACCAACAGCTTCTCAACCGCGCTCGGGCCAGCGTTCGGGACCGAGTTGCGCCGCGCCCTGCCAAATCTGCCGTGAAGTTCTGTTCCGATTAGTCACGCTGAGACCGTCGACGCGGGTACATTCACGCGATCGCGCGGCCGCCCGGCGGCGGCCACCTCACATCCGTGCCCCGGCAGGGACTCGAACCCTGACTGGGACGATTTTAAGTCGTCTGCCTCTGCCGATTGGGCTACCGGGGCGTTGCGTCAGCTCTTCGCCGCGGTTGCTAACGCGGGCTCGGCGAGCTTATCCGCATGCGAATGCTGCGTCTCCGGCACGGCGGGCGCCTTCGGCTTCGTCGCGAACTCCTCGAAAGCCGCTCGGGGGAACGATCGCGCTTCGAGACCCGTAGCATCCCGGCTCAGCACGAGATTGAGGCCCCAGTTGCCGAAGATGCGCAGCTTTCGCTCCCAGGTGGGGATCGCGAGCCCGTGGTACCCGCGGTGCATGAACCACGCGGGCAGACCCTTCACCGCGAAACGGCCGGACTGGAAGACCCCGTTGTAGAGACCGAGCCCCGCTACCGCGCCCTGATTCCTGTGGAAGTAGTCTTTCGGCGCCTCGCCGCGCATACTGCCCACCACGTTTCGCGCCATGAGCTTGCCCTGGCGCACGGCGTGCTGCGCGTTGGGCACGCAGAAGCCGCCGACACCACCACCGGTCAGATCGGGCACGGCGCTGACATCCCCCGCACCCCAGGCGTTCTCGATCACACCGTCATCCCCGACGACTCGGAGGTCGGCTTGCACGCGCAAGCGCCCACGGTCGTCGAGCGGCAAGTCGGTGCCGCGCAGCACCGGGTTGGCCATGACGCCCGCGGTCCACACGATGAGGCCCGACTCGAAGCTCTCCCCCGTAGACAGTTCGATGTTGCCGCCGACCGCGGAGACCAACTGCGTATCGAGGTGGATCTGCCCGCCACGCTGAGTGAGATCTTTGATCACCCACAGGCTCGTCTTCAGCGAGACCTCGGGCATGATGCGCCCCATCGCCTCGACGAGGTGGAAGTGGGTGTCATCGAAACTCAGGGTCGGGTACCCCGGCAGCAGCGATGATGCGAGATTACGCAGCTCACCGAAAATCTCGATGCCGGCGAAGCCGCCGCCCACCACCACGAAGGTCAGGAGCCGGTCACGCTCCGGGCCTGGCGGCAGATTGGATGCCCGCTCGAAGTTGGTGAGCAATCGGTCGCGCACCGCGACCGCCTCCTCGATCCACTTCATGCCGATGGCCTCCTCGAAGACCCCGGGGATGGGGAAGGTGCGAGAGACACCGCCCGCGGTCATGACCACGATGTCGTAGTCCTCGGTCCACGGCTCGCCGAATTCGGGTGTGATCGTCGCTGTACGCGACGCGTGGTCGACCGCAGTGACCTTCGCGGTGACGATCTTCGTGCGCTTCAGATGACGGCGGTGCAACACCACCGCGTGACGCGGCTCGATGGTGCCCGCCGCCACCTCCGGTAGGAACGGCTGGTACGTCATGTAGGGCAGCGGGTCGACCATGGTGACGCTCGCCTCGCCGCGGCCGAGCCATTTCTCGAGCTTGCGGGCGGTGTAGAAGCCGGCGTATCCGCCGCCGACGATGAGGATTTTGGTCACAGTGGTGGTGTCTCCCAGGTAGGCCTATTGACCAATCTACCGTGCGTCGCGTGACGACCTGAAACGGCGGATGCCGCGGAATGCCAGCATCCCGAGGGCGGCCCCGAAGCCCACGAGCACCAGCAGCGGGATGCCCGTGTCGCGCAGCAGCGTGACGGTGGGCAGCACCGACCCGAGCGGATTCACCGGCCGTGCAGCCCCCGGAACGGGGAGAGCGACCGGCGGGGCGGTGGCCGGCGCAGTGGGTGTCGCGGTGGGGGCCGCTGCCCGGCGGTGGATGGTCACCCAGTCCGCGAGGCTGCCCATGGGGTTCGCCGTCACCGGAGCCACGGTCGCGGTGACGGCGGCCTGGGCATCCACGAGGCCGTATCCGTAGATGGCATCGGCGCCGGGGGTACCCGCATCACGGGAGGTGGCGATGATGCGTTGGATGACGTTGGCAGCGCTCAACCCGGGGTAGGCGGCGCGCACCAGGGCGACGATTCCGCTCACGATGGGGGTGGCACCGCTTGTGCCGTCCCAGCGCGCATATGCGCCCCCGGGCATCACCCCCACGAGTTGCTCACTCGGTGCTGCGACCGCGATCGAGATGCCCTGCGAGGATGCATCGAAACTGGCCTGCCCCGCTCGATCCACACCCGCGACCGTGAGCACGCCGGGCATCGTTGCCGGCGCTCCCACCTCGGTCGTACCGCTACCGCGATTGCCGGCCGCCGCCACCACGACCACGTCGTTCTCCATCGCGTAGAGGAACGCGTCATCCCAACTCGTCGGCCAGTCGAGGGTATTGCGGGTCAGCGACATGTTGATCACGTCTGCGCCCTGATCCACGGCGTACCGCACCGCCTTGGCGATCTGGGTGTCGGAATCGACGGTGCCCTCACCGAATCCGATCGAGATCGAGAGGATGGAGGCTTCCGGCGCCGCGCCGACCACTCCTTGGCTCGAGCCCGTTCCCCGGCCGGCGGCGAGGGAGGCGACGAGCGTGCCGTGCTCGCTGCCCTCGGAACCCACGGGGGTCTGCCCATTCGGCGAACCGAGGCCGGAGACATCCGTGCCGCCGACGACGGCACCGACCAGTTCGGCCACAGACCCGTCGACGCCCGTGTCGATCACGGCGATCGTGACCCCCGCGCCCCGGGTCGTGTTCCATGCAGCGCGGATGCCGTAGTCGTCCAGCCAGTACTCGGCGTTGCGAACCGGATCGGCGAGGGCGGGCGCGCTACCCGTGCCGACGACGAGCAGCACGCTCGCGGCGATCGCCAAGGCTGTGGATGCCGCGGCTCGGGGGATGCGCGGGGTCAGCCTCACTCGACGCACGCGCACACCGCCGGGGTCCAGCCCGCCATCGCGAGCGCGAGGTCCCCGATCGGGTTGAGCCCCGGCCCGGCGGCGAGGGAGTGCGCGACGACGGCGTGCAAGCATTTGACCCGGTCGGGCATGCCTCCGGCGGAGACGTCGTGCAACTCCGGGATCTCGGCGATGGTCTGGCGGTCGGCGATGTATGCGAGGTGGGCGGCACGGTAGGAGTCGGCAATACCGGGCTCCGGGGCGGCCGGGTCGAGGAGGGCGGCGAGGCGCGGCATCCGACCCGTCGCTTCGAGCGTGGACACCGCGGCGGTCGCTGCCGGGTGGGTGAGGTAGTAGAAGGTCGGAAAGGGAGTGCCATCCGAGAGCCGAGGCCGTGTTGACACCACAGTGGGTGCGCCGCAGACGCAACGCGCAGCGATGCCGACCACATCCCGAGCCGGGCGGCCGAGCTGGCGCGACACGGTGTCGATGTCCTGTTGACTGGGCGGCTCGAACGGGGGCCTCACTGCGCTCCCCCGACGACCGGCGCGACGAGTTGGTCCGGTGGAGCATCCGTCAGCCCCGCGGTGTAGATCGAGGCGAGGAGCGTCTGCAGCCAGTCGACCCGGGTGGTCTGCACCTCGGTGCTGATCGGCGCGCCGTCTGGGGTCGCTGCCTGGTGGGAACCGGCAACGACCAGGTAGCTGATATCACCCGGGAACACGTAGTAGAGCCGCTCGCGCGCCTGAGTTGCGATGTAGGCCGGATCCTGCCAGCGCGCCACCTCGCTGTTGAACGCATCGACGGACGCCGAGGTGCCGTCGACCGCCGCTTGCAGGGCCGCGATCTGCTGGCGTTGCTCGATCAGGATTCGCAGGTTGGGCGCGAGCACGATGACCGCGAGAATCAGCACACCCAGCATCACCACCGTGAAACCCGAGAAGCGGATCGTGCGGAGCCAACGTTCCGGGGCGGTCTCGGCGGGCATCGCGACCGGCACGGTGCGGGTCGGCCCGGTGCGGGTCGGCACGGTGCGGGTCGGCACGGTGCGGGTCGGCGCGGTGGGCTTCGGCACAGTGCGGGTCGGCGCAGTGCGCTTCGGGCGGTCGGCCATGCTACCGATGGTAAGCGACGAGGATGCCTCGGAGCCGGTGGAGCGCGAGCGAGCGGCGGTTGCTGTCCCGGCTAGCTCACGAACCGCGGAAACGCCGACCTGCCCGCGTACACCGCGGCATCCGCCAACTCTTCCTCGATCCGCAGCAACTGGTTGTACTTGGCGACGCGCTCTGAACGCGCAGGCGCGCCCGTCTTGATCTGGCCGGAGTCGGTCGCCACCGCGATGTCGGCGATCGTGGTGTCTTCCGTCTCGCCGGAGCGGTGAGAGATGATCGTGGAGTAGCCGGCGCGCTGGGCGAGGGCGACCGCATCCATCGTCTCGGTCAGGGTGCCGATCTGGTTCACCTTGATGAGGATCGAGTTGCCGACGTGCTCGTCGATTCCGCGCTTGAGCCGAACGGGGTTGGTGACGAACAGGTCATCCCCGACGATCTGAACCTTGTCGCCGAGCTGGGCGGTGAGGTGCGCGTAGCCCTCCCAGTCGTCTTCGGCGAGGGGATCTTCGACGGTGGCCAGCGGGTAGTCCCGCACGAGGTCGACGAAGAACGCGGTGAGCTGCTCCGCATCCAGGGTCTGCTTCTCGAAGGTGTAGACGCCGTTGGCGAAGAATTCGGATGCCGCGACATCCAACCCGAGGGCGAAGTCCTTACCCGCGGTGAACCCGGCTAGGGCGATCGCCTCGAGGATGAAGTCGAGCGCCGACCGGGCGCCGGGTAGGTCGGGAGCGAAGCCGCCCTCGTCGCCGAGTCCGGTGGGGAGACCGTTCTTCTTGAGCAGGCTCTTGAGGGCGTGGTAGACCTCGACGCCCTCGCGCAACGCCTCGGAGAAATTGGATGCCCCGATCGGCAGCACCATGAACTCCTGGATGTCGAGGCCGGTGTCGGCGTGCGCGCCCCCGTTGATGATGTTCATCAGGGGCACCGGCAAAGTGTGTGCGTTCGGCCCGCCCAGATAGCGGAAGAGCGGCAGGTCGGCGCTGTCAGCCGCGGCCCGCGCGACCGCGAGCGATACCCCGAGGATGGCGTTCGCGCCGAGCTTCTGCTTGTTGCCGGTGCCGTCGAGCTCGATCATCTCGGCGTCGATGAGACGCTGGTCGGCCGCATCGAATCCCTCGATGGCCGGGCCGAGAACATCCAGCACCGATGCAACGGCCTTGAGCACGCCCTTGCCCTGGTAGCGCTTCTCGTCGCCGTCGCGCAGTTCGTACGCCTCGAATGCGCCGGTGGATGCTCCCGACGGAACCGCCGCGCGGGAGACCACGCCGTCGTCGAGCAGCACCTCGACCTCGACGGTGGGGTTGCCCCGGGAATCCAGGATCTCACGAGCTCCGACTGCTTCGATCAATGCCATTTCGGGCTCCTCTGGTTGGCCGACCTGCACAGCCTACTGGGGTGAGGTGTTGGCTTCCACGGGCTTGAAATCGAGGGAATCCCGTGTCGAGTCGGCGTGTACGAACGCGAATTCCGTGAATCCGGATGCCGCGAGCTGGGCGAAAAACGGGCCGAGGTTGCGCGGCCGCTGCTCGAGACGCACCCGGCGGCCCTGCGCGATGAGCGCGATTTGGAGTGCGACGGCGGCGGCCGGAGCGACGTCGGGGTCGTGGACGAGAGCTACGGCATCCTGTGCCCCATCGGCGAGCGTGACGAGGTCGACGATCCGCTCGAAGCCGAGCGAGAAGCCCGTCGCCGGCACTGACGTACCGAGGAAGGTGCCGATCATCGTGTCGTAGCGCCCGCCGCCGCCGAGTGAATAGGTCAGTTGCGGGTGGGCGATCTCGAAGATCGCACCCGTGTAATAGCCCATGCCGCGCACCAACCACGGGTCGAACTGGATGAGCGGCCGATCGAGCGCGAGCGTGGACGCGCGCGCGCCTTCCGCGTGAAATGCCGCCTCGTGTGCGCCGTCGCGGGCGGACTCCACGGCCAATCCGATTTCGGAGAGCTCGGCAATCGCGACGGGGTCGACCCCCTCAGGCAGCATCCGTCTCATGGCCTCTTCACCGAACGCCAGAACGTCACGGGGCGTGGGCCGGCGGAGAAATGCTTCGAGGGCCCCGACCGGCTCGACCGGAAACCCCCGGTCGCGCAGCTCGGCAACCACCCCGATAGGCCCGATCTTGTCGAGCTTGTCGATCGTGACCAGCACCGACGGGTGCTCGCGGTCGGGGAAGCCGAGGAGGCGAAGCGTGCCGGTCAGCAGGCGACGGTCGTTGACGCGGATGCTGCAGCCAGTCAAGCCGAGCGCATCGAGGACCGCCGCAGTAGCGGTGATCAATTCGACTTCGGCGATGATGCCGGGCTGGCCGATGATGTCGATGTCGCACTGCACGAACTGTCGGTAGCGGCCCTTCTGCGGTCGCTCCGCTCGCCAAACCGGGCCGAGCTGCAGCGAACGGAAGACGCTCGGCAACTCCGATCGGTGCGATGCGTAGAACCGGGCCAGTGGCACGGTGAGGTCGAAACGCAGACCGAGGTCCGCGAGCGCGAGCGGGTCGGTGGCGGCGCCGAGGTCTTCCATCGTCAGCCCGCGCCTCATCACGGCGAACGCGAGCTTCTCGTTGTCCCCACCGAGGCCAGCGTGCAGGCGGTCGCTGTCCTCGACGACGGGCGTCTCGATCTCGTCGAATCCGTGCGCCCGGTAGGTGTCGCGGATGACGCCGAGCACCCGCTCGCGTCGAGCCTTCTCGGCCGGGAGGAAGTCGCGCATCCCACGAGGCGGGTTCACGGATGCGGTCATTCCCTGATTCTGTCAGCGCAGGCGCCCGCGGCTCGCACACCGCTCGCACAACCCGCGACCGGGAGTGCGAGCCGCTAGCCGGCCTAGGCGGGTCCGCGGTTGTCTTCGCGTGAGACCTCGTGATCTCGGATTTGCTCTTGCAACCCTCGAAGCGCTGACCTGAGCGCGCGCTCCGCATCGAGCCCTTTCGCGTTCGCAGACCGAACCGCAGATAGCAGCAACAGTCCCAGTTCATCCTCGGTGTTTACGCCATCCGGCCCGGCTCGGGTTGCGGTCAGCAGACCTACCTTCTGCGCCCTGCCGAGGAGCTTGTCCGCAAGGGCGAGCGCGGGCATCCCCTGGGGAATGCCGTCGAGAACGCTCGTGCGGTGCGGTTTCTCGGTGGCCTTGAGGCGGTCCCAGTTCTCCATCACCGCATCCGGCGTGTCGGCTACCGCATCGCCGAAAACGTGAGGATGCCGCCCCACCATCTTCGCGGTCATGTGGGCTGCGACATCCTCGAGCGTGAAGCGGCCCGCCTCAGCCGCGATGTCGGCGTGGAAGATCACCTGGTACAGAACGTCACCCAACTCTTCGACGAGTTCGGCGTCGTCACCGCTCTCGATCGCCTCGACGAGTTCGTACGTCTCCTCGACGAGGTATTGCACCAGACTCGGATGACTCTGCTCCCGGTCCCACGCGCAGCCGCCCGGTGCGCGCAACCGGTGCAGTATCGCGACCAGTTCGTCGACCTGGGGGTTCGGAGCTGCGGGGCGCGGACTCGCGGCGTCGGTCATCCGCTAATCCTGTCACCGCGTTCGGGGCTCAGGATGCCGCCGGCTCCCGCACGACCGGAGTGCGCGGCACCGCGAACGTCGCACCGACGGTGGCGACCACCACGACCGCAACCGCGAGGAACACCGCCGCACAGCCCGCGATGATCGCCTCGGAGGAGAGGGATGCGGCATCCCCCGGCCCGAAAATCGAGTTGGCGATGGCTCCGAAGATGGCGACTCCGACTGCGCTGCCGACCGATCGCGCGAAGAGGTTGGCGCCGGTGACGACGCCCCGCTCATCCCACCCGACGCTCGACTGGGCGGCGATCAGGCTCGGCACGGCGGTGAGGCCCATGCCGATTCCCACCACGAAGCAACTGATCGCAACCACCGCGATCGACGGGGTTCTCGCGAAGGCCGCCAACAGAATCGCACCCATCAACACGACTCCGATACCGATCAGAGCGGTGTTACGAAACCCGATCCGTAAATAGAACCGGCCCGAGAAACTCGCTGAGATCGGCCAGCCGATCGTGAGCGCGGCGAGTGCGAGACCGGCGACGAGCGGCGCGACTCCGAGCGAACCCTCGAGAAAGGTGGGTACGTAAGACGTGAGCCCGATGAGGATCGCACCGATCCCGAACCCGACGAGCGTGGTCGTCAAAAGCAGCCTTCTGGTGAAAACCCACAGTGGCAGGATCGGTTCCGGTGCTCTCTTCTCGACGAAGAAGAAGGCCGCAAGCATGATGCCGCCGACGGCGAAGGCACCGATCGAGATGGGCGAGTCCCATGCCCACGCCTGACCACCCTCGAGCACGGCGAGGATGATGAGCGACAGCGAGGCGGTGAGAAGGACCGCACCGAGGTAGTCCACCCGGTGCGGCCTCCTCTCCACCTGCTCGCGGAAGAACCGGATCAGCATCGCCCCCGCAACGATGCAGAACGGGATGTTGATGAAGAACACCACCCGCCAGATGCCGAATTGGGAGAAGAGACCGCCGAGCGTCGGCCCCACGACGGATGCCACACCCCACACGCTGGCCAGGTACCCCTGCGTGCGGGCCCGCTCGGCCACGGTGTAAATGTCGCCGACGATCGTGATCGAGGTCGGTTGAACGGCGCCAGCCCCGAGGCCCTGCACCGCGCGGAATGCGATGAGAGCAGGCATGCTCCACGCCAGCCCGCACAGGATCGACCCGAGCAGGAACAGCGCGATCCCGAACAGGATGATCGGCTTGCGCCCGAAAACATCCGACAACTTCGCGTAGATGGGCGTGGTCACAGCCTGGGCGAGCAAGTAGATCGAGAAGAGCCACGGGAACAGGGAGAACCCGCCGAGGTCCTTGACGATCGTGGGAACGGCCGTCGCCAGCACCGTCGCATCGATCGCGACGAGGCCGGTCGTGACCATCAAAGAGATGAGGATCGGCCCACGGTCGGACCGGAAACCGACATCGGACACGGCTTTGGCGGTCAGATTGTCCTCCTCGGGCAATGCAGCGTTGCGGCACGCATCGTCCCGGGCCTCCCTGGACACAAGTCGCGGCCCGTCGGGTGCATTCCCGGGTCACGTTGCGACCGGGCGTTTTCATTCCGGGCCGGTTCGCGGTCTCACGTGTTCATAACTCCTGCAGCGCTCCCGCGCGCTAGGGCGAGTAGACCGTGGCCACAGGCGGGCAACACGCCCGTTGCCCGGGCCAGCAGGAGTTACGAACGCGGAGGGCGTGCAAGGGGGGCGATACGTCGGTGGGCGCTCCCGAACGCGGGGCGAGGGTCGCGACCCGGGCTACGTGCCGGGGCGCCGGTTGGCCCGCTATCCGAGGGAAGGCGAAACCGCGGACACGACCTCGGCGCCGA
>Ga0209512_1001947_pt1 | contig 23517 bp, 19 predicted proteins | sample frozenSSSSmetaG_FD_184142 | JGI IMG/M metagenome (GOLD analysis project Ga0209512, IMG submission 184142) | Glacier valley bacterial and archeal communities from Borup Fiord, Nunavut, Canada, to study Microbial Dark Matter (Phase II) -... | ecosystem: Environmental > Aquatic > Freshwater > Ice >...
GCCTTTTAGTCTAACTAACGCACCCGCATCATGTCAACGCTTAATGAACGAGACATTACACGAGTACTTAGACATCTTCGTTACTGTGTACCTCGACGACATTCTCATCTATTCGGAGAATGAGAAGGAGCATGTGGAACATGTTAAAACCAGACAACGAACAACGAACAACAAACAGCGTCAGAACTCTAAATACTGCTTACTGATGCACATGCATGCATGTCTCTGCCTAGGTCATCCACATCCATGAGGCCTCTAGAAGAGCAATGGGGCAATCCTAAGTGTAGAGAGAACTTCACTTCACTTCACTTCACTTGTTTGGGCAACATGACGTTGCATTCTTGATGCTGCATTCTTGATGCTGCATCCTTCATATTGCGGCTGAACTCACATGTGCGCATGGGGTCAGCTCAAGGAAAAATAACCTCCGATTCCGATGTGATAGACAGAGAGACATGTGATTTGTGGATATGTATCCATGTTACGGAGTTAACAGCCTCTTTTCTCCACCAAAAGCACCAAAACATACTGTATATGTAGGTAGGGAGCCTATCTCTTGCATAGTTGGATCTTACATACATCTTACGGAGCTTGCATCTTACATCTTACATCTCGCACCTTGCACCTTGAAACACTGCCTCAATCCAGTGCCAGGGAGGGTACATATGCCTGTCATAAACACCCGTTAGGCACTGTGTGGACGACGCAGGGAGTTTGGGAAGTTTTTTGGGAAGTTTGGGAAGTTTGGGCTTCCCCTTCTCCTGCCAATATCCAGTAGTCACGTGTAGAGGCTGCGTGCGTGCGTGCTTGCAGCTTCAGATGTGCGTCGCGGAAAACAACACTCACTCCAGAACCATCAAGTTGGACATTTCCAACACCATCAATCACATCCATCTATCTCATCTGCCTACCTCGACGGTACTCCACAGTCACATGACATGGATGAGATCTATCCTTGTCACGTGGACTTAATTTTTCTCTGTTCGCCAAGCCTGCAAATACAGTCTCATGTGTCTTCGTTGTCACGTGCACCTGGCGACCAAGCAGACACACAGCAATGTGAAAAAAATCAACTTAAGTTTTCCAATCTTCTAATCTAATCTCTCATCTCTCTCCCTCACCTCACTCTCAATATCTTAAGTGTATAGATGCAACGCCGAACTCCTAAGCTCTATCCCTGACGTTGAAGTCGACGCCCGCCACGTCTCGGGGATGGTGGATGATGGTTGAAGGTAACGAAAGGGTCCTCCGTCTGATGCTCCGTAAATTCCATGCGCTCTGGATGCTTGAAGGCATAGCGACTGTGGGTGACTGAATGGAAGGGATGCTCTGCAATGTCGCGAGCCTCTATTTCGGTCTGTTTGAGGGTGCGAAGGGAAGCGCTATCGTGTAGCTGGCTTCGTCTTCGTCTTCGGGTTCGGATTGCTGCGGTGCAGCAATGTCTTTGCGTATTCGGTATTCGGTATTCGGTATTGGGTATTCGGGTAGATTTACGGTGAAGATACAGATCTCCTCCGTGCCTGGAATCTGATGGAAAGCAGAGGGAACTGTACACCATGTCTTTCGCACCATCCTCGGCATTCTACAGCTCCTCTACTTGGTGATGAAGCCGAGATAATCGGCGACGATCAGGGTGACCATGCTGCTGGAGTTAGCACGCAGGCGAGAAAGAGGCCATTGGGGGGAATACTCACGCATGAGGTGCGATTCTGACGTAGTAAGTTCCGAACCCTCTGTAGAATCTCAGAATACCCTCCTCCTTGGCGACCTTCTTGAAGCAATCGACCATTGATGCGTACGGCAGTTTTCCATCTGGACCCTTGAGCTGCTTCTGGAGGCGAGTCTTGACGAAATCGAATGGAAGGGAGAGAGCCGATGCGAAGAAACCAGCAACTGCGGAGGCAGTGAGGGTCTGGGCCCTTGGAGACAGGCTGGTGTCCTTCAGCTGGGATTTCGCCTCGGAGAAGAAAGCGAGCTGTCCAAAGTTGAGAGCCATCGCACGGACGACGGTTGGTGCTGCACCAGCCCAGAGTCTTGCGACACCTTCATTCTTCACAACCGAACCAAGAGCGTCGATAACCGACTTGTAGTTCTTGCGCTCGGCAACTGGCTTGAGGCCATCCGATTGCATCCGGATGAGTGCGAGATCAGCTGGATTTCCGATCATAGCCGCGATACCACCGGCAGAAAGGCCAGCGACAGCACGTTCGGCGAATCCGATCTTTTGGCCCTTCTCATGCGCGCGCACCGTCAAGGCCTTCATGAAAGTATCGAAGAAGCCGATCCGAGCCGTTGTGTATACGGCTTGACGGAGAAGACCAGCGCTCAGGCCGGTGTATAAGTCGAGAACCTTTCCTCGAGCGACAATGTCGCGAGTGATTTTGAGAGCCGACGGCTTTGGTCCAGTGCGTGCTCCCTCGCCTGCGAGTTGGAGGCGCACCTTCACCATGTCGACTGGCTGAATGACGCTTGTTGCTACCATACCTGCGAGGCCTCCATTGATGAATGGAAGAGCTGCACGCACGTACGGAGTGTGGAGGAAGGACGCCTTTGCTGCAGTTGAGTCAGCCATAGCCTTCTCAGCTACGCGCTTGCTCGACTCGAGAGCCGGGCTCGTCTTTGTTGTCGCCGACTCGGCGGCTTGGTCGATGCTCGAGGACATGATGCTATAGATGCTAAAGAGTCGATTCTCGTCAGCCAGACTTCGTCGGTGAGAGAGGAAATCACGTTGAATATGTATTGAAGAGTGGGTCTCAACCATATGCCATCACAGCGGCAGCCTTGCCGGCCAGAGACTCGGATAAGACTGAAAGATTGGCACCCACCTGCTGAAATCGGTCGGAGCGCAGCCGCTGTGAACCGTGCTGTCTTGCCGGAGGAATGGCGTCGATCAAGGCGCTGGATTACCGAGTCCGAAATGACCTGGGCGAGAGGGGTCCTCTAGAGGAGCTAGTTGGTCTGGACTTCGCTGTTGAGATGAGCGTTGGGGCAGCCAGAACAGTCGTGATATGATATGATACCGGATATGAATAGAATATCTTCTTTTATCCAATACTGAGTTTCGTGACTACAGAGAATAATGATACCATACAGTACGTGGGAAGAGGGCTCTCTTATTGCTTGGTGTTGTCCTGGTCAGATGGGAGACGAGGGTGTGTGAGACGCCCTCGTTAAGACGCGGGGAAAGGGACGCTGAAGCTCACAGGCTCCGACTCAGGCTCCGGCTCAGGCGCAGGATGAAATGGCAGGTACACCCCCGTGGAGATACACGAGACAGTACGTCAAAGGAAGGGCGGGCATGGGCATGGCCGGGTATCACTATGCACACGTTTCTCATTGGACATGTATCAAGCACATGAGAATGAGGTTGGGGATGTGCTGTGGGACACCTGTCATACTTGTACGGATGTACTCCGTACAGAGCGATCTCGTGGGGCTTCGGAACAATCGTGGCTGGCTTCGGAACGCAAGATGAGATCTCGTGGGGCTTCGGAACAATCGTGGCTGGCTTCGGAACGCAAGATGAATGGCCACTGATGACGTCTCTCCTTTGTTTCTTATATGCACATTCTTCATTCGCTTTCGGAGATGCGACTTAGAAAGAAGATAATGGGGGGAGTTCCAAAGAGGAAGAGTATTCTGATTATTAGTATGGAGTTCTCTTTGTTCTCAGCTCCAGTACTCGAGTTACTTGTGTATGTCTGTGAGCGTTGGGTGATCTTTTGTAGCACGATTGCGGGGTATGCAGGATGATGCAGGTATGTACAAAATACCATGGGCAGATTGCGATAAGACATCGGGTAAAGGCTAGACGTACATACCGTGGCGTGTAGACATTACCGCGGCTATGCCAAAGCTTAAATCGTGCGTGTGCCCGCCCGTAGAGAAAAGCTCCATACATGCGCGTTTCATGAGAGTGGGCTGAGATCTGACACTTGCATTCTCAAAGGAGGTGCTTCGACACTTCACTTCATGTCTTCTTCTGATACTGTCTATGGATATTCTGATCCTAGGGGGTATTGATTAGTGCTTCAACGTGCCTCCGGCTCTTCCATCCGTCGGCGGCGTTGGTTGCTATGGGATGGGAGTTCGGGTTCGAGGGCGGCCGTGGGGTCTCCCGATCCGAAGCGCTCCTTGATGACAAAGTTCCGAAAGTGAGTGTTTTGCATTATTGTACCTGCACTTGTACCTATACCTATACCCGTACCTGTACCTGTACCTGTATCTGTACCTAACTGCTCGCTCCGTCTCGGTCAGATTATGAGAAGACGTCATTGTGTCGGCCAGGAGACGAGAGAGCCTTGCAAACTCAGGCTTGCACCTTGATGGATCTGGAAGTGTTCCGCTGTTCCGCAGTGCATGCCAAGAGAACACGGAGGACTCCATGATGCTGCTTAATGGATGCGAGATCTGTCCGTTTTTGCTTTATTTCTGTTTCTGTTTCATGATTTGTTAACATGATTTGTTAACCAAGACTCGGTTGAGGCTCATCCATAGGACCCCCACGTTATTCTTCTCAACGGAAATCCCCCCTTCTCCTTGGCCTCCTACTCTGTAAGCTCGAATCTCGCTTACACGCGGACCGTTCAGACATCGACGTCTCCCGCAACACCCGAACTTCGAGCCGACGAAGCGCTTCGTCCATAGCCCCTTTTTTAAACCTTCTAGAATTACATTAATTGCTTCGACAATCCCCCCATACTATATCAATCTCCTCCGCCTCTTCCCCGAGCTCCATCGAGCGTCTCGTCCACTTCCCATCTCCCAACACCTCCCGTACTGTCTCCTGTGTATTCCTCACCAGCCCGCACGATCGGGACGCCATACCGCACCGCCTGCGTTGCGCTTCCGTAGCCGCCGTTGGAGACGAAGACGTCGGCGTGAGGGAGGATGGCATCGTAGGGAAATAGTCGAGTATCTTTGCATTTGGAGGAACTGAGAAGAGGCTTGCGCAGCGCTGGCCGAGGGCAGTGATGACGAGGACGTCATCGGACTCGAGAGTACGAAAGGTAGGTTCGATGAGCTGAGCTGCATCGAGTTGCACGCTCCCTTGTGCCACGGAGAGGGCCTTACTTGCCGCCAGCAATGGTCTTGTCTGTCCCATCGCGAGGGCTTTTCTACCCAATATGCTGGCTTCCCCGTAGGCCGAAGGCGATCTGGCCTGGTCCTGGTGGGATCGTGTTCCTTTCCAGCCATACATCGTCAGGATTCTGGGACCTGGCATCGCTCAAGCCGAGGAATGCTGCACCAGAATCGTCCATCATGGATTGGAAGAGCGTACCTGTGACGAAAGAAGACGTCATATTCGAGAACAAGGAGAACTTTGGCTATTGCTAGCATAGGGATGATATGAGCCCGCCATGGTGATGCTACAAGCAGCATGCCGACTTTGGCACGTTTCGATGATATTGAAAAGAGATTGATCCAAGCACTCATTGAGACTCAAAACTCGACTGGAAAATATAAACATGCCTTAACAGCTCAAGGCTTTATAGACACTATATATACGGGTTTCATGCTGAAGGATTTATGTCACAAGTTGGAAACGTAAGCAAAGATGCAAAGTAGTCCTTTGATATCTCCATAAGAAACCATAGAAAAGTTAGTTGTGAACAAAATCACATGATATGTAAGTACAGTCAGCAGGTTGAAGAGAAGTTCAGAGCTCCTCTAGATCTGCTCCAAGAGCGTATGATGTTATCAATCTGCATTACAAGATAAGATGTAGAATTCATTAAATAGAGTTAAACAAGGAACAGTGCTGGCTTTCTCAGGTTGTGTGCAATTAAAACGGGATCACAAGCGTGTGTATTGTTGCTCATTTAAAACGCTGTACCAACCAGAACGCAAAGACTTGCATAAGCAAATATCCACATTACGGTCAAATACCTCTATCTAGTCTTCATACTATCCATCTAGCTCATAGCGCTCGTATCATCGTAATGGTATCATAAATCACAAACTCAGCAATCCTTCATGACCCTGGAACAAAGAGGGCTGTTGCTTGGCAATATACTTGACAGTCTCGGTCAACTTTACACGAGTATCATCCTCAAGTTGCTCCTTTGGCTCGCCGAGGACGTGGGCAAAGACAGGGATGAGCTTAGGTGTAAGTTCTTGGACAGTGCTGTTGCCATGTTGATAGAGACCAACAATGCACTCATAGATTGGCTTGTTCTCTTCGTAATCTTCCTTGAGTGGAAGCAGGTTGACGAGAACTGGGAGAACATCTGCGATTGGGACCTTATCTGGGTGAGCGATGATCATGCGGCTGACACATCCGGAGGCGTTATCCAAAGTCCGAGCACGCTCGGTTTGGAGGAGAGGCTCAAGCTTTTGAAGGATCTCATTAAAAGCTGGGAGATATGTGTTAGAGTCGGTTGAGTGGGCGATGAGAAGGCCAGTAGCGTAGGCTGCGTTTGAGCGGGTCTCTGGGTCTTCATCCTTGAGGCGGTGAAGGAGGAGCTTGAGGAGGGTGGCGGTGTATGGGGTGACGGAACTACCCATATGGGCGGTGCATTCAGCAATGACACCAATAGCAGTAGAACGCTCGAATGCTTCCTGAGAGGAGGCAGACTTCATCACTGGCTTCTCAAAGACCTTCCAGAGCTCGCCGAATTGTGGTCCCAAGGCAACAGAGAGGCCGATGACAACGTCAAGGGCGGTGTCGACTGCGAGCCAATCATACTCGGAAGTCTCACCGACGTCCTCTTGGTCTTCATCGTCGCCCATATCCAGTTGACATGGGTGTTGACGGGTGACGAGGGCGGCGAGAATGGTTGTGACTTGCTCGAGCATATTGCCTTGGGTGAGGATGGCTGGACCGCAGAGCTTGAGGGTTGCGGCAATGTTACGGTTGATATCGGTGACGACGGCACTGTTGTAGTTAGTATAACGTGACGCAAAAATATTGCATACAGAAATAAATAATGGATCAGAATGTTGATACGTTTTCTCCGCAAGTACAACTTGTGTATCGGAGTGAGCTGGGTTAACGTAATGATGGTTCATCATATCCAGGAAGTCAAAAACCACAAAAAAAAAAGAGATTAAGCACATACCGATCAACTTCATCACCCCAGACAGTCATGGTGGCAGTAGCAACGACCTCACCAAGCTTGACAAGCTCTTGAGATGGTTGTTCCTTCAATGGAATACCTGGAGTCCATTTCTTGCCAGTGTGATCCTCCATCAAAGCCCAAAGACAGGCATATGCGCGCCACAAAGTGCCAATAGCAGCCTTACGGCACCCCTCGTAGGAGTGATCAACAAGAGTCATGACAGCCTCAACAGTCTTCTCGAGGTATGGGATATAGAGATCCTTGGTATGGGAGAGAACATCACCAATGACCTCAACAGCAATTTCCTTCTCAAGAGCGACGGCAGTGACAGCAGTAAGATCGTCCCAATCATCATCCTCATCGTCATCTTCCATAGAATCTTCATCTTGCTCGTCGGAGGCTTGGACGACCTTGATCTTCTTGCCAGCAATGATAACCTCTTTTCCAAGAAGTTCTGAAGCCTCCTCGCCGAGCTCAACGTCGAGATCAGACTCCTCTTGCTCGAGTGATTCTAGAAGACCCTTAACGACACCGTCCAAGAATGGAGCAAAGTCCTTCTCGTAGAGCTTGGACATTGTGCTCCAGAGGATGTAAGATGTTTCACGAAGACGTGGGTGACCGAGGTGGAGAGCCTCCTCAGATGCAGCCATGAGTGGTTGGACGTATGGCTGGAAAGCCTGAGCACCAACAGCGGTTGCCATTGAGCCCATAGCATCACAGACAGTGCCACGGAGATCGAGTTCCTCATCGCTGTCCTTCATTGTGACATACTCGGAGAGAGCCTTCATGGTTTGCTCAAAGTATGGCTGGAAGGCGGACTCTGCGGATGATGCAATAGATCCCATAGCGCCGGCAGAAGCACCCTTGACCTTGAAGTCTGGGTGGCCGAAGAGACGACCGATACGTGGGACTAGGTCGGAGATGTAGAGAGCGGTAACATCAGCCTCCATGCCGTCAACAAGAGAGTCGAGAGCGAGACAAGATCCGATGATGATGCCGATGTTGATCTTGTTCTCTGCCTCGTTCGAGGACTCGACGGATGCAGAGTCGAGGTTCTTAAGGAGAGCTGGGACAAGCGTAGCATGGGCATTGCTCATGTCTTGAGCGAGATCTTCAGCAAGACGAGAAACTCCGTGAAGAGCAGCTTGGCGGACCTTAATATCTGGGTCGTTGAGAAGACGGAGGACAATTGGCATGATTTGATCGAGTTGAGTAGCCACGAAATCCGGTGCACCCTCGACAACCATGCCGAGAGAAAGGATACCTGCCTTGCGGAGAGCTGGGTCTTCAGAGTTGACGTATGATGGGAGAGAAGTGAGGAGTGGGACGATGACTTGGCGTGGTGGGAGAGAGGAGGCGAGGAGGTCGAGTAGGGAGAGGGCAGATCGAGCGGGGGTTATCTCGTCCTCATCATCGTCATCTTCGTCCATCTCAGCTGCAATTTGCATAGCCTTGACGGTGAGTTCTTCACCCATTCCCTGAATGCCTTGAACCTTCATGCGACGATACTTCACGCATTGCATCAAGAAGGAGAGAGCCTGAGAACGGGTCTCGTCGGTAATGCTCTTCTCGACGGAGAGCTCAATCATGAACTGAACAAGATCTTTAAAGTGGTTTGCCAACAGAGCTGACTCGCAGCCAAGGAGGGTTTGGAAGACCTCAAAGGCTTGCATTGTGCGGTCCTCATCACCTTCATCAATTGTGGATCTGAGGACAGCGACCATAGCTGGGACAGTCTCTTGGAAGGCCTTGAGGGATTTGCGGTCCTCTTCTGGCTCGATGAGCATTGCAATGCGGCTGAGAGCGAGCATTGTATTGATGCGGACCTCGGCGGATTCTGGATCACGGATTGTGTTGGAGAAGAGTTCGAAGAGGATTGGTAGTTTGTCGACGAATCCATCACCTACGGCCTCGAGGAGGGTAAAGAGGATATATACTCCGACTTCACGGTGCCCCACTTGTGGTTGTTTGGAGGCTTCCATAAGGAAGGCTGGAAGCTGAGCCCATTCTCCATCCTCGAGGTCGAGTTTGGCGATTGCAGAGATAACGCGAGCAGAAGAATGACGAACGAGAGCGGATTGCTCGTTGAGGGCGGACTGGAGGAGAGACTCGCGAACAGCTGGCTTTGGCCCGGCTGGGAGAGCAGTCCAGTGTTTTGGAACAAGACGAAGGGCCTCTACGGCAGCTTGTTGACGGATGGCTTGGACATTGTGGGATGTGAGAATCTGAAGGAGCCACAGAAGGGATTCGGAGTGAGGATAGTAGGTCTTGCGGAGTTCGGCGGTTGCTGCCTTGACCTTTTCAGTGTCGGCTGAAATCTGTTAGTTAGGATACGCGATGGTGTTGATGGGGACGATTATGAGGCGAGATGGTGCAGAGACGAGGGGAGGAGCTGAGGGGTCAGGACATGAGATTAGAGTGACTTACGAATCTGAATGTTTTGCAGCAACTCGACAAATCTATTTTGATCCATCTTGACTGTTGTAAGGTCAGGCCTGGAACCTCGGAAACAGATCTCAGGAGGGGGAGGGAGGAGGTTGGAGGGACGTCGTTTTGTACTTTTAAAATATTTTTTTGGGTGGATCGGACCAACTAGCGTATAACGGGCGGTAATACTGGGCAGAATATCGAGGGGTTGGCGGGGTCACAGATGGCGGTGAAACACGACCAAGGTGATGCTGATGACAGTTTTGTTGTTTTGCGTTGTACGTACTCGTATATGACTACGACCGATGTATCCGGAGACATTACCTGGGCAATTGATAGAACTGCACAATATCTCGTCCCCAAAATACAAAGACATCAAAATCCTCTATTATGGCTCCCGGGATAATGGCAGCACCTCGCGCCTGGTATCGTGATAATTATATGGTCTCCACTGCCCCGCAGCTCATTCAATCAGAGGCCGTTAATGCTGCGTTCGAGAGCGAAGAGATATATTGGGCCAAGCGTCTGGCCCCTGAAATTTTGAAAAAGATGCTTTCAAATTCTCTGTGCTTTGGCCTGTATCTATTCCCTGAGTCGTCTTTGGAGCTTGCAGGTGCGCTGTTACTATCTAGTGCTCTCATCTCATGGAACTAACGCTCACAGGCCGCGACAATCCTGCTCAGATTGGCTTTGCGCGTCTAGTCACTGACGAGGTTTCATTTGCATATCTGACTGATGTCTACGTTTTGAAAGAGTATCAGGGGAAGGGCTTAGGATCATGGTTGATGGACTGCGTGGATGAGGAACTGGGAACATGGCCTAATCTGCGTCGAACGATGCTGATTACAACTTTGAAAGACGGGCAGGAGTTCTATGCAAAAAAGCTAGGAATGGCACCTTTCGAGCAGGGCGGGAGCGGAATGGTTGTCTTGAATAGAAGGGGGAATGGTAATGCAATTGAGGTATGAGGGTACATTGAATGCTTCTCCTAACGCCTCTAGACGCCACGTCGTGGTATCAAGTAGTCTTACCATAAGCTCCGCCAGCTGCTTTTCTCATCTCTAATGCGCGTTTGTATGGTGGTGCTGTAGGTGGTTGAACTGGATCGAGGGTGACTCTGTCCTTTGGCAAGTGGTATGTTGCATCAGAATCGAATGCAGATAAGTCTCCGCAAGCAAGGAAAGGCGCAATCCATCTATTGGGATCTTTCTCTTTCATTTGGACCTCAATTACTCCATCTTCTCGCGTAATTGTTTTTGCGTGAGGACTTTGCGTTGTTTGATCGCCGTGGATTATCGACCCAGTTTGATCTTTGGCCATCTTCTCGATGTTATCCACTGTGAGAGGTTCTAAAAGGCTCGCTTTATAGCCTGGTGGAGGTTGAAAGTTGAGACAAACGATGAATGCTTCAACACTGCTTGCTCGACTTGATCTTGGTTTTGCGACAATGACATTTTCGAAGAAGAGTTTGAGTTGCGCATAGAGAAGATCTACGTTCCTTCCGCGGAAGATCTTGGCAACGAACTTCCCTCCAGGCCGTAGGACGCATAGAGCGAGGTTCAAAGCTGCGAAGAGGAGTTGTGATTGTACGTAAATATCAAGGTCGTGTAAGCCAGTGACATCTGGTGCGCCGTCGCTGAGGACGAGATCAACTGGATGCACTTGTGAATCGGGGGTATAGGAAGGATCGAGTGCATGCAATAGTAATGGAACGGTTGTAGGATGGGTGATATCTGCTCGAAGGGTGATAATTCCTTCTAGGGACGACATTGGTTGGAGGTCGATTGCAACAATTTTGACATCTTTTCGTCGAGCTTGTGCTTCTGTTTGTGCTTCTGTTCCTGGCCGTGCTGCATCTGGTGTAAGATCTGCTTGTGAGACGTCTTTGGATTCGGATCCTGATTCTGGGCCATGGACGATGTCTTTCGCGAACAATTTGAGCATCTCTTGACGCTTCTTTTCTTGTTTATCCTCCCATGCCGATCGACCAAACTTTTCTCCCTTAATCAAGACTCGAGACAGAACTTGAGACCAACTTCCTGGAGCTGCGCATAAGTCGACAACGCGGGTGACATCTCTGAATAGGTCGAATTCTGAGAAGTCGAGGTCAGCATTCGTCCATCTCGGTTCGTTGACTGTCAGGAGAGAGAATACCTTCATCTAGCTGCAATAACTTAAAAGCACTTCTTGCTCTCCAGCCTTGCTCTTTGGCTAGCCGATAATAGGCATCCCGTTTATCTTTTGAAGACTTCCCCATGATTGCTGCCCCGCGATGTGTTGACGCTCACCTTTCGAGCCCATCGCTGAATTGTGATATGGATGGACCGTGCGCTATCGATAGGAAAAATGTTATCTGCATCAAGATAAGCGGAAAATATTATCGCCGCGAAACTTTTCGATGCGAGCAATCAAGGACGTGTTTACCACGTTCGTGCTTTCTATCTGCAATATTCCTGTTTCATTATTTTCTCCTCGACTTTTTACAGCATGGCACAACAAAAGAGAGCGAGGCCTGTGCCAGCTTCAAGCCAGAGGTCAAAGAAGAGGCAAAAGATTGACCCAAGGGCTGCAAAAGTGGATTCAGATGTGAAGAAGATCCCTGTTGCCTTGGATGCATTGCCATGGAACGAGGTCGAAATGCCCGAGATGTTTGATGATGTAGAGGGATTCTTTGGACTGGAAGAAGTTGATGATGTTGAAGTTATAAGAGAGGGAAATCAAGTCAAGTTTGTGAGTATTCGACCGGCCAGACACTTCATGAGGATTTCGGCCATTCGAGCGCAGGCTAATATGGTATAGGTGTCGGCAAAACCGATAGCCGTTGACGAGGATGAATTTGAGGGATTTGATGACGATATGGCTGATGTACTTGAGGCGAGCCAATCGAAATCGAAGGAATCTACAGAAGGCAAACCGAAAGCATCGAAGAAGGATAAAGTCAAGGCGGCCAAAGCGAAGCCATCTGCAGCAGACGCGACACCGAAGCCAGCTGACGGAGTAAAAGAATCCACAAAATCCAAGAAATCGAAAGCAAAAGCGGCGAAGACAGCTGTGAAGACAGGGAACGATACTGCGAATTCGAACGATAAGAAGGAGAAGCTGATCGGCGACCTGCCGCTTACCGCAGATAACGTCTTTGCAGCCCTCCAGGAAGAAGACAATGAGGTTGATCTGTCTGAATGGGCCGCCCTTGATCTTTCTTCTGAGATATTGACTGCTCTGTCAAAGCTTCGATTCACGCAGCCAACACCAATCCAGGCGAACGCTATCCCTGAAATTCTCGCGGGCCATGATGTCATTGGAAAGGCATCTACTGGATCTGGAAAGACTTTGGCTTTTGGAATTCCAATCGTTGAGAGATGGCTGGAGGAGCAAAGAAATGGAAAGAAGGGCGAGCAGGTCCCAACAGCATTGATTCTATCGCCTACTCGAGAATTGGCACATCAATTGACCCAGCATCTTACTGCATTATGCAAGGGATTGTCGGATGCTCCTCGCATTGTTGCTGTTACTGGCGGACTATCGATACAGAAACAGCAAAGACAACTTGAAAATGCTGATATCATTATTGGTACTCCTGGACGCCTGTGGGAAGTTATGAGTTCGATGATTAAATCTTTGAACGTGAAGGTCCTGGTTGTGGATGAGGCTGATAGGATGTTGACCGACGGTCATTTCAAAGAGACTGACGATATTATCAGTGCTTTGGACAGAAATGGAGAGAGACAGACTCTAGTTTTCTCCGCTACATTAGCGAAAGGACTACAACAGAAGTTGAGTGGAAAGGGGAAGTTTGGCGACACTGGGATGGAATATTTGATGAAAAAATTGAAGTTCAAGGATCCAAAATTAATTGACGTGGCGAAGAAACAGATGGCAGCTGGGTTGAAAGAGGGCATGATTGAATGCGGAGGAACTGAGAAAGTATGTCTGTTTATTCATGTGGAGTTGCCGTTTCTGGGTGCTGACTATTTAGGATCTCTACCTGTACGCCCTCCTGATGCACCACCCGAATCAGAAAACACTGATCTTCACAAATTCGATTCATTCTGTACGGCGAATCATACCTCTCCTACAAAATCTCGGTCTCGATGCTCACGCTCTTCACTCACAAATGGCACAAAAAGCTAGAATGAAATCGATTGAGAGATTCTCTTCAAAGCCATCGATTCTTGTTGCTACGGATGTCGCTGCTCGTGGCCTTGATATTTCAGGAGTCCAATTGGTCGTGCATTATCACGTTCCTCGAGCGGCTGATATGTATGTTCATCGGAGTGGCAGGACTGCAAGAGCAAATATGACAGGATCGAGTATACTGATTTGCGCGCCGGAAGAGTCTCAAGGTGTGAGGAGGCTGATTGCAAAGACGCAGGGATACCTGAGGACTGTGGATCTTGATAGAAAGGTTGTTGCGAGGTTGAAGCCTCGAGTTGTGTTGGCGAAGAAGATCGCAGATAGTGCACTGGCAAAAGAAAAGAAGGGCGATGATGAGTTGAAGAAGATGGCAGAGGAGTTAGGTGTGGATTATGATAGCGAGGAGTTTGAGAAGGGAGGCAAGGGGAGTGGGAGGAAGAAGAAGGAGAAGGAGGCAAGAGCAATGACGAAGGGGGAGGTGGGCGCGTTAAGGGCGGAGCTAAACGCTTTGTTAAGTCACAGGGTGAATGTGGGAGTGAGCGAGCGGTATTTAACAGGCGTGGATGTGAATGAGCTGCTAAAGGGAGGAGATTGGCTAGGGAAGGTCGAGGGGATTATGGACTAAGGGAGATATTGTATATAGTACAAATGAATAAGTTGCGATTCTGCAAGCGAAAGCTTGGTTGGCCTTGTAAATCCAACCTGTTCAAATAATAGGCAACGCAAATGACTGTTTTGACCATTGACGATGTCTACGTTAGATAAGGGCCTTTAAGGCTACTACTTTATAAACACTTTATAAATATAAGGAAAAGATAGATCTAATAAGAGACAGGGTTCTTACAAAAACTCAAGAAACTCGTGAGTTACTCGAGTTACTTAAAAACTCAAACTCATGAGTTTAAGTTGCTAAGAAATGAGTTGAGTTTAAGTTGTGTATTTTGAAACTCATGAGTTACTTAAGTTACTTGAGTTATAATAAATCTAACCTAATTAATCCTAGTAATTACTCCTTTAAGTTTAGCTATCTTATTACAATATAAATTTAACTACTACTTTAATTAAATCTATGTAGTAATAAGATAAGATCTATATTATACCCTAGTTTTTCTTATTTTTAAAATACACTAACCCTAAGAAGAGAGGAGTACCTAAGTAGTTGTAATTTTACTATTAAGTATGCTATGCTTATAGTAGCTTATATATAGAACATTTTGTTATAATGCTAGGATTTAAAGGAAGATATATAGAATATAGATTAGCATTAAGGACAAGACCTACAGTATGTCACCATAAGTCTGCGCACGTCCCCTACGCAACTATGAAAGTCATGACAACGTAGCAAATTAAAGAACATATAACTTCATAACCACAACAGTAAATAGAAAAGTAGATACATCGTTAGATAGCTAATAGATAATAGTATATAGTATGTGATTAATACTTTGTATACCATCCATTTGCTGCTAAGACAGCATCTACTCTCCTTTGCATCCCTAATGCGTGTCACGGTCACGTAGAGTAGGTCATGCGGATCTAGAGTGCTAGATTCAATCTAAAGAGAAAAGAAGGAAAAGAGGAAAGAAGAGAGAGAAGGAAGGGATCTATATACAAATAGGGCTGTAGCACATAAGCGTGTAGCTAGCTAGCGAACTGTACATGTGAATAACACAACACATAAGCAACACATATAGTGAAGCCTTTGATATTCGTAACACTACCCCCCTCCTCTTCTAGGTTCGAACTCCTGTTCAAATATGTTCATCGTGGCTTCTATGGATATTAGCAATGGAAAGCTTAGGTGATTTTAGGTGCATTAACAAAGTCGGATGTAGGATACTATGTATCATTAGGTAGGTGATCTTTCCATTAACCTTTATACTATAGCTTCCTATAGTGAATGCAAGAGTCTAGGATCCGTTTAACTTCCCATTCCTCTTCACCATCTATAATAATAGGTAGTGACAGTGGTGTATGTTAAGAAGGTAAGGCGTCGTTAGGGTTGAGTCGTAAGAGGTTGCTGTAGAAGATAGGGTAGATTTTCATACTCTGTGGTAGGTTAAGCTTATACGACGTAGTTCTAATTCGTTTAAGTATAGTGAATAGTCTAATCTACTTATGATTAAGCTTCTTTAAAGGTCTCTACGTACGAATATTCCTAGTGGATAACTAGACTTTGTCTCCCACTCTATAGCGTAGTGGTGGTTGTCTCTTACGATTTGCGAAGTCTTCTATACGCGTTTAGGAGAGTGTGAGCTAGTCCTGTAGGAATTCCTAGATGTCCTTCATTTTCGTAGGTGGGTCCTAATTTGTTAGGCTGGTCCTAGTAAATCTATGTCCTATATCATTAAAACTCATGCGTGGTTTAAATCCTCTATTCGTGAAGAAAGGACTAACAGTAGTAGTAGTAGATGGTAAGGCATTTGTAGCGAATTTAGCCATGTAGAGCCATTAAACCTAATTGTCTTATAGGTAGTTAATGTAGGCTTAAAGATACCTTTCCATTTTAGCATTCATTCGTTCTATCTACCCATCTGTTTCTAAGTGGAATGTGGTTAAGAGTTTCGTAGATATTTGCAGGGCTCTACACATGCTTCTCTAGACTTTAGATATGAATTAAGGTCCTTTGTTAAATATAATAGTAGTAGGGAGACTATAGTGTTTCTAAACGTGTCTTAATAGTAGTTAAGCAGTTGATTCTACTATTGTCCCTTCATCTCCTACAAAACAAGGGATATAGTGACGTTCCTTTGTAAGTCTATAAGTGACGACTAGAATAGCATTTAATCCTTCACATAGAGGGAGACCTGTTACAAAGTCTAGAGATATATCTGTTACAGCTAAGCAGTTAGCTGTAGATAGCTATGTCACGTGGACTTTAGATCACGTGATGGATATAAGGATATCATGGATATTATGTTATCTAGATATCTAGAGATATCCTTTAGCACAACGCCTCTATATAAGTAGATAGTATTTCCTTAGATAGGAGCTTCATGCTTAACTTAATATAGTATATTAGCATATACTGTAACGTGTTACTTAAAGCCTTTGTGTCTAATCCCCTACCTCCTCTATTAAGTTAAACCTTTACGTAAGAAACCTTTATAAGTCTTATACGTTTAAGACCTAGCATTACACTTTAAGCACCACTTCTATAAGGTACTAGCTTATACACAAAGCAACATGTCTACTGTTAGGAAAGCCGCCGCTACGCTTAGCCTAAAGGGAAGCGTCGTTAGCATCCTACGTACGCTAACATCATCTTAGAGAACTAAGACTAAGGATGAAGATATGCCTAACGCACCCGTCATCTTAGAACTTAGGGAAACGCTATATGTTAAGTTGCCTAACACTTACTCTAGCAACTAAAAGGAACTTAAAGTGTTTCTACTCTAAGTTGAACTCTACACGCACTTTAACGACGACAAGTTCCCCACTAACGAAAGCTATGTGTAACGCTAGGTCTTAAACGTACAAGACTCACAGAGGTTTCTTGCATAAAGGTTTAACTTAACAGAGGAGGTAGGGGATTATACATAAAGACTTTAAGTAACACGTTACTAGTATGTGTAAGATACTATATTAAGTTAAGCACGAAGCTCCTATCTAAGGGAATACTATCTACTTATATAGAGGCGTCGTACTAAAGGATATCTCTAGATATCTAGATAACATATTATCCATGATATCCTCATATCCATCACGTGATCCTAAGTCCTCGTAACATAGCTATCTACAGCTAACCGCTTAGCCGTAACACTAGGTCCCCCTCTAGAGGCCTAGTCCTTAAGGCTTTTGCTTACTAAGAAATGTGCTAACTACTTAAGCGGGGTTGTGCCCACTCTTCATGTCCTAACGGGTTACACCACTAACTATGTCTTTAAAACATACTAAACTTAAGGAACGACTCGCTCTAGCTTAACGAATAACTACTACTAGCATAGAGATGCTGCCTTATAGCCGTTATGAAAAGAAACAACTAAAATGCATTGTTTCTAACGATTTAAAGCGATGTAATGAATGTGTTCGCACGAATGCTTAATGCGATGTAGGTAGTCCTTCCGCTAGTGAATGGGAGAAGCTTAAACGTGAAGAGCGTCGCCTACAAGAGGAAGAGGAGGAGGTGATGGCTAGAATCCTACGGCTTCGCAAACAACAGCAACTCTTTCGTTCCTATGCTAAAGACATGCTGCGTTAAGGTCTGAAAACTATGGACGAACTTAACGAGGTAGAGGAGAAGGAGCGTAAGGAAGCAGAGGCTAAAGAGCCCACGCCTAGCACTACGAACCCCTCTACCCACGGCGTTAACTCGCCTAACCTATTTTCCTCTTTGTCTCCTTCATTCTAGGAGACCTAGGGTGGCGACGTTAGAATTCCTCTAGCAACTCCTAGCAGCTAAGATTCTTCACTAGTTCCCATGTGTTCTCTGTATGTTCATATCCTTTCCATTTAATTAGATACTGTTCTTGTTTTCCTGCTAATCTCTAGTCTAGGATCTCTTCAACTTCGTATACATCTAGTTCATTTTCTAGTTAGAGTTCGGCGTTTGTAGCGAGTGGTGTGTTTCCCTTTGCTAGTTCTAACAATGATACGTGGAACACTAGGTGTAGCCGTGATTCTTTAGGTAGCTGTAGCCTGTAATTAACTAAGCTCACCTTCTTAAGAATCCTAAATGGTCCTAACTTCTTAAAGTCTAGTTTCATACTTAGTCGTTTCGTTTTTATGTGTTTTTAGAGTAGGTATACTTTATCCCCCTCCTTAAAGGTAGGTTCCATACTGCGCTTTCTGTTTGCGTAGACTGCAGATCGTTCATTTAAGAATTAGATGTCCGTTGCTAACTGTTCGTAGAACGCCTTTAGTCGTTTAACTGCAATTATGGCCTATTCTGCTCTTGCTTCATCTTGTCGTGGCTGTCTATATGCCTCTAGCTAGTAGCCGTAGTTAGCGAAGAAAGGTAAAACCTTAGTTGCTTCTATCATTGCACTATTATATGCGAACTGTGCGATAGGTAAGATCTAAACCTAATTGTCCTGCTAGTGGTTAACGTAACTTCGTAGATATTGTTTAAGAGTTTAATTTAATCTTTCCGTTAGTCCATCTGTCTAGGGGTGAAACGCTGTTGAAAGCTTGTGGTTTGCACCTAGTAGTGCCATTAATGATCTCTAGAATTTTAAGGTAAAGAGTTTGTCTCTGTCTAAGATGATTTCTTCTAGTAGTCCATGGTTGGCTATGATGACTTAAAGGAAGGTGTATGCGAGCGCCTTAGCGTCGCTTGCCTCTAAATATGGTATGAAGTACCCATACTTCGTTAGTCTCTCCGTAATGACGAGGATAGAATCATATTCTACTCCTATTAACGGATCTTTTAAGAGTGGTAGCTTAACTATGAAGTCTAAAGCTATCGATTTCCACGCTCCTTTTAGTATAGGGAGTGATTTAAGTTGTCCATATGGTAAGTGCCTGTTAGATTTCAACTTACTACAAATGTCACACTCCTATACTACCGTCTCTACTTGCTTCTATAAACCTTAGAAGTAGTAGTGTCTTATGATTCGTTTAAAGGTTCGTGTTATTCCCTAATGACTGTGTGCTAGCAGCAAGTGTTGTTCTTATACTAGCGGGCGTCTTATCTAGTTTAGGATATACACTAATCCTTTAAAACGGATCAACCCTTGCTCGTTAATGGTGAAGCTACCGTTAACCTTGTTAAGGATTCGTTTTGCAGTTTCGTCTATTGCGTAGGCTTGCTTAATCCTGTTTTCAAGTTCTGTATCTTTAACAATGGCAATTGTTGCAAGTAACTCGTTGTACTAGATTCCTTCTTCTGTTGTCTTTAGGATAGCCCATGGTCTTTCCTGTTTTAGTCTAACGTAATCCGTTCGTCTACTAAGAGCGTCTGCTCTAGCGTTTTCTAAACCTTTTCTATATGAGATTACGAAGTTGTAAGATGCGAGTGTCTCTACCCATCTAACTTGTCTTTAGTTTAACACCTTAGTGGTAGTGAAGTATATTAAGTTCTTGTAGTCCGTCTATACCTATACTAGGTATATGGATCCTTTAAGATATACTCTCTATTGTTCCATAGCAACAACAATTGCTAGGAGTTCCTTATCGTAGATGTCGTAGTTGAGTTCCGCTAGTGACAGTTTTTAGGAATAGTACGCAACTAGTTGAAGCTTTCCCTATTCGTCTAGTTGTCTAAGGTAGGCTCTAATCGCGAAATTAGAGGAGTCTGTCTCTAAGACAATCTTCCTAGCTAGGTTAAACGTGACCATGACAGGTGCCTCTATGAAGCTTTTCTTTAGCCTTTTAAATGCTTCTTCTGCTTATGGCGTCCATGCAAACTTAAGGTCCTTTTAAGTGAGCCTTGTAAGTGGTTTAGCCACTTCAGAATATCCCTTAATGAACCTCTAGTAGAAGTTAGCGAAACCTAGGAAGGCTTGTACTTCCTTCACTATAGTTAGTGTTAGCTAAGTTAATACTATAGTGACCTTAGCTTAGTCCATCTTAATTCTATGCGTTCTAATAACGTAACCTAAGAATTCTACCTAGTTCTTATAGAATTCGCATTTCTCTGTTTTTAGGAGTAGGCTGTTAGTCTATAGTTTAGCTAATACCTTTTTAACATGCTCTACATGCTCCTTCTCATTCTCTGAATAGATGAGAATGTCGTTAAGGTACACAGTAACGAAGATGTCTAAGTACTCATGTAATGTTTTGTTCATTAATGTACTCCTTAAGTACCTTCAGCTCCTTTTCTAATAGCTAGTAAATAGGTCTAAACGGTGGACTTTTCCCTTCTTTAATGGGTATCACATGATCCTAGGGCTAGTGCTAAGGAAGCGCCTCGTTCTTAGGGGCTTCCTAGAATAGCTCTTCATATTCCTTATACTCCACTAGTATTTGCTTTAGTAAGGAGGCCTAGGCTAGGTCCTCTAGCTTCTTAGAGGTCGCACATAACTCTCTCTAGCCTAGGGTGGCGTTTTCCCTCTTTAGCTATAGTGCACGCTTGTAGTCACACTAGTCTAGCGTAATCTTTTCGCTCTACTAATCCACTTGTAGATTGTGTCTTTTTAACTAAGGCATGTTAAGTATCATTGTATAATTTTCCATGTTAATGACATTAAACTGTATTTGTTCCGTGTGCCCTCGTAAGGTGACCATCGTTAATGGTACTGTCTCTTGCGTTACCATGCCGTCGTTAGATGATATTACTTCACCATCTACAACGAATAGTAGGTATGGTTCTTTCTTTAATTGTAATTAGAATCTGTTTTCCATTGCTACTTTCGCCGTCATAAAGTTGCCCGTCGCTCTAGAGTCTAACATGCTTTAGAGGTGTCGTCCTTGTATCTTAACGACTAGGTACAGCTGTCTATTACCTACTATTGCGCATAACTGTTGTTTCTATTTCCTAGGCTCTTTCTTGTCACTCGTTAATGGCCTATTAACGACGAGGACACCTAGTTTTTTAACTGTAGTTGTCTAGTAGATCTCCGTCTTTAGATGATCACCATCATTTCGTTCTAGTCGTAATACATGGGTATCCGTGTTTAAGGAAAATGGTCGTTCTTGTCTTTCTCTAACTAATGCATCATGCAGTCGTGTTAGTAGCAGTCCTTCTAGGGTAAGTAACGGTGCTAGGGGTGATTAGTCTCTATCACGTCATTTTTCTCATTACTCTAGCGACTCTCCTTCACTCTTTCCTCTAATTCCTCTACCTCTACCTAGGTAGGGTTGTAGTTCATTAAGTACTCGTCTCCTACAACGTCCTCTACTGTGGGTTCGCTTAGGAATAGTTCCTATAGGTTTTTTCCCATACCTAGAAGGGCTTCTACAGTGTTAGGGTGGCCGCGCGTAGCGCGATGTTAGCCGTAGTACTCTACTGTTGCCTTTCTTCGTATGAAGGATTCCTCTAATCGCGTGAGGGGGTCGTTCACAAGTGAGTATTCTAATTCGTTGTCACTCCCTACCGTTGCTAGGAAAGCTTCCATTTCTTAGCTTGTGATAATCTAATCGTTGTGTGGGCTTCCCCTAGTCGCGTTTAGTTAACCTTAAAAGGTGGCGTTCACTTGTCGCCCCTTTCCCTAGAACCTGCGTTCCTAGTTCCTTTTAGGCTGTCTATAGTCTTAGGCCATATGTCCTAGCTTGTCGCAATTGAAACATAGGCGTTCTTTAAACTAACGATCCTTAGTGGCGTTCTAAGGTCGTTCGCCTTGTTTAAATGCAGCATTAAGCTCTATAGGGTCCAACTAACGGTTGTCCCGTGGGTAGTTGTCCTTCTTTTGTCCCTCATTTCCTTAGTACTAGTGGCTTTTCCTTAGACCGTTGTAGGCTCGTCGCTCCTTCTAGAATTCGTATAGTCAGTTGTCAATTCAGACCGTATGTTTAATTAACGAAACCATGTCTCGTGGCTAATGTTCCATTCGTGCGAGTTCTATGTAGACGTGGCTCTTTAGCCCACAGCGATAGTGGCTAATTAGAGCGCTAGTGTCCTAACTTGTTTAGTTAGCGTACCTCTAGAATTCTGTAGCATACGTGAGAGCGCTGCTAATCTGTCTAAGTCCGTATAGATAGTCTTCTACGGTTTTAATCTCATTAATGTCACTAAACATGTAGCGGATTTCCTTCTTAAATCCTTTCTAGGTACTAAACATGTTTTGCGTAGTAGCCATGACCCCACAAGTGCCTTCGTGTTAGAAATAGTCTTTAAGGAAGGGCTCGACCCATTAAAGGGCTTCCCCCCTTAAGTAGGATGCTGTCCATAGGCCGTAACTCTCATTAGTAGGGAACTTGTCGTCGTTAAAGTGCGTGTAGAGTTCGACTTAGAGTAGGAATACTTTAAGTTCCTTTCAGTTGCTAGAGTAAGTGTTAGGCAACTTAACGCGTAGCGTTTCCCTAAGTTCTAAGATGATGGGTGCGTTAGGCATATCTTCATCCTTAGTCTTAGTTCTCTAAGATGATGTTAGCGTACGTAGGATGCTGACGACGCTTCCCTTTAGGCTAAGCACAGCGGTGGCTTTCCTAACAGTAGACATGTTGCTTTGTGTATGAGCTAGTACCTCGTAGAAGTGGTGCTTAAAGTGTAACGCTAGGTCTTAAACGTATAAGACTCACGGAGGTTTCTTGCGTAAAGGTTTAACTTAACAGAGGAGGTAGTGTTACGACACGTTTCCTAAGTCACGGGACATGTATGGTCACGTGACGAATAGTTAGGATAGTTAGGATAGTTAGGATAGTTGGACTATCTAAACTCTCTAGGACTCTCCTTTGGCACGACGCCTCTATATAAGTAGATAGCATTTCCTTAGATAGGAGCTTCGTGCTCAACTTAATACAGTATCTTACATATACTAGTAACGTGTTTTACGAAAGCCTTTATGTCTAATCCCCTACCTCCTCTGTTAAGTTAAACCTTACGCAACGAAACCCCCGTGAGTCTTGTACGTTCAAGACCTAGCGTTACACTTTAAGCACCACTTCTACAAGGTACTAGCTCATACACAAAGCAACATGTTAGGATCTAGGAAAGCCACCGCCGTGCTTAGCCCGAAGGGAAGCACCGTCGGCACCCCATCCACGCTAACATCGTCTCAGAGACCTAAGCCCAAGGATGAGGAGATGCCTAACGCACCTATCATCTCAGAGCTTAGGGAGACTCTGCGTGTCAAGTTGCCCAACACGTATTCTAGCAACAGGAAGGAACTTAAAGTGTTCCTACTTCAGGTTGAACTCTACACGCACTTTAACGATGACAAGTTTCCTACTAATGAAAGCTATGGCTTGTGGACAGCGTCCTACCTAAGGGGGGAAGCCCTTCGTTAGGTCGAGCCCTTCCTCAAGGACTATTTCCAACATGAAAGCACCTGCGGAGTCATGGCTACCACGCAGT
>Ga0209512_1001949_pt1 | contig 23510 bp, 25 predicted proteins | sample frozenSSSSmetaG_FD_184142 | JGI IMG/M metagenome (GOLD analysis project Ga0209512, IMG submission 184142) | Glacier valley bacterial and archeal communities from Borup Fiord, Nunavut, Canada, to study Microbial Dark Matter (Phase II) -... | ecosystem: Environmental > Aquatic > Freshwater > Ice >...
TTATAGTTAACAACAAGTATTCCTTGTATGTCAACTACAGCAACAATCCTAGCATCTTTTTGAGACAACTTTTAACATTGCTTTACTCGTAAGACTATCAGTTAAGCATAAGAAGTACTGAAGAGCCAAGTTCTGACACAAAAACTCCGAGAAATGATCCCAGAACTTATCCGGCTAAACAAAATATTGCCTCCTGATTATGTAGGGTCTATCACTTTTGAGTTAATTAGTCATCGACAACAGTTAATTTAGATGGGTATTTCGTTAGCTTTGACACTGGGAAAAATACTCATGCCAAGATACTTAATGGTTTAATAATTAAATCTTCTTTAGGAATTGACTGATTATCAGCCCTTAAACTTTCAATATATAATTCAATAACTTCTGTAATATTCTTAATAGCCTCTTCAAAAGAATCTCCTTGAGAATGGCAGCCTTTTAGGACAGGACAAAAAGCGTGATAACCTCCATCTGATTCTTTTTCCAGAAGAACTGTGTAGTTGTAAATGTGTTTGTTGTTGTTGTTCATGTATTTTCAACTTATTTACGCTATACCGACTTTTACCTTAGCATTATTCCATAACAAAGGCTTTTATAACCGTTTAAGTTCACTCGTTGAGTTCGATTCGTAAGCTACTTATCTGGGCACTCAGATTTTTTGTGGCATAAGTTACTCCTGTGGGCATGTCAGTGGAAACAGAAATAGGTACCATTAAGGTAGAACTCTATGCCTCCCATACTATGCACTCTAAAACACCGAATGATGCTATTGACCTGCAATTAGAAGCTCTTACTTTGAACCAGTTACTGTCCATGAGGGTCAAAATTGATGAGATGATTCAGAAAAAGACAGTTTCAGCAAACGGAAACCAAGATATAATTTCTCATCTTAGCAGGGAAATCAGCCCAGTTTTCGCAGCTATCTATATTCAATTTATCAAACAAAAAAATAACAAAAATAATTCCTTAGAGCATGTTAATAACCTCGTTTCTGAGTGGATGCAGGATGAATCAGGATACGATGAGGAAACATATCCTCAAATCTCCGAAGGGCTAAAAAACAATCGCCTTTCTATTTAAAAATGCTTATGACTAAGGTTTTTAGGTTCTGCCGCAAATTGGTAAGATGAGTTTTGACTGTTTCTTCCGCAGATGGATGGCTTTCCATCGCTAAAGGAGGATTGTCCTCATACTCTTATCGGACTAACCAAGTCATGAAACGATATCAACTGATTTTACTGCCGTTAGGGTTGTTGCTACTTTGGGACTTCACCGCCCAGATCGCAGTAGAAATGTTGTGGTTTCAGGAACTGGGATATTTATCTGTATTTTTGTTACGGATAAAAACACAACTGGGATTGTGGGCGATCGCACTACTACTCTCCATAACTTTTTTCGGAATTAATTTTGCTTTAGCTAGCCGAAACCTCAAATCAAACAAGGCTATTCTAAATCAGCACTCAGAGCTAAGATTACGTTGGTTGTTACCAATTGTGATTGGTCTAAGCCTGTTGACGGGGTTAATTTTATTACATTATCATAGTGTAGAAATTGCGGAATTCGCGCCTTTACAATGGCAAATCGTAGCTCTGCTGATTTTAGCTGTCGCTACGATCCTCTATCCGCAATTGTGGCTCAAGACGATCGCCCTACTCCTAAGTTTAAGCTTTAGTTTCTTACTCGCCAAACACTGGGCGACCATTCTGCAATCCTTCCATCCAACTCCATTTCACAGCATTGACCCGTTATTTGGGCGAGATATTAGCTTTTACATCTTCTCTCTCCCAGTGTGGGAAGTATTGAAATCCTGGCTGCTAGGGCTATCTGCATCAGCTTTAATCGCCATCACCCTAATTTACCTACTTTCAGGAAACAGCCTCAGCGAAGGCAAATTTCTCGGCTTCACTTCGCCACAATTACGACATTTATCTTTACTAGGTGCAATTACAAGTATAGCGATCGCCCTACATTACTGGGTCAAGCGCTACCAACTACTCTACTCCCATCGCGGCATCACCTATGGTGCAAGCTACACAGATGTCACAATCCAACTCCCCATCTACACAATTATCACCTTCGTAGCCTTAAGCATCGCCTTGATCTTAATTTGGCAAACTCTCTTCCCCTCAACCTTGCAACTACCTTGGCGCTTCTGGGGGACGCTAATCCTCCTCACCACCTGCGCCACCACCCTGCTACCTGCAACTATCCAAAAATTCATTGTCCAACCCAACGAACTCGCCACAGAACGTCCTTACATCCAACGCAGTATCGCCCTCACCAGACAAGCCTTTAATTTAAATCAAATCGAAGCCCAAACCTTTGCACCTCAAGGTCAACTTACAGCCACCGACTTGCAACAAAATGACTTAACAATTCGGAATATCCGCTTGTGGGATACCCGTCCACTGTTAAAAACTAATCGTCAATTACAACAAATCCGCCCATATTACAAATTTCCTAACGCTGATATCGATCGCTACACCTTAAAGGAAGACGCAGAGACAGAAAAGCAGCAAACCATTATTGCAGCCAGAGAATTAGACTATGCAGCAGTTCCTCCGCAAGCAAAAACTTGGGTGAACGAACATTTGGTTTACACTCACGGTTACGGTTTCACCCTCAGTCCGGTCAATAAAGTTGGTGCAGGAGGATTACCCGATTATTATGTCAAAGATATTGGCATCGATGCGACAGGTAATGAAGGTTCCTTGCAGATATCTAACCCCCAAATTCGGGCAAGTATTCCCACTGGTCAACCGCGAATTTACTACGGAGAAATCAGTAATACTTATGTAATGACTGGGACAAAGGTGAAAGAGTTAGACTATCCTAGCGGTAATCAAAATGCTTATAACGTTTACGATGGACGTGGAGGAATCGCTTTAGGGAATTTATGGCGAAGGTGTTTGTTTGCAGAGTATCTCAAAGATTGGCAAATGCTGTTAACCCAAAATTTTACATCGCAAACCAAATTGCTATTTCGCCGTCAGATTAGCGCCAGAGTCCAAGCAATTGCGCCTTTTTTACGCTTTGACCGCGATCCTTATTTAGTAGTAGCGGATGCAGGTGGGACAAATAACCGAGGTGAAAAAACTTATCTTAACTGGATTATTGACGCATATACTACGAGCGATCGCTATCCCTATGCCGATCCAGGTAAACATAAATTTAATTACATCCGCAACTCAGTCAAAGTTGTAGTGGATGCATACAGTGGCGCAGTTAACTTCTATATCGATGACCCACAAGACCCAATCATCAACACTTTTGCCCAGATTTTCCCCAATTTATTTAAACCGCTAACCGCTTTACCAGAAAATCTCCGCAGCCATCTGCGCTATCCCGGAGACTTATTTGGCATTCAATCAGAACGCTTGCTGGTTTATCACATGACTGACCCACAAGTATTCTACAACCGCGAAGACCAATGGCAAGTCCCAAATGAGATCTACGGCACCCAACCGCAGACAGTCGAACCTTATTATTTAATTTTGAAATTACCCACAGCAAAAGCAGAAGAATTCATTCTCCTGCTACCTTTTGTCCCTAAACAACGCAATAACTTAATAGCTTGGCTAGCAGCACGGTCTGATGGTGAGAACTACGGGAAATTACTGTTATATCAGTTTCCTAAACAACAGTTAATCTACGGAACCGAGCAAATCGAAGCCTTGATTAACCAAGATCCGGTGATTTCTCAACAGATTTCTCTGTGGAATCGAAGCGGTTCGCGAGCATTACAAGGAAATTTGTTAGTGATACCGATAGAGCGATCGCTACTCTATGTCGAACCAATATATCTAGAAGCAGAACAAAATAGTCTACCAACTTTAGCCAGGGTAATTGTCGTCTACCAAAACCGCATCGTCATGGCAGAAACATTGCAACAAGCACTCAAAGCAATTTTCCAACCAACACAGCCAGCATCTCCCGCCATCGTGCGTCCCGTTCAATAATAACCTCCTTAGTGAATTCAACATAAAAACTTAATGTTAAACTAGACATAGTTTATATCCAAACAATACCTACAAACACATATAAACAAATATGAAATCTCTCAGAGTCTCAGGAGAAATTGATGAAAATAATCAACTTGTACTTGATGAATCCTTAGAAGTAATCAAACCTCAGCAAGTTGAGATAGACATTTGGTTTGGCGATGATGAAGAAGATGAGCATGAAGCATCCAAAGAAGAAATTCTTGAAGGCATCCGTGAAGGCTTCCATGACTGTTTAACAGGGAATGTTTATCCTGTTTCCGAATTATGGGATGAACTTCGCATTAAAACTACAGGCGCAATTAATGAAGAAGGCGAACTTATACTTGATGAACCTTTAAGAGTAACAAAAACTCAAAATGTTGATGTAGTCATCTGGTTTATCAAACAGAAGAAATTTGTGGAAATTTCTGAAGATGCGTCTCAAGAAAATGGTAAAATTATAAGAGAATTAAGTATATCTGAATAATCAATACACTCCTCAAATGTCACCAGTAAAAGTAGCGGTAAAGGATTTGCAGAGAAGTTACCTCATAAAAAACAGCTTCTATAGATAGTATGACGGGTCAATTTCAGAGTCATCATTACCACTCCGCTCTTTTTGAATCGTCTCGATAACAGACTTAAAATCTAAATCGTCTTTAAAGACACCTGCAAATTGCATCCAGGTAGGCTCTAAAGACTGAATTAGTACGTCCCAGGAAAGTGTTTCAATTTGCTTAAGCCGTTCTAAAAAGGCGGTTTTAATATGAGTAAGAGCTTTTTCTCGCGTGTCTGCTTCTACTCGACAGTCAGGAAACTCCAAGATAGATGCAGCAACTTGTCCCGAAGTGAGATTTTCCACCAGCAGTGTTACCTTCAGGTTCTTTGGTGTTTGCTGACGACGCTGTTGTAATTTTTGCTCTAGTTGATGGAAAAGCATTTCCCCATTAATTACCTCTCCTCGCTGGGAAGCCTCAACCCCAACCATAATTTCTAAGCGCAGTTCTTCAAACCTAAAGAGATAAATACTTTCCCTTTCCTCCAGCAGCTTAATACCTGCAATAATCACTTCCTCCGCTGAGGTATACTTACCGCTCTTAACTTGACTTTGGATAAATCTCTCTAGTTCAGGAGTCAACGAGATACTCATAAGATAACATACTATCTTTCCATATTCTGATTATAGCGATCGCCCACGCAAGCAATTAATACAGGGATTTCTTTAAGAATCGCTCATCCTTCAAGCAACGCCAAAACTAATTCGATATACTTCTAATTAGATGTAAGTCGAATTAGAATCATGAAGCAAGATCAACTACAAACCCTGCTACGCTTCTTCAAAGCTCTAGCAGACGAGAGTCGCTTAAAAATTATCGGTATTTTAGCTAACCGCGAGTGTAGCGTAGAAGAGTTAGCCGCGTTATTGCAACTTAAAGAACCGACAGTATCCCACCATCTTGGGAAACTCAAGGAGTTAAATTTAGTCAATATGCACCCGGAAGGGAATACGCATTTTTATAGGTTGGATAGCGAAACTTTGCAAAATATAAGTAAGGAAATTTTTTCACCCGAAAATATGGCATCACTAGTTGGCGATGTCCAGACTGAGGCTTGGGAAACCAAGGTGCTGAAAAACTATCTCGAAGCAGGTCGCTTGAAAGAAATTCCCGCCAGTCGCAAAAAACGCTTAGTTATCCTCCAGTGGTTAGTCAGCCAATTTGATTTCGGGATTAACTACCCGGAAAACATTGTGAACGAAACTCTCAAACGCTACCATCCAGATTGTGCCACTCTGCGCCGGGAGTTCATCGCCTGTCAGTTGATGCAGCGAGAAAGTGGTATTTACTGGCGTTTAGAAAAAATAGAAAGTATACCTTAGACATCTCCAGAAAAGATTTAAATCTCACAAATTATACATAAACCTAACCCCCCTACCCACCCGTACCGACGAGGGAAGTGGGGTTTGAAAGCCTCTCCCCGCGTCGGGGAGAGGTTTGGATACGTGGCATCATTTATTTTTCGGAGATGTCTCTTAGCAACGCTTAGAAGGTTGTGTCTTTACCATCCCCGCAAATTGTGGAGCAAATAGTTTATGTTTTGCATTAAATATCAGTACAATCCCTGAGGACAGTTCAAAACTTTATGTAAAATTCACAAATTGTTTAGGCAATGCTACTCTGCGGAGGGAGATAATTACGGACATAGTCTTTAAATCTAGATGAAGATATATAAAATCTTTGTCTTTGACTACATCGGTTTTTGAGAGACAGCCAACGGTGTATTGAACTGCAAAAATCTCTCTTTTATCTCCTCAGTGTCAGACTGAACTGCAATGGTATTAGCTATGTTTCAAAAAGTTTTACTACCAACTCTATTAATTTCAGGAACAATATTTGGTTCCTTCAGCACTAAAGCACCCGCGTCAGCAGCGACCCAAGACAGGCAATCGGAAAATGAGTGGCAAGACCTAATTACTCCGCAAATCGTCAGTTTTTCCATTTTAGCAGTAGGACTCTCAGTTGTGGGAGTAGGTACATGGCAACAGCAACGCAAATCATCTGAGGTGAAGCGGTTATCTAACGTCCAAAAAGCGATTTTGGTTCATGAATCTCAAAGGCAAACCATGAAAGCTAGCCAACCAGTGACTCCGGAGCTAAATTGGTTCTTGGAAGAAGTGAATCCGAGTCCAGCGGTTACCCAACATAAAATAACCGATGTTTTGGATAGCGTTTTACCCAACAAGCCAGACCAGAGTTGGTTTTTAGACGAATCCCAGAACACTCAACCGATTGTTTTACCCACCAACTTAATCCAAACTCCAGTCACCGCCGCCACTGCACCGGCAATAGTGCAATCCACAATATCACGTCCACCGATTCAAAATGCTGTTTCTCAGTTCGCCGCTGTTCAATCTGTTTTGGGATTAACTCACAGTCCTGTGACTACAAAGAAATCCGCCGAGGTAGCGACTTTTGAAGTCACTGTTCCTCGTCTTGACCAGCTAGCGGAACTCAAATGGGTCGGAAACCAGCGCCAAGGTTAATTTTATTGTCCTAAATACGCTGCCAAAACTTCCGAGTTAGTCTGAATTTCGGCTGGCGTCCCTACGGCGAGATTTTTACCTTCCGCTAATACCCACACGCGATCGCACAGCGACATAATTACATCCATATTATGTTCAATAATTAAAAATGTCATCCCCTCGCGATTCCAAGTTTGGATGCGATCGCAAATCTGATTAATCAGTGTCGGATTCACCCCAGCAGCCGGTTCATCCAATAAAATTAACTTTGGTTGAGTCATCAGCGCCCGTGCCATTTCTAACAACTTGCGCTGTCCGCCCGACAACACACCAGCGTAATCACCAGCTTTTTGCGCCAAGCCTACTGACTCTAATAAGAACATCGCTTGTTGGCGCAGTTGCTTTTCTTCTTGCGACACAACATGCGCTTGCAGTTGCAATTGCCAAAAATTTTCACCCGTCTGCTTTTGCGCCGCTAGCAGCATATTCTCCATCACCGACAACCGCGACAAAGTCCTCGCCACCTGAAAAGTGCGAACCATTCCTTGCTGGGCGATTTGATAAGGCTGCAACTGCTGAATCTGTTCGCCGTCAAAAATCACCCGACCTTGATCGGGACGGATGAAATTAGAGAGTAAGTTAAATAAAGTAGTTTTACCGGCACCATTAGGACCAATCAATCCAGTGATACTACCTTTAACTACCTCTAATTTGGCATCATTAACTGCCTTAATCCCACCAAAATTTTTGCACAGACCACTCGCCGCGAGTAAAGGCATGTCTGTTGACGGTACGGGTAAACGGGAATCGCTATTTGCCAAGAGTCAGTTCCTCCTTATTACCTAAAATACCTTGGGGACGCCAAATCATCAAAACCATCAAAATTAGACCAATCACCATAATGCGAAACGCACCTAAACGCGCTTCATCCAGAGGCACAATTTTCGGTAAATACTCGCGTGTCAGAGTATCGTAGGCAAAAAATATTACAGTGCCTAAGATTGTCCCCAGGTTATTTCCCGAACCACCTAAAATCACCATAATCCAAGTATCAAAGGTAATCTGTGGTTGAAAATTGTCTGGGTAAATAGCGCTTAACTGCCAAGCATAAAAAGCACCAGCCAAGCCAGCGATACCGCCACCTAACATTAAAGCTTGTAACTTGTACCAAAAGACATTTTTACCTAAAGCCTTAGGCACTTCCTCATCTTCACGGATAGCTTTGAGAACTCTACCCCAAGGCGATCGCACTAAAACTTCCAAACGCCAAAACACAAAAGCCAATACTACAAGTGACAATACCATCAAACCAGCCTTTTGGTTGTTGGCATAGTCTAATAAAGCAATCACGCCACAACTATAAAGTATCCAAGTCAACACAGCCACCACAAATCCGATGACCAGACGCGAGGATTTTTTTGACTTCACAGCATCATCCTGTATCATGATCCACCGCCAAACTCGCCAATAAGCTAAGCCAATCAGCACAGTGAGTATACCAATCATCAACCATTGGGTAAACAAATTCGGGATAAAATTACCAAACGGGATCGGATAACTTTGCAAGCCAAACGCCCCAGGAGTCCAAGTATCCCGGTAAGGTAAATCCTGGTTATTCACTACCAGACGAATCAGTTCCGCCACCCCAATAGTCACAATCCCTAAATAATCTTCCCGCAAACGCAACGTCGCAAAACCAATCCCCAATCCTAACAAAGCCGCTACTCCCACACCAATTGGTGCAGCTACAATCAGTGGGACGCCTTTAGCACTCAACAATACTGTTGTATATGCGCCAAGAGTCATAAAGGCAACATGTCCGAAGTTAATCAACCCGGTAAAGCCCCACTGCAAGTTTAACCCTAAGCCAAACAGCGCAAAAGTCGCCGCCGAAATTGTCAGAAAAACGAGATAGCCAACCATGCCAACTTTCTACTCTTTGTGAATTATCGCCCTCTCTAGGCGCTTAGATTGTACCTCAGCTAGAGGAAAGGTCAGTATCCCGAATCACCTTCGCTCTCAATCACGTTAAAACTACAATTATTGATTTTTTTGGGGCTATGAACTTGCAGCGAATCAGAATTCATCAAGTAATCGAACTGGTAGATCCCGATGATTTGGAAAATCTATGGGTAATGGTTGAATCCTATTATTACGATATGTATATGACTAAAGCAATTCAAGAAGCCAAGAAGTCGCAGCAACCGTGGGATACTCTCACCCACGAAGAAGCCTTAAGACTGTTAATGTTTTTATAAAGGACAATCAGTTAAAATCGTACCCATTCGGGTTAGGTGAGCGCCGGTGAGCTTGGAAGTGCGTTATGCGAGGTCTTTTTTGGTTGACCTGAAAAGTGTAGAACCGTCTGCCTACCAGCAGGTGTATGATTTTATATTTGTGGAGTTTGCCCAAAAACAACAGCTCAGCCATTTACCTGACTTGAAGCGGCTAGATGCTGATGGCATTTTGTACCGCTTTACTCTGGATAAATACTTAATCGGGATCGAAGTGACAGGGCAAATTGTGAAATTCATCCGGGTGCTACCGATGCCAGATATTTAGAAATATGGTAAATAAGTCTTGACTTATTGCGTTAAGTGAAGTTAATACAACACTTAAGAGGATACGCTTAAATTAAACTGTGTGATGAAAACAGTAAGTTGAGATCTACTATGGACGCTGCAGCACTCTGGCAACGCTACCAGGACTGGCTTTATTACCACGAGGGACTGGGACTCTACCTGGACGTGAGTCGGATGCGGTTTGATGATAGTTTTGTGGAAGCATTACAGCCGAAATTGAAGAGCGCATTTACCCAAATGGCGGCACTGGAAAAGGGCGCGATCGCTAACCCTGATGAAAACCGCATGGTTGGACATTACTGGTTGCGGAACTCAGATTTAGCACCCACACCCCAAATCAAACAAGAGATCGACGAAACACTCGTAGAAATCGAAACCTTTGCCCAAAAAGTGCAAACAGGAGCAATTCATCCTCCCAAAGCTCCCCACTTCACCGATATTATCTCAATTGGGATTGGTGGTTCCGCCCTCGGACCACAATTCGTCGCCCAAGCCCTCACCGCCGACTTCCCACCTTTGGGAATACACTTTATCGACAATAGCGACCCAGCTGGCATTGATCGCGTACTCACATTATTACGCAATCGCCTTTCTAGCACCTTGGTCTTAGTCATCTCCAAATCTGGAGGGACACCAGAACCACGCATTGGCATGATCGAAGTCAAAAAAGCCTACGCCGGACAAAATTTAGACTTTGCCAACTACGCCGTCGCCATTACTAGCGTTGATAGCAACCTCGACAAAACCGCCAAAACCGAAGGCTGGCTGGCAAGATTTCCCATGTTTGACTGGATTGGCGGACGCACATCAGAAATGTCTGCTGTCGGTTTAGTCCCAGCCGCATTACAAGGTATAGACATCCGCGCCATGCTAGCTGGTGCCAAAGAAATGGATGAAGCCACCCGCATACCAGATGTGAAACACAACCCAGCCGCATTACTCGCCCTGAGTTGGTATTTTGCTGGTAACGGACGCGGTGAAAAAGATATGGTTGTCTTACCTTATAAAGATAGTTTGCTGTTATTCAGCCGCTATTTACAGCAACTAGTCATGGAATCCTTAGGTAAGGAAAAAGACCTCGACGGTAACATTGTCCACCAAGGCATCGCCGTCTATGGCAACAAAGGCTCAACCGACCAACACGCCTACGTCCAGCAATTGCGCGAAGGTGTAGCAAATTTCTTCATGACATTTATAGAAGTCCTGCAAGACCGTCAAGGACCACCCACCGAAATCGAACCAGGAATAGCTACCGGGGATTATCTCTCAGGTTTCCTCCAAGGAACACGAACAGCACTGTATGAAAATCACCGCGATTCCATTACAGTCACAATTCCCTTAGTCACTCCTCAAATAGTAGGAGCATTGATTGCTTTATACGAGCGTGCAGTTGGTTTATATGGCTTTATGGTGAATGTCAACGCCTACCACCAACCCGGAGTAGAAGCAGGTAAAAAAGCAGCAGCGGTAATTCTCGACTTACAAAAACAAGTAATGCAAGTACTCAATGCGGAAACTCATCCCTTGTCTTTGACCGAGTTAGCACAAAAAGCCAACGCCCCTGACCAAGTTGAGGCAGTTTATAAAATACTCCGTCATCTATACGCAAATAAGCGGAGTGTAATTTTGGAGGGAGAGTTAAATCAACCAAACCAATTACGCATATCTATCTCTAGATAGTTTGTGTTGTTTCTTATCACAGAAAGAGCGCTTTTTGTTGTGTTAGAAACATTTTTTAAATTCCGGGCATCCTAGATTGAATCAAAGCTTCAATTCTAAGGATGCTGCTATGAGTGTAAGAGGAATTGAAATCTGCCCGCTGGCATCGACAAAGGGGGGTACGCTAGATTTCTACACCCCCCAATCAAGTAACGAAACCATATTAGTGCAGATTTCGCCGTATACAATTGACGATTTATTTGTTCACAAAACCCAAACAGACCAATTATTGGTCGTTAAAGGCATGATGGTTCTCGTTATTTTAATTAACAAGCAATACCAGTACATTCCCTTAAGCGAACATCACCCTCAAGTAGTGAAAATCCCACCAGGAGTATTACACAGTGCAATTAATCTAAATCCTCAACCCTGCGTTGTCGTCAATGCTGTATTACGCCACAAACCAGCTAATGAAGAAGATTACATTCCTAAAAAGCGCATCTTTCCCTACGACCTCTCAGCAGCACAAGCAGCACAGAATAAACGAGAACTAATGTCTTGCAGTCATCCTTGGCGAGAATAGTCCCACACCTCATGATGCCGTTCGACTATAGCGAGAATAGTCCCACAGCCTCATGATGCCTAACTAATTCAAGTTAGCTGATCTGGATCAACTCCCAACTCGCGCAACTTAGCCGCCAATAAATCCGCACGTTGGCTTTCCTGTTCTGCACGTTGGCTTTCCTGTTCTGCACGTTGGCTTTCCTGTTCTGCACGTTGGCTTTCCTGTTCCGCACGTTGGTGTTCCATCTCCGCGCGTTCCGCACTCCACAACAACAAATTACCTGCCTCATCCCACCAGCGCAACCAGTTCATCGATTGCTGGAGATGTTCCCCCCACCAAATTCCCAGAAATAGCTTTAACTCTGGAATCCACACTCGTCCATGTTCATCTGCTGCTGCCAAAACATAGCGTCCATTTTCCCTGTAGTACACTTCTAGATCAACTTCGTAGGTATCATAAATCACATAGGTAGGCACTTGCAGAATCTGCTCATAGAAGTAGAATTTGCCGTAAGGAGGGGTTCCTCGAATCGACAGTTCCGCACCATCTGCATCAGAGAGAAACTCCATCACCACAGCAACGGGAGCACCTTCCAAGTTAGGAGTATAACTACGGCGAACAGTTGTATTAAACAGAGGATATACCTGAGGCACATATAACCAATCTGGCGCTTTGACCACAGTTTTTTTCTTGACTGTAGCGACTAGCCCAAAATTTGAGACAATTAACATCTCTGGCTGGATACGCCCCGTATCTGCAAGTGCATCAGTTAGAGCCGCAGCTAAAAGCGGTTGTTGATTATTTTCCACAGGATCGTCGGGTAATACAAAGTCATCAGGCAAGGCTTCCCACGTTACAATCGATTCTGTTTTCGGCGATGGGATCTGGAGAACCATTCTGATTGCCCCTCATACAAGAGCGATATTTGACGGTACTATCTGCATCTTCCCAGTGTACCAAACCCGGTACTCGCTTCTCCTCATGAGCGCAAGAAATGGGTGGCATTGTGAGCCAAGCGATCGCCATTATTGAGATATATATGCGGAAACAACAAAAATGAATCTGACAAAAGAACCAACTGTTGACGACAGTGAGGACTATGCAAGGATTGCTCAAGCTATTACGTTCATGCGGCAAAATCAAATAATCCAGCCCGATTTATCACCTGTAGCTCAGCACGTACATTTGAGCAAGTATCATTTACAACGCTTATTCACCAAATGGGCAGGCATCAGTCCCAAACGTTTCTTGCAATATCTGACTGTTGAATATGCAAAATCGAGTATTACCCAAACCAAAAGCCTTCTACAAATAACCAATGTCATCGGGTGATTCGCGAGCGAAACTTGCTTTCGCATTAATCTACACGATTTTACTAAATGGAGGATAGCGGACTCGAACCGCTGACATCCTGCTTGCAAAGCAGGCACTCTACCAACTGAGTTAAGCCCCCGAAACGCGTTAAGTGCAAGTCACTTAACCTACGTCATTTATAGTAGCTTATACAATCCATTTAAGTAAAGGGGTAAATCAAAAAAAATTAAAAAATATTTCACCTCTCCCTGGATAGATGGATAATAAAGCAAAATACAATGTACTCCACAAGCGTCTATTGCCATACTCCCGCTTTCATTGAGACGCTCTCACTCAACACCCAAACCCCAAAATGCTATGTCTGTAGTTGTTGCCGCACTTTATAAATTTGTGAAACTGCCAGACTTTGCCGAAAAACGGTACCAAGTGCTCAAGCACTGCGAAGATGCAGGCGTCAAAGGTACAATTCTCCTAGCAGCAGAAGGAATCAACGGTACAATTGCCGGTACACGTCAGAGTATTGACTCAGTTCTAGCCTTTCTCCGCGCCGATCCTCGACTGGCTGACCTAGAACACAAAGAGTCTAACGCCGACACCCCACCATTTGATCGCCTGAAAGTACGGTTGAAAAAAGAAATTGTCACCTTAGGCTTGCCAGAAATCAACCCAAGCGATCGCGTCGGCACCTATGTCAATCCCCAAGACTGGAATCAACTCATCTCCGACCCAGAAGTCACAGTCATCGACACCCGCAACAATTTTGAAGTAACTATCGGCACCTTTCAAACAGCACAGAATCCGCAAACAGAATCCTTCCGCGAATTTCCCGAATATGTCCACCAGCACCTCGACCCAGAAAAACACAAAAAAGTCGCCCTATTTTGCACAGGCGGAATTCGTTGCGAAAAAGCCACAGCATTCATGATCCAGCAAGGATTTAGCGAAGTCTATCACCTCAAAGGCGGCATTCTCAAATACCTAGAAGAAATCCCCGCCGAGGAAAGCTTATGGTCAGGAGAATGCTTTGTTTTCGACCAACGCGTCGCCGTTATCCACGCTTTAGCCCCTGGAAATTACGATATATGCCATTGCGGTCATCCCATTTCCGAAACCGATAAAACCGCACCTCATTACAGCGCCGGAATCTCCTGTCCGCACTGCTTTGAGCATCTAACTGAAGAGAAAAAACGTAGACAACAAGCAAGACAGCGCCAACGTCTATCAATTAGAGAGTAATTGGGCATTTAATGCTTTCTTGATGCGATCGCCTGTTTCTTGCAAGTGTGCCAAAGTATAAATATCGAGGTTAGACTGAGGTTGTTTCATCCGAGTATCAATCGCCCAAAGCAGTTGGCGCAAGTCATACCAGGCTATGGTGCGACCATCTTCAATGACATTGGTATGACGCAATACTATCTCTAGCAAAATGTTTAGATGTGCCCGTTGCATGGAACGGCGAATGCTAGAAATTGGCTTTAATTCCTCAGTTAAAACTTCTGTCCAAATCCCTGTTTGTAGAGTGTCGAATAATTCTGGTAAGGATAGGGCAAGACCGGGCGGGGTTTTTAACTCTAGATCTTGCAAACGATTGAGACGATCGCTGTCTAATAAGGAGTGCAATACCACATTTTGAAGCTGTAAAATACGTTCGTGAATCGGATAATCGAGGCGATTGGTAGGTACATAGTTTCCCCAGTGATACCAGCGCGATGGTGCTAAGCGATTAAGTAATTGCGGTGAAAAACTAAAAGCATCAGCAGCAAATACATACTCTTGTAACTTAGCCAAACTATCACGTTGTCTATCTAAAGAAACTGGTACAAAGCAATTGGTCGGATCGTCTGATGCATGGCGACGTTCAAATGATTCTCCGCCAATATACTGAGCAATCAAGATGGCGTTACGTTCATAGTATCTAAATATTCTGTTGAACGCTTCACGCAAGTTACCTCCAGTTAAGAGATTTTTCTCAAGGTGCTGCCACATAGCGCGGGCATTATCCATTTGCCACTGTGAATAAAGAAGCACATCGCTACTCATATCCCAGCGATTTACTTGCGGATTAATGTCCGAGAGATCTTCATCAGTAGCGTAAGCTAATTCGGGTGATGACCCAATTTCTAAAAAAGGCTTTTCCGCAACAGCAGTATTTAATAATGGATACTTTTTATAACCATACTCAATAGCCCATTCATCGTAGGGACCAATCATAGTCGGGAAATAGTCGCCTTGCTGTACTCCCTGTGGTGCTATATTCACTGGCAGATAATCCATCACTGAACCCGTCAAACTTAGAGTATGAGTGATTTCAGTGTTATTTAAATCCTGCGGTGCATTCATTGTACTACCGTGAAAGTTGTGGCGCAAACCCAGAGCGTGTCCAACTTCATGAGCAATGAGATAACATAAATATTCATTGACATATTTCTGCATGCGATCGCTACTAGGTGTAACATTGTCCAAGGACAGCGCCAGCGCCCCTATAGATGCTTGGAAAGCAGACTCCATGCCATAACAAAGCTCATCAGTGGTTTGACCAATTATAGATAAATTACCTTCGCAGAAATTTTGCTTGGCTGGGAGTATAGTGCGATATTCAAGCTGTATTGAGCGCACAATGTTAGCATCCACAATAATATCAGCATCTAATATTTCGCCAGTCAGTGGGTTGACGTGTTGCAGCGATCTGGCAAAGTTTGCATCGAGAGAATTGAACCAGCGAATAGTGCTGTAACGCACATCTGCTGGATGCCAATCAGCATCATCTGGCATTTGCTGCACTTGAATAGCATTTTGAAATCCTGATTTTTCAAATGCTTTGTTCCACATCAAAACCCCTTCACGAATTGCGTCGCGGTATTCTAGTGGAACCGCATTTTCAATCCAAAACACAATCGGCTTTTTAGGCAAAGACAAAGGCGCTGCGGGGTCAGATGGTTCCAGATGCCAGCGGTTAATATAACGTATAAATGGTTCTGGATCGTTTTTGTGAGAAAAATCTTGAAAGGCAGTAATAAAGTATCCTACTCTGTCGTCGGCAAGTCTGGGAATATAACCGTTATTTTCTTTTAGCTGGGAAAAACTGTAGTGTACTTTCAGGGTGAGCGATCTGCTGTCAGGTAGGGTGATGGTGGATGCTTGTGGCGATGAAAAACTGTAAATTGAATCAAGTTCTAAATTGAAAGGTAGGCTGTTGACATCGCCAAAATATGACTTGTTCCCTTGCAATTGGTAATCAGCCTGCAAAGAGTATTTTAATAGCGAAGTCAAGCCGGGAAAATCCTGCATTAACAGGTCGTTTAAACCGATTAAAAGAGTTTTGCTTTGCGGCTCAATACTGACTATTTTGACTGCATAAAGAATTGAGTCACTAAATGAACGAGCCAGCGATCGCTGTTCTGGTCCTTCTGTCCGAAATTTAACATTCCGCACCACAAAGTGCAAACTATTGTTTACACGCTGGAAATAAAAGAGAAAATTGGAAAGAGGTAGTCCGCTATAAATACCACTTTCTCCAATACCCGATTCCAACGTTATTGTACTTAGATAGTTTTTATTTAGCTGTTCTGGCTTAACTTCTAAGTAAATCTCACCTGATTCCTGACTACGATAAAGTGTAAACAGTCCTGTTAACTTCTCTGTACCTTTCACTACATCGCGAAATCGGCGAAAATCTTCTTTTCTATTCTCTTTACCCAGATGATCAGCACCAAATAAGCTTTCAACTACTGGTAATGTATTTGATTGCTGTAAGTAATTTGATTGGTCAGCGCGAGCATAAGTTCCTAAAAATAGGCTAGACAGTAACAATGTATAAATGACTAATTTTGTTATCGAGAATTTCAAATTGCGTATTTACACTTAATTGCTTATATAATATAATACTACGCATCTATCTAAAGTTATAGTAGCATACTTGACTATACTGAGAGGAATGCACCATTCTCAAGAACGCCCAATAACCCGGCTGGGATTTATGAAAAGAATATTGGCTCAATGTCGAAAAGAACTAGCACAATTTAGGCGCGATCGCACCCATTGACAGTATGCCAATCTTCTTAAAATACTTATCCCTCCTCAACCCACTCCGCCACTATGTAACAATTGTTCGCGGCATCTTGCTGAAAAGAGTAGGTCTTGACGTACTTTGACCCCATGCGATCGCGCTTTTCTTTTTCGCCACAGTCCTCTTATCCATCAGCATCAGCCAATTCCGTCGCCAGCTAAGCTGATGCAAGTAAGGTTAGGAATTAGCATTAATTCCTTGATCTGCGGCGATACTTAATACTTCATCCATCCAAGCATTAATACTTTTTCCTGCTTTAGTCGCGGCGATAAAAATCTGGCGATGACGTTCTGGTGTTGTGCGGAAGGGAAGTTTCCCAGAAAAAGGTTTATCGGGTTCTTCTCCTAAATCTTCACAAAAAGCCAGATAATCATCTACTGATTTACAAAATTCTTGACGTGCCTCCTCGACGGTTTTACCTTTAAATGTGACTACATCATTGATATCAAGTACGCGACCAAAAATAATTCCCGCCTCTACATCGATTTCTAAGCTTGCAGTATATCCCTTATAATTCATCATATATTTATCTTTTGCTGTTGCTGTTGCTGTTGCTTTGATAAATTATTCTTTTCATTAGTTAGTATCATTATAATAGAATGTAAGAATCTAATTTAAGCCAATCATGCCCTATAGCAGTTTCACGCTGACTCAGGTTGAGCAACAGTTCGCTCTTAATGTTCTTAAAGGAGTCTTTTTTTCAGATCTACCGCGACTACCTGCTCGGGCATGGTTTAGAGAATTTTTAGAGGTCTCAGCTCCTTTTGCTGCTGCTCAGGGAAGTGAAAAAGTAAGATCGGAGTTAATTGTCGCACCACTACTGTTTGAACTTCGAGAGCTACTTGATCGTCAAATTGGTCTATTCTCTGGGGTAGATTTTAGTATCGATTCTGAGTCTGGGTTAAACGGTATCTGTGATTTTCTCTTGACACGATCAAACAATGAGTTGATTATAAAAGCTCCCGCGATTGTTTTAATTGAGGCCAAAAAGGGCGAACTAAACGCTGGGTGGGGTCAATGTGCAGCGGAAATGATCGCGGCACAGAAATTTAACCTAGCGAACGGACACCAAATACCCACTATCTACGGTAGTGTCACCACTGGAACCCAGTGGCAGTTCCTCAAGCTGACCGAAAAAGATTTGACGATCGATGTTACTGAGTATTCGCTCGCTCCGATTGAGCGCATTTTGGGAATACTGAAGTGGATGGTGACATCTCCCACACCTCTCTAGTTTCCATTCGATTAGTTTCCCTAACGAGTGAGGAACCTATAAGTCTTGCTTAAAAGTCGGCTGATTCTGCGCGGAGGATTTTGACACCCCAATCATAGAGCGATCGCACTAAAAATGTTTTGGGGGTCAGGTTCTAGACTCAGAATTACGTAAGTGTTGTTCCTCCATTAGTATTTAAGCTTCTAATTCTTCAATCACTAATACTTGCAACTCTGTCACCCGTTTAAGCTTTGTATAATTATTTCCGTCTATATAATAAATGACCGGAGCAGAATCCAAAAATAGTCGATTTATCTGTTTAAATGCGGCTTCAACTCTCATCTGTCTTCTAAACGACCGACTTCTCGTTCATCCCACTCATCCCGCAACTCATTCACCCATTGTTGAGCATCTTTACCATTTAACAGATTAGGCGCAATTCCGCGTAACTCCTGCCAGCTGCGCTTTGTTTGCTTTCCTTCTGCTCGACGCTTCAGTTGCTCAGTGGTGTGACTAATAACTTCTAGCTGTTCTTCTAAAGTCAGTTGCTCAATTTCTTGTAGCACTTGCTGTAATTGAGGACTCATAACCCTACCTTGTACATTTTCTCGAATGACTACCTTTAGTTTAAAACTCTCTTTAAAATCTCAACCTTACAGGCATCTACAACTCGTCTATCGTCACCAACCCACCCTTTGTGAACTGAATCACAAGTTCATGAGATGATCGCATGTCTATCAGTCACAATACCGGAAATCACTACTCACACGCTCCATGACACCACCCAGAGAAGCTGCTACATTGTAGCCAATGCGAATTCCAAAGAGCCTTGCATACGGGTGTTTAGCATAGAGATTGTGTGCTGCTTGGAGTCCAGCCTCATCAACTTCATAGTCACCTGTCTCGATGTCAATGATAACCATCTTGCCGATGTTTTCCTCTGTCTCAACCTCTTGACGGATTTTGCTTTCGTACAGTTGGTAGGCACGTTTCGCAACTTCCTCACTACTTAACAGGATCGCTTGCATAGGTTGACTCCTGATCTCAGGCTGATCTCATTGGATTTCATCATTATACTGTATGAATAAATAGTTTCTAATCTATTAGCTTCTCCAACGAGTAGGGAACCTATAAGCCTTCCTTAAAAATCGGCTGATTCTGCGCGGAGGATTTTGACACCCCAATCATAGAGTGATCGCACTAAAAGTGTTTTGAAATGGTAAGGAGTAGTAACTTTTTTCAACACCTGCATCATCAAATCTTGTATCACTTGCGGATCTTCTTTTTGTGGTGCAGAAGATAGATTACTATTTGTCCAAAGCAGTTGTATCTGTTCCCAAGTCACAAACTCGCCAGAATGAATTACTTCATTGCGCTTAGCCCGAATATTATCAAGTAACTTATAGCACTGGCTTTCTTGGAAACGTTGAGATTTATGCCAGCCTTGAATCAGTTCCGCAAATCCTGGTTTATATGCATTACCTAAATGTTCTAAGTGTGAAGGTGGTGTAAAAAACCCATTTTCAATCCACTTGCCAGTACGAAATTGAATTGACAGCAGACGTTCTAGAGTTTGGGCAAACTGAATAAATGCTAACGTATAGTTTTTGCGAAACAATGGGATCTCGATTAGAAAAGTAGATTCCCAAGCCTGTTGCACTTCGCTGTTATACATTTTCTGCCATTCTGCTTGCCAAGTATCAATTTGTTCTTGAGATACTACCTTTGGCAAATCACGCGATCGCAACCAATCCCGCAAAAAATTTAAAAACTTGGTCGTTTCCCAATTCGTATAAATATCCAAACCACCAGCTAATTTATACAACTGTGGGTGACGACTTTGATGCAGCCTCAGCCAAATTTGCGCCTCCGAAAAATCTCCCCGTTCCCAAGCCGAAATCACCCGCATACGTTCCAAAGGCCAGAAATAATCGCCCATTGGGACTAATTTAAATCCTTGTGCGGGACAAGCAGATTGCGAACCATTAGGTAAAGTTTCAAAAAACGAGTTTGGCTCCTCAGGCGTAGCATTATATACTTTACATTGCCTTACCAACGCCGCAGCACAAATCTCTACCCCAGAAGCGATCGCTGGTACACAACCTTTATTCTGAATCCACAACACAAACTCTTCTTCTCCATTGGGAGAGAAAAACTTAATCGCCTCTTGCAGTACTAGTTTTTCTAATTCTTCCCGAATCGCGGCGCTATCATTGGCTGCGACTTTTGGCGCATATACATCAACCCGCAAGTCAGGATAAACCCCTTTAATTTTGCCAGCCATTAATTCAGCTAACCACAGGGTATCGAGTCGCCGGTGAAACCAAGAAACTGATTCAGGTTGGTCAGTTCCCCACAAAATTATATGCTTAAGACCTTGTCTCACACCAGTTGCAATAACTTTCTCATCTAAAAGCAATTCAACTTGGCTAAAATCACCACCTAGCCAAGAATCGCAGTGTTCATAGTAGCGTTGACCTAAATCTTGAGCACTCCAAGGATAAGTTTGATCATTTTCAGAGTAGACACCGCGAGCAATACCTAGTTCGCGATATAATTCATCAACATGACGTGGGTAGCCAATATTACCATCGGCACCAAAAGAGCGAATCGCGCCATCCTGACAGCACCACCCCACCTGACGAGTACCGACAGTAATAATCAAAGTATCTGCGCGACCGGATTCTATTTGAGTGTTTGCAATCATAAATAAAGAAGTTAGCCCTCGCGTTGCGTGAGCTTAGTTTGGATAGCCCCAGACTTATAATCTGAGGTGTTTATAACGCAATACGGTTCAGTTAGTCGTAGATTCAGTTTCTGTAGGGGCGCAAAGCTTGCGCCCTAGCCTCGTAGGTCAGTGCGAGAAAATTCTTAACTGAACCGTATTGGTTTATAACGGAAAAATTTGGACGTAATTTTGTCCAGCAGTACGGCGCAACTCTTCTAAATATTTGGCGCGTGGGTTTTGAGTCGCCCCAAAAACGGTGACAACTTGGTACTCATCTAAATCTGCAATCCACACAGGCGATGGCTTAATTGGTGGTCTACCAACTTTGCCACAAAGATCCGGATCGTAATCACCACGGATTTTTAAACCTTCACTGTGCAGAACCGCTAACGCACAAGGCTTGCCAAAATCTGGATTTCCAGCACACACCACAATGCGACAATTAGTATCAATTGCTTCAGTCCAGCGATCGCTACCAACAGTACCAACCGTCTTCAGTGATTTATAGTTAAACTCAGCCCCTAATTGTACTAACGCCGCGTAAAATTCTCGCAATTGTTTCTGAAACAACTGCTGGAACTCTTGCGGATTACTTGGCAATTTCCAAAGTGAGTCATCACTTTCAGGTATTAAAGTCGCACCTCGCCACCAAGGTGCAGCTTGACGATTCTCACGAGAATAACAAGGTCTTCTTGCACCTTGACCAATACCTCCTAAATGAAACATTAACCAGGTCAGATTTTTGGCTAGTTGTTTAAGGGTAGCTTTTTTGTCCTGCGGTGCTTCCGAAGAGTAATATAATCCGAGAACTCCCTCCTGTTCACCACAATCATCATTTCTACCTCGATCATTTGGTCGTGGTTCTGGCTGCGTTACTCTCCCTTGTGATATACGTACCATCAACCAACCGCGTTTCTGAGGGTTGATTGCGCCAAATATCTTAGCTTCCCAGATTTTTGCTTCTTCTGGTGCTAATACTCCTAGTGCAAAAGACCGAAACCAGTAGCGCAACATTGACTTAAACGCTACAGGACGCACTTCCGCATCAGGTGCTGTATCTGCCTTTAACTTACCTTGTCTGTCAATCCTAAACTGACCTTGAGCATCCTTCTGGAAAGGTTGCAAAACATTTTTGAATTTTTGCCGACCATGAATCAACTGTCCTTCCAGAGTAAACTCAACTTGGAAAAAGTCACTTCGTTGGCTAAGACCGGCTCTAATTAATTCTCCATAACCTGTGTTAATTTGAGAACCGATACCAGATTGCAGACCTGTACTTAACCAACTTTTTACCTGATTCAATACTGCGGCATCTTGACACCCACTAGCTAGGCGCAAACCAATTAAAAATGTTACATCCTGCAAACAGAGAAACGGGTTAGGATTTGGCTCGTATTTTGGTGAGTCGCCATCCCACTTCCAGATATTATTTGCCATATCCATTGCCAACCCACCAGTCGGTTGATTAGGTAATGGATAAGCATCTAAAAAGACAACTTTACAAGCACGATCGCTCTCGTTATTCGTGTCAAGAGAACCAAAATAAGGTGCAATTTGCTTTTCTGCTTGTCTCCAGTCCACACCGTCTTTCGCCATGATTTCGCGAATAGCCTGATTTCTCGCCACCCCACGCAAAGTACTAGAAGGAATATAAGGCATTCCCAAAGCATCAAATGCAGGGAGTAAAATACTCTCTGGTCCTCGGTGTCCACCAACCCGCATCCGCCAAGGACATTTAACTTGAAATGTTTCCGTCGCAATCAGTTTCGTGCGTTTAGTGAGTTGCGTCAGACGAATACTGTAATTGGCTTTTTCCTCAGCCATCTGCAAAAGCTGCACTTTGGTAGCATCTTTATATTCACTATCAGGCGATCGCATCCACCGCAAATATTCCACAAAGCTAGCAGTAACATCAGGGTTCGGTTTATCCGCATTCAGCCAAGGAGATGGTTCTATTGGTTGATTATTAAAAGGCTGATTACCACCGCCACCATTACCACCGCCTCTACCACCATTACCACCGCCACCATTATCTCTTCTGGGATTTGGAATAGTTCTTTGATTATTAGGTGTAGGCGATCGCGGTTTAGGTGGAGTGGGTCTTTCATGCACCATGAGTTTTACTCTCCTTTCACGTCTGAATAGATAGCAGTCGCCCAAAAACTAAATTCTTGCGCTAAAGATAGTCCTAGTCCTGTAAGTCCTAGATATGCATCAGTACTAAGATTTGTCTGCTTCAGCACCTGCAAACCTGCATCACCAGCGAGATTTTCAATTCCCGTCAAACCTTGCAAGCACTCAAAGTATTTTTTGACAACTTGCTTTTTACCCTCTTGACTCAAAGCTTTTTCTTCCGCTTTCAGCCGCAACATTCCCCA
>Ga0209512_1001956_pt1 | contig 23422 bp, 22 predicted proteins | sample frozenSSSSmetaG_FD_184142 | JGI IMG/M metagenome (GOLD analysis project Ga0209512, IMG submission 184142) | Glacier valley bacterial and archeal communities from Borup Fiord, Nunavut, Canada, to study Microbial Dark Matter (Phase II) -... | ecosystem: Environmental > Aquatic > Freshwater > Ice >...
AAGTTGCGGGCTGCGAGTGAAGGAATGCCGGAAGCAACACTAGCTGGTAGTGTACCTAGCGGATTCACTAGCGATGAGTCGATTTTATAGCTAGGCTGAGTGCGGGTTGAACCTAGGTGTGGTCTCTCTTCTATATTAAAAAACAATGTCCAGTCAACTGCCCTGTCGTCAGCAACGACTTTGAAGCCAGTTAATCCTTTGCTAGTATCACCATTCGGTTCGGGGAAGATTAGTTGGCGGTCGGCGATGGTTGTGTTCAGGCGGTAAATTGGGCGGATCATCGAATGACCGAAGCGATAGGCGGCGACGGAGAACTCAACTGGGATGAAAGGACTATTACTCCACTGGAAAAACTTTAGGTCAGGTGTAAAAGCAGTTACGGGTTGATCGTTTGCCAGTTGAGGTAGAATTGTTTTCAGCGTAGTTCTACCGATCATCGTTGGTAAAAAGTCGTGCAGGATCACCCACTGATAGTGCCATCGGACTAATCTTTGTACACGCTCAAATTTTGGTGGATGACCATCGCGCTGGGTAAGATAGTCGGCGACGCGATTGTGAAAGCGCAACATGGTGGAGTGCAACTGGGAAACAATTGTGTTCTCATCGTTGCGGGGATCACCGATTAGTGCCCGTGCTGGTTCGCCTGGGTTGGGGTTGTTGCGGGGAAGGTCTCGGGTGTTGGGGTCAAATTCGCTACCGCCAATCTTTTGTCCCAGAAGCATGTGGAGTCCATCGTCTGCGTATAAGTATGGCTGGTCGTCGGGTCCGCGACCGTATAAGGAGTCGAGGTCGAAGCTGGGTGTGCGGAAGTTGGTGATTGCATCGGGGTCATTTGCACGCTGTAGGCTGCTGGCGGGATCGAAGGTTAAATCGTGGTCAATAAACTGACCGAGGTAGGTGTACCCAGCCATAATTCCCGGATTTTCTTCGTCGTCTACCTCTGTTTCTGGAGTCTGCTGATCCTCATGTTTTGCGGTCATGAGTTTGCCTAATTCCTGAAGCGCAGAGGGTGAAAAATTGGCTGCTGGTAGTGTGCGGAACATGCGTCCGAAGCGTCCAGTGGAGATGGAGGATTTGTAAAGGAGTTCTGCCCCCCGTACTCCTGAACCGTGTGGGCGGTATGCTGGGTTTGCACTTGGTGTAGATGGCTTGACTGAGTTACCATTCGGTGAGGAGGGTACTACAGTTGCTGAGTTACCGCTGGCTGATGAAGTTGATACGGGGATGGTTTCGTTTAAGCTCATATATCTCCTTTTATTGCATTGGACTGCTAATTTTTTCTGGTAGAAACTTTTTGTGCTCAAAAAGCTGTTGAGCTTTTTTCTGTAATCTTTTATAAATACCTGCAAAATCAACTTATGCAGTTTATGGAAGTGCAGAGTTGTAAAGAATGCTCTGATTTACATATCTGATATGCGGAGTAGCGGATATTTTTCCGCTTCTTGGGAATCTTTTTATCCGGATAATCGTCCAGGTTTTGAGAAAGAGTCAAAACGATAAGGACATTGCTAGACAAGGAACTCAGAGAATTTATCTCTATTTCTTGAAGTACTTTGTCTAACGAATGTTTTGTATTGAATATTACTTTCTGCTGCTAACTTCACTTCCTCACACCGCCACTTTTCTCACTGATGACACTGATCGCGAAAAAAAATATAATCAAACTGGGATGCCTTCTTCCCACTATTTTCAGCGCCTTGACACTCTCGACTGCTGCTACAGCTTCATCAATTGCCAATTGGCATTTCGATCGCACCCACAATCAGCTAGACTTAGTGACTGATGACAATGTGCAACCTAGAGTGCAATTAGTTGCGAATCCAACTCGGGTTGTCATCGATTTACCAGGAATTGCCTTCGGACGTGCTCAAACTACCTCGAAAATCGGGACAACGGTGCAAGCGGTGCGGCTAGGACAACTGGATGAAAATACTACCCGGATGGTGATTGATATCGCCCCTGGTTATACCTTAAATCCTAGAGATGTCAAAGTTCAAGGCGAAAACTCAACTCATTGGTCAGTCCAGTTAGCTACACCTCAACGGATTACTCAACCACAGCCGGAAATTCAAGAAATTAGTGTTGGTAGACCAAAAATATCTCCCGTTTTTGCGGGAGTGGTTCCTTTAGGTTCATCAATGGTGGCGCTACAACCGCAGATTAAGGCGTTGATGTCGCGGTATAGCTTCCTGAAAACTGGGATGTTTTTTATTGATTTGGATAACGGTAATTATCTCGATATGGGTGGCTCAAGCGTCTTCCCGGCGGCGAGTACAATTAAGTTACCGATTCTTGTCGCCTTTTTTCAAGACCTAGACGCGGGTAAGGTCAGCTTGAATGAACAGTTGGTGATGCGCGAAGATTTGATGACTAACGGTTCAGGAGATATGCAGTATGAGAACCCTGGGAAGCGGTACTCGGCTTTAGAAACCATTACCAAGATGATCACTATTAGTGATAATACGGCAACTAATATGATTATTGCTCGTTTGGGTGGTAGCGATCGCCTGAATCAGCGCTTCCGCAGTTGGGGACTCAAAGATACAGAAATTAACCATTTGTTGGCTGACTTAAGAGGAACCAATACTACTAGTTCCCAAGATATGGCGAGAGTCTTAGCTTTACTCGTGAATAACAAGCTAACGTCTCCTCGCAGTCGCGACATGGCTTTGGATATTCTGCGTCACACGAGTATTCACACTCTACTACCCGCTGGTTTAGGTCCGGGTGCAGTTATCGCTAATAAAACTGGAGATATCGGCTTTTTGGTTGGTGATGCTGGATTTATTACTATGCCAAATGGTAAACGTTATTTAGGGGCTGTTTTTGTGAGACGCCCATATAACGATACCCGAGGTAGAGATTTTATCCGTCAAGTTTCACATCTCGTATACGGCTACCTTAGTGACTCTGCGGTTGCTTCCACCAGTCGCGGTGTGACTCGGTAAGGCAGTCTGACTGTTGTCCAACGCGAAGCGTGTGCAGAGGCACACATCGCTGCTGTCACTTGTCACGCATACTTCGAGAATATCTATCCAAATAAGATGTATGCAGCGTGAAGACGATTGTTGGGGAGTGCGATAGCGCGATCGCATCCCCAAATCCTCCGCAATCCATAATTCATACGCCGGAATCACGTATGAAATGTTACGATAATATACTAATGATACTCCGAGTTTACAGGTGAAGCGTCTTTAAAAGTGCAATGAGTGCTCGTATCTAAGCTACTATTTTCTCTGTTAGTCGTCCTTCGACTAATGAATACTCGTCTTCCAATAGCCAGAATTTTGCCTCTTGATACGTATCGCTTTGAAAAACAGTTTGATAGTTTAAAGCCGGATCGTAGATGCATGTCTTGCCAGAATTGTTACCCAGCAAGATTAAAACATAAGGCGGTGAAGCAGTAGTGTCTGCCCACATCTCTGTAAATTCCCAATTATCTGCTAGGCTTTGTACGGGGAATGACATGATACTTGTTTCCTTTCACCTTCATTTCGGTGTAATGAGAGTGGAATTCTACTACCATCTATACTGATACGATACCCAATTGGTTCTACAAAAAATAGTCCATACCGCTCGTGACCTCGGACGACTCCTGTAAACTCCCCTGTTTCCATAATCGCCTGGGTAACTCTAAACATTGTGGCTTCATCATTAAATACATGAGCGCTACCTTCTTTTTCAAGTATCTGCTGCATTTGATTGGTATCTGGTAGATATTTAGCAACATGCTTTGATTCAAGAATAAGTCTTGCTTTAGTGTAACCATACAAGAAGAAGCTATTCGCCAATTTTTTCATGACTATAGTTGTAACTATTTACACGGTGGTTGTCAGGAGTGGAGATACTGAAAAATGTAAATGTGTTGTTGTGTTACTTAAGAAGAAATGGCTACATACTCAACTGCGATCGCTACCTAGTTTGTAACTTATTTAGGCTCGCGATAGTCTACTTTGAGATCTTTTATACTTGCTAATTTTAAATTGAAAGAAGTACCTACTTTCTCAATTTGATAAGTTATCAGAACTTTTCGCTCATATGTAAACCTTTTTGCAATGTAAATGTACACGGGAAACTGTAACTGATTGTCAGTCAACTTTAATAAATTTGAATCTCTATCAAACTCAAAAGATAAGTTTTCTTTATTTGCCTGGTAAGCCGTATTATCGGATTTAGCCAAGTGAGAGCGACTATCGGCAATTAGTTTCTTGGCTATACTAATTTGTGTACCATTATTTTTAACTAAAGATACAGCCATAAATGCCCATTTTGCCTCATCAATCGTTAACAAAAATTGAGAACTAGTACTCCATTTTGTAAATAAACCGCCCCAAACTGGCTTGGGATAAGACTTCATTTCGTGGAGAGTAGCAATAAGTTTATTGTTTTTGGTATTAACTAAATAGTTTTCAAGTTTATTATTATCTCCTAGATTTATATTTCCATAATTGCCATCTATACCTGGAATTCCCCAAGCAACAGCATATTGCCTGTTTGGAGAATTTGTATTTTCAAATATATTTATCTTGGTTGATTTAGTTGTTGATTTAGTTATAGATACATGAGATTGCTGTGGTGAAAGTGCTATTGCCCCAAGATTTTTATAATTTACTAATCCCAAGGTAGTTAAAAACAACAAACTAATAACGCCGGACTGCATTAATTTCAACATATTTAACTCGTTTTTACTTAAAATAACAACAGAACTATGTCATCCATTGATTCCTTTGACGAAGAGTTGCGGCGATTGTTGCAGGACTCTTCGATTAATCCCGGTGAGATAGCATTCACACGGATGCCTCTAAGAACTAGCTCGACCGCAAGGGAACGTGTCATCGAGTTAACAGCGCCACAGAGGGCAGAACCCGCACTATAATAAGGCAGTCCGATGGAGGCTGCAATTCCAGAGCAGAAGATAATTACACTCCCCGGTGACATTTTAGGTACTCCATAGTGCGCTGCCGCTAGTAAGCAAAATCAACGCACAAAAGCGAGGATTGAGTTATGCTTTGACTATGATTTAATTCAAGCTATTATGTCCCTGCTCGATCCCACCCAGTCGTATACCTTCAGCAAATATTTTGAATTGCGATTTGAATCGAGTGAACTGGCGGAAGAGTTCGGGTACACGCTGCATCGCCAAGAGTTACAATTCTCACCCTTTGAGGGTACACTTCCTTTCCTTGATGACCTCAAACACCGCATTCAAGGGGTGCTTCCCTACGTTGCGCTAACTAGTGAGTTAGCTAAGCGAGAAATTCTCATTTCTCCAGTCGTTACCGAATTGATTCGATTCACCCGTGCGGAACTCCGAATCGAATATCCTCTGAAAATCTCCAACCTCCTCCAAGGTAGTCTCGATTATTTATTGCGTCAAGATTCTACCCATGAATTGCTGGTAAGTGAAGCTAAGCGTGATGACTTAGAAAGTGGATTCACCCAGCTAATAGCTGAATTGGTCGCGATTGACCAGTGGGAGAAAGCGCCGAATATCCCAAAACTAATTGGGGCAGTCTCTACAGGCAATGTTTGGCAGTTTGGTACGCTTGATCGACCTACGAAGCATTTCACTCAGGGCTTGAACGCTTATTTAGTCCCTGATGACCTCGAACCGTTAATGCGAATCTTAGTAGGTGTGCTCAAAGGTTGTACTATCCATCAGTGATAAATTTTAACATAAAATAACTTGCGCGGTAATAATTAAGCGATCGCGCTCCTCAAAGTGAATTTATGTAGTTAAATTACATCGAATTTAGAGAATAGTTAGAATAGTCTAGCAATTGCGAATTGCCTAGGTTCGTGCTTTGAGAGAACAAAAAATGGTTCAGATTATAGATAAAAATAACTATACGGCTGCTGACTTAGATCGATTTGCACAAGAACTGAATCGAGACGGAATTTGTGTGATTCGCGGTCTTTTTGAGAGAAAGCTAATTGAGGAGTGGGCACAAGCTTTTAATTTACTATTCCAACAGCGTCAAAATCAACCGGGTGGTTTGGCTCCTCGGGAAATTTCCCGTTACTATTTAACCTTACCTTGGATTTCGCCGTTCGCCAATGTGGATGTTTTTGCCAATCCGACAATCTTGGGTGTCCTTGACCGCATCTTCACCCAAGAATACAAAATGGTTCAGTTGGGGGTTGATTTCCCTGTACAGGGTTCAGATTATCAAGAAATCCACCGGGACTATCGTCCTTTATTCACTGACCAAATAGTAACACCACTCTACGCCCTAGCGGTCAATTTCCCACTTGTGGAAGTCACAGCCGAGAATGGCCCGTTTGAGATGGCGCGTGGTACTCATGTCATACCGCGTGATGAGGGGTTGGCGAAGATTGTGAACAGCGAAATTCCGATAGAATCTTTCTATATGCAACCTGGGGATGTGATGATTAGAACACCGTTGGCGCTGCACCGAGGTACACCGAACACTACTTCCCAGCCAAGACCGATGGTAGTTATGGGCTACGTCATGCATTGGTTGCACACGCCGAAAGTAGATTTGACTCTGCAGCGAGACTATTATGAGAGTTTACCAGAAAAAACTCGTGAGTTGCTGCGGTGTGAGGTGAGCGATCGCTTGGTCACGGATAAAGCTGAAACTTACGTTAATTTTAAGTATTAAGGGTCGATGTTAACTTATACTAATCCGGTTTACAAAGGTTATTTTGCAGATCCTTTTGTTTGGGAGTACCAAGGGGTATATTATGCGATCGGTACAGGTGCTGCTGAGGCGGAAGGAACTGCAGATGCTGCGGCTAACAAATGTTTCCCATTGTTACAATCTGAAGACTTCCTAAACTGGCATTATGCTGGGTTAGCATTGATGCGACCTGACCCCAGCTTAGGCGATAATTTTTGGGCACCTGAAGTTGCTTACAATAGCGGGATGTTCTACCTTTATTACTCTGTAGGACACGAGGACAAAAATCATCAGTTGCGGGTTGCCATCAGCGATACTCCGTTGGGTCCCTATGAGGATGTTGGCGAGGCGCTTGTTGACCCGAATTCCTGTCCTTTCGCGATTGACCCACACCCATTCCAGGATGACGACGGACAGTGGTATCTATTTTACGCCCGCGATTTTTTAGACACAGATAATGGTATGCGTGCTGGTACGGCGCTGTTTGTAGATAGACTCGAAGACATGACCAAACTCTCTGGTGTGGGGAAAGTTGTTTTGCGGGCGCGATCAGATTGGCAGCGGTTTCTCGCTAATCGTTTGATGTATGGTAAAATGTTTGATTGGCATACTTTAGAAGGCCCTTGTGTTCGCAAACATCAAGGTCGTTACTACTGCTTTTATAGTGGTGGACGCTGGGAAAGTGAGAATTACGGTGTTGATTATGGAGTTGCCGACAGTGTGATGGGACCTTACTCTGATGCTGGCAACGAAACTGGACCACGGGTGCTGCGGTCAGTTGCTGGTCATGTTTTAGGACCTGGACACAACTCAATCGTTCTTGGCCCGGATGCTCAGACCGAGTATATAGTTTACCATGCTTGGGGGACGAACATGGCGGCACGGCAGATGTATTTAGATCAGCTAATCTGGAAACCGGATGGACCAGGTTGCGATGGTCCTACCTGGACACCGCAGACTGTTGCTTAAACTATCATGACTCGGTAAACAATTTAATCTGTACGGCTGTCATTTCCGGTTGTTGCAGTTGTGGGATGTGTCCGCTTTTCAACCAGACGAGTTGACTGCGGACGATGTCTCTCTGGAATTTCTCGGCGTCGGCTGTACCGATTTCGTCGTCACTGTCTCCCCAGAGAATAAGCGTTTTTTGGGAAAGGCGCTTAATTTGCGGTGCTATATCGCTGTAACCACCACTAGTAGTAAAGCTTTTCATCGCTTCGTGCCATCCTGGCATTTCTAAGTGCAAGGTGGCGCAGCGTAGTGATTCTAAATCCTCTAAATTTAAGTTAGCGAAAGTTGTACCCAAAAACAATGCCTGAAGTTTGCGCTGACGCCAGAATTCTACTGCCCAGTCGTCGAGGGGAGGAAATAAAAATCGACCTTGAGGAAAAGTACCTGTGTAACCGACGCTGTTAATCAAAATTAGTTGCTTGACGCAGTGGGGGTAGGTGAGGGTAAAATCTATCGCAGTAGCTCCACCCATTGAAGCACCGACTAAAGTGACTGGTCGGTTGATTGCTGTTTTCCAGAAGTGGTAAAGATGAGTTTTGATGGTAGATGGAGTATATGGGATACCGGATAATCTTTCGGTAAAGCCAAATCCTAGTAAATCAACTGCCCATGTCTCGCTGAACTTGGCAAGTAATGGTAAAAGGCGGCGGAATTCTAGGATGGAACTGTCGAAGCCATGTATTAATAGGATTGGTACTTGTGAATTACCTTGATGTACAAAGGTGGTGGCAATTGGTTGCTGATTTAAAGGAGTTGCAATCGCGCAGCGTTGTATACTTTCAGCAAAGGCTATGGCGTTTGCTGTGTTCAACTGCTGAAATTGAGATGGTAGAAATGCCGGAATCATCAATTAATTTTAACTTTACTTGCTGCTCTCATGGCTTTGGAGCGTGCTTCGGCGATATTATCGCCTTTAGCTAATGCTACCCCCATGCGACGATAAGGATGAGCATCCGGCTTACCAAATAACTTGATATCTACGTCTTTTTCACTTAAAGCCTCGGCTACGCCTGTGTAAACAATCTTGTCAGATGTTTGCTCTGCTAAAATTACGGCGCTGGCGCTGGCTCCCAATTGTTCTATATTGGGAATAGGCAGACCTAAAATTGCTCGCAGGTGTAATTCAAACTCATTGAGATTTTGAGAGATTAACGTCACCATTCCCGTATCATGCGGTCTGGGAGAAAGTTCGGAAAAAATCACTTCGTCTTTGGTGATGAAAAATTCTACGCCAAAAATTCCTGCGCCTCCGAGTGCATCAGTGACTTTGGTAGCGATCGCTTGTGCTTCCATAATCATCTTCTCAGAAATAGCCGCCGGTTGCCAAGATTCTTGATAATCTCCTCTTTCTTGACGATGACCGATAGGAGCGCAAAATATTGTTGCAGCATCCCACTGCTTAATTGTCAAGAGGGTAATTTCAATTTCAAAGGGGATAAATTCCTCGACGATCACCTTTTGACTATCACCTCTAGAACCGGCGCTCGCATACTTCCAAGCTGTGTCAACCTCTTTTTGATTTTGTACCACCGACTGCCCTTTACCTGAGGATGACATGACAGGTTTGACCACATTCGGAAACCCAATCTCATGACTCACCGCTATCAACTCAGCCAAAGTTGTCGCATAACCATATCTAGCAGTTCTGATGCCTAATTCTTGAGACGCCAATTCTCGGATGCGATCGCGATTCATCGTATAGTTAGTTGCCATCGCCGTCGGAATCACCTTAATCCCGCGTTGCTCAAATTCTAAAAGCTTTTCCGTTCTAATCGCTTCTATCTCTGGGATGATAAAATCAGGTTGATGTTTGTTGACAACCGCCTCTAAATCGTCAGCACTCAACATCGAAATCACTTCACAGCAATCAGCAACTTGCATCGCAGGCGCATTAGCATAGCGGTCAACAGCAATTATATAGTTGCCAAGACGTTGCGCGGCTATAGTCAACTCCTTACCCAGTTCACCCGATCCTAACAACATCAATTTTTGTGGCAACATCATATCTCACCTTTAAACTTAGCCCCACGCAATTGTAAATCCTGACGCTGTTGACTCAACCCAATTCCCGTACCCAACTGACACCCTGACACCAGAGTACCCAACCATATCGTCTCATTAAGAGTTGCACCCGTCAAATCAGCGCCTGTTAAATCAGCGTTAGTTAAATTTGCAAATAACAAGTCTGCATCGATTAAACTAGTGAAGCGCAAATTTGCTTCTGATAAATTACCACGGATAAGATTGACACCATTTAATACCAACCCAGATAAATCTGCTCCCATTAAGTTAGGAAATTTCAATCGGCTGGGATTTGCCAAAAACCGCATCACACAAATGATATTGGCTTCATTCAGAGGGATTTGATTTAAAATGTCAGCGTAACGACTTATACCAAGTTCATAGAGATCAGATTGGCGTTGTTGGGGAGTTTGGAGGAGAAAGTGGATGGATTTATCGCGGAGATCGCAAGAGTAGTAATTTAACATAAAATAACTTGCAAGGTAATATGTACGCGATCGCTTAGTCTTCTAAATGCCAAAATATATATTAAAGGCATGATATAACTTACAGACGACAGACCATCAATGATAGCGGTGACTTATGTCTTGTATATCTGGTGTTCCATACATTGTAAAACCGGGAGATACACTTGTCTCAATTGCTAGACGGCAATGGAGTGATGCTAGCCGTTGGCGGGAAATTAAGAAATCAGATGGCTACCCTTTTACAGAAGATGATGTTCGGCATTTGCAGCTAGGTCAGGAAGTCTGTCTCAAAAACACTGACGAATTAAAACCACCCAGCGGTAATAACGGTTTTACCGATTCTCGCAATGCACCCAGCGGTAATAACGGCTTTACCGATTATCGCAATGCACCCAGCGGTAATAACGGTTTTACCGATATTATTTCACGCCAAACCTATGAAGCAATATTTCCCCGGCGCAACAGTATATATACTTACGAAAGTCTAGTTGCAGCAGTCCAGAAATACCCGAGTTTCTCTAGCGAAGGCACACTGGTGCAACGTAAACGCGAAGTAGCTGCCTTCCTAGCCAATATTGCCCACGAGACTTCTAGTTTGCACTATGTTGAAGAAATAAAGCAACAGAATTGGCCTAAATACTGCCGACCAAATAATACTTATCCGTGTATCCCAGGAAGAACCTATCAAGGTCGCGGTCCTTTGCAACTGTCGTGGAATTATAATTATGGTGCTGTCGGTACAGCCTTAGGAGTGGATTTGCTTTCTAACCCTGACCTGGTTAAAACAAATGGCGATATCTCCTTCCAGACAGCCTTGTGGTTCTGGATGACCCCACAGTCACCTAAACCATCATCTCACGCGGTGATGAGCGGTGGTTGGCAACCTTCTGTAGAAGATTGGAATAGAGGACGCAGTCCTGGCTTTGGGATGACGGTGAATATTATTAATGGTGGTAGAGAGTGTAGTATACCTACGACTCCTCAAGTCAGCAATAGGGTAAACTTTTATCAACGTTTTACCCAAATGTTGGGTGTGGATATGGGTGAGAATATTTATTGCGATCGCATGGCTCATTACTAAACCTCTGTTTGCTTCCAAGTTGTCAACAGTTCTAAAACACTCTTCCTCCTTTGATCTTCGGGTAAAGAAATTACTTCATTTATCGCTTTTTTACGTATTTCTTCTGAACCCAAGATTCTCAACCACATTGTGTCTAGATTTTGAGGCAACTTATCAATTACAATTATCTCTGTTAAAAACGCTGTTCCTAAAGAATATACACCATCAGGCCAAGCTTTATTCTGAGTCGCCCTATAGCCATCTAAGAGATTATCTTCGACAGAAGGCGCGATTACCCATAATCGTGGTAATATTCCTTCCAATTCGTCATCTGAAATACCTTCTAAATTCATTAAACGCGGAAATTCAGCATGTAAGCGAAATAGCTTCTGCATGCTTCTCCGAACATCTTCTGGGGTGAGTTGATGCTCAAATGGTACTATTACGCAATCAGTTTTCGCCATTTTGCCTAACATTCCCAATTCTTGAGAATCAATCGTGATATTTTTTGCTGGAGAAAACCAAATATCAATCAATATTGGTGGTACAGGAATTTCTAAATTTGTCTGCACCCTACCAAATGGACTTAGCATACCCCCTAACAAATTTTGTGAGAATTCATCTTCGCCTTTTTGAGGTGTTGGATGACTATATCCTTCTAATTCCAAGTAAGTTTCTGGTGTAGTTGAGGGTGTAAATAAAACGCTGATATGCTGAGGTTTGCTGGCTGAAAGTTCAAAATTTGTCCTCACTTCACCCGAGGGGGAGAGTAACAATTTCAGTAAATCTTTGGCGAAATCAAAATTGTCTTCCATGATTTGAATTGAGTTTTCTGCTAAAGAGGAGATGATGTATAACGAATACAATATGACTAAGTGTATTCCTAAAATTGTGATGGGAGTTGGTTTTTGATTCTTCGAGGTCGATACTGGGTACTATTGCTGAAAGAAGTTAATTTTTGATACCATTACTATCATTAGTAAGTAATTGACTTATCCACTTTCACTCCCGATAGCGCCAAGAGCTTCATTATTTTAGGATATCGCGTGCTTCAGAATATTCCAGAAAAGGGGCAAAATGAACGCATCAAAAATTTATGCCCTCAGCATTGACAAAATAAGTGAGTTGTGCTAGCACTCATAGAAGCAATGATTTTGAGTCAACTTCTCAGCTTGGCAATCATTGTTTAAATTGTTGTTAAAATCTATCAGGAGCAATTAAAAACTGCTGTGATGAACGCTGGAGAGCATGTGAGACACCGGACAGTTTTAATCATTGACGATTCCCAAACCGATCGCTATGTGCTCAGACAGCAAATACTGTCTGAAGAGGAAATATCTTATACCATTCTAGAAAGTACTTCCACAGCATCTTCTTTAGCACTCTGTCGCCTTGAGCTTCCCGATGTTATTCTGCTGGAAATTAAGCTAAGGGAAGAAGATGGATTTGAATTTCTAACCCAATTAAAAGCGCAAACGAGTGCAACTTGTCCGCCGGTGATTGTGGTTAGTTGTTATAACGATGCCGTCACAGCCGCCACAGCCTTTAAGAACGGAGTCGAAGATTATTTTGTCAAAGGGCAAACTACACCGGATGACCTGCGATTAGCAATGCGTTGCGCGATTCAGAATGCCGAACTGCGCCGTAAACAGGTTTTATTCAAAGGGCAAGAACAAACGGAGTTATTACAAGTCATCGTTGATAGTATTGGAGATGGCTTGCTTCTTGCCAATTCAGATGGGGAGATTGTGATCTTTAACCGAGCTGCTCAGGAAATGTTTGGTCCGCTAACCAATGAGAGATCCCCGGATGACTGGTCAAGTACCTACGGACTATTTTTACCCGACCAACAAACCCTCTTCCCATCGCAAGAACTTCCTCTAGCTAGAGCAATCCGAGGTGAATACGTTACTGATGTAGAAGTATTTGTTCGCCCTCTTCAATCGCAAGAAGGACGCTGGATTAGTATCAGTGGGTTTCCGGTCGTTGATACTAGTAGCGAAATCACAGGCGGAGTGGTTGTCTGTCGGGATATCACTGATCGTAAAATTGCCGAAGTTGTCCTCAGGCAAAGCCAAGAAAGGTATCAAATCTTAGCCGAGTCGATTCCGCAATTTGTCTTCATCACATCGGCTGATGGCAAAAATGAATTTGTCAATCAACAATTCTGTAAATACACAGGTTTGAGTGTTGAGCAACTGCTGCAACTAGACTGGTTGACAATCATTCACCCTGACGATGTAGAGCGAACCCGCGATCGCTGGATGCTGTCAGTTAACATGGGTTGCTTATACGAAATTGAATATCGCTTTCGCCATGCTAATGGAACTTACCGATGGTTTCTTGGACAAGGCGTTCCGATGAAAGATGAACAAGGTATTGTCTTGAAATGGATTGGCACTTGTACTGATATTGATCAGCAAAAACAGTTAGAAACTGAAAGAATTCGTTTACTGGAAAAAGAGCAAGCTGCAAGAGAAGCAGCAGAGAAAGCAAATCGGATTAAAGATGAATTTCTCGCGGTTCTTTCTCATGAGTTACGCACTCCCCTCAATCCAATTTTAGGCTGGTCGAAGCTGCTGCAAACCGGCAACCTAGACGCAACAAAAACTAACATGGCATTAGCGACCATCGAGCGGAACGCCAAGCTTCAATGCCAATTGATTGAAGATTTACTTGATGTGTCTCGGATTCTGCAAGGCAAACTCAGCTTAAATGTGGCTTCAGTTGATTTAACAACCACGATCGCATCTGCGTTAGAAACAGTCAGACTCGCAGCCGAAACCAAAAATATTGAAATTCAAGTTTTCCACGCTCCCGATGTCGGACAAATTTCTGGCGATGCTGGTCGCTTACAACAAATTGTGTGGAATCTTTTATCAAATGCGGTAAAATTCACCCCAAAAGGCGGTCGAGTCGAAGTTCGATTAACGCAAATCGAAGACCACGCTCAAATTCAAGTCATTGATACAGGTAAAGGCATTCTTCCTAATTTCTTGCCTGATGTATTTGAGCATTTCCGTCAAGAAGATGGAGCGACTACTCGTAAGTTTGGCGGATTGGGACTGGGACTTGCGATCGCGCGTCAACTCGTTGAACTACACGGTGGAACCATTGAGGCTGAAAGTCCCGGTGAAGGACTTGGAGCGACGTTTACTGTAAAAATTCCCATCACATCAACGATAGAGATGATTCCCAAAGATAAAACGTCCACTCAATCTCTTAATTTAAGCGGGCTGCAAATTCTTGTTGTAGACGATGATCCAGACTCTCGTGACTTTGTGGCTTTTGTCCTTGAAGAAGCTGGGGCGAGTGTAGTTTCTTTTAGTTCAGCGATCGAAGCTCTAAAAATAATATCACAGGTAAAACCTGACATTTTGGTGAGTGATATTGGGATGCCAGAAATGGATGGATATATGCTGATACGAGAAATGAGAACGAGGGTAGACACTGAAGCAATTCCGGCTCTTGCACTCACCGCTTACGCTGGAGAAATTGACCAGCAACAAGCTAAGAACGCCGGATTTCAACGCCACCTATCCAAACCTGTAGATCCAGAAACATTAGTGGAAATTGTAGCTCAGTTGACGCGGCGATTACCTTAATGGGGGTTTTTAATGAGAGCTATCAAACCAAAAACAAGAATTCATTGCTCATGGGGTGTCTGAAGCTTTGGTTTCAGGCGTATCATACAAATAGTGATCGTGTTCGCTCGACCAATCTGGTGGTGCTTCAATTCCCGTCAATTCCTCTAATACATCCCAAGCATCACCAACTACATTTGGTTCCCTTAGCTCTTGAATCGTAATTGAGTAGCGCATATTTGGAGTTAAATCAATCATGCGTGTCTGGATGTAAAATCCCATCAAATACAACTGTTACTTTATTATTCATAAAACCTCGCTAGATCCCGTAGACAGTCTTGAGCGTGGAAAAGTCGTTTTATCTATCGCCTACTTTCGCTCATTTTACCTTGGCAATGTCTGCACGTTGAGATCGTTTGTCGGTTCATCCAATATGAGTGAATTCGGCACACCCATTTTACTTGCTCTCTTCAACTAATTTTAGTAAAATTTAACTCAGGTGATGAGACTCACCTTCTGGGATATCCAGAGAACCGCCCCTGGGCTGATAGTTTCTACACTAAAGCTTTGATTGACCTTTGGTGACTAATCGGTCTTCAGAGCTAAAAGTGATGAAAAATCAGTTGACGCTTGTAAAAGGGGTGTAATTTTTTATATAAGAAAATCTTGTCTTTTTGCTCGATGTGTCGAGTTAAACAGGTACTCTTCTAACAAAATAAAGGAATTACTTTGAAAAGTCTTCATGGGTTTGAACAGCTCGTTGCCTTACCCCAACTTATTAAGTGGTTAGCTATTTCTTTTGTTGTTGGCATTCTTGCTGGCTCAGCTTCCGCTGCTCTGTTAGCATCTTTGGAATGGGCAACCGAAACACGAGAATCTCATGTGTGGATTATTGCGTTTCTACCGCTGGCTGGTTTTTTAAGTGGTTGGATTTATCATCGATTTGGCAGAAATGTCGAAGCGGGAAATAATCTTTTACTTGAGGAAATCCATAATCCTCAAGATATTATTCCTCTGCGGATGGCTCCCCTTGTATTGTTAGGAACAGACCTCACTCATTTATTTGGTGGTTCTGCCGGTCGCGAAGGTACTGCTTTGCAAATGGGTGCTTCGCTTGCAGACCAGTTGACAAGGGTATTGCGCTTTCAAGGAGCAGAACGGCGAATTCTCTTAACTGCTGGTATCAGTGCTGGATTTGCTTCAGTGTTTGGTACTCCCTTGGCTGGAACTATTTTTGGTATGGAGGTTTTAGCGATCGGTAAACTTCGTTATGATGCTCTTTTTCCCTGCTTGATCGCAGCAACTGTGGGCGATCGCGTAACTTTGCTATATGGTCTACATCACACAGCATATCGACACGCGCCTATTGTACCAAAAATGACTGTAGGAGGACTATTTTCGGCAATTGTTGCCGGCATCGCCTTCGGTATTGTGGCGATGTTATTTGCTCAAATCACTCACCAGATCGGTCACCAATTCAAGCAAAAGATATCCTATCCTCCTCTACGTCCTTTACTCGGTGGTACCCTTGTAGCATTGATAGTCTGGCTGAGCGGCACAACTAAGTATATCGGACTCGGTATCCCAACTATTGTTGAGGCTTTCTCAACTCAATTACCTCCGTGGGATTTTGCTGCCAAACTGGGTATGACTGCTTTAACTCTAGGAGCTGGTTTTAAAGGTGGGGAAGTCACGCCTCTCTTTTTTATCGGTGCTGCATTAGGCAATACTTTGTCATTGATTTTGGTACTACCAATGCCTCTATTAGCCGGAATGGGATTTGTTGGTGTTTTTGCCGGTGCAGCTAATACACCTATTGCCTCGATCTTGATGGGAATTGAACTTTTTGGTTTAGAATCAGGAATGTTTATTGGTATTGGCTGTGTAGTAAGCTACATTTTTTCTGGTCATCGGGGGATTTATAGCTCGCAGCGCATTGGATTAAGCAAGTACTATTCGATACCTTTAGAAGAAGGGTTGAGTTTGGCGGACGCAGCGCGGACAAAATCTGAAGAAGATATTGATGAGCGATAATCCTACCGAGTAATTGATGAGCGATAGTACCAAACCGACAATAATTAAGATAACGAACTGCTTTCTGACGATAGGCGTTCAGGGCTTTGGTGGGGTGGGTGCTGTGTTGACCTTGATTAACCGCTCTGTCGTACAGCGCCGTAGTTGGCTAACCGTGACTGATATAACCGAAGCGCTGACCTACACTAAAGTTTTGCCAGGGTCTACTACTGTGCAGGTCGTCGCTTACTTGGGTTGGAAACTACACGGCTGGGGTGGCGCATTGATGAGTACCAGTGTTTTCTTGCTGCCTGCATTTTTGCTGATGCTTTTTCTTGCAGCCAGCTACCGTGTACTTTCCTCTTTAGTGGGAGTAAGAGAGGCACTATCAGGTTTAACAGCAGCAGTGGTGGGACTCTTGGTAATTACGACTTGGACGCTTGGGCGGAAGAATATCACCGGGATTGGGGGAGTAATTGTGACGTTAGTCGTATTCATCACCTCTGTTTGTTACAAGGTTAATCCAGCGCTGCTTGTAGTAGCTGCGGGTTTGTTGGGCATCTTGGTTGAGGCAAGAAAAAACCGTGATTCTGATTGAACTTTTTGTGCAGTTTTTGTTCATCAGCTTACTTGCTTTTGGCGGCGGTCAAGCAGTACTACCACTCATTGAACAAGTATGCGTTACTCAGATGGGATGGGTTACTCCTCAAATATTCGCCGCTGCAGTTGCTTTTGGATACATTACTCCAGGTCCTGTACTCATCACTGCAACCTTCATCGGCTATATGGTGGCGGGGTTACTTGGTGCTTTAGCTGCTACTATTGGCGTTTTTATCGCTCCTATTCTCTTGGCAACTCTAATGGCTATTGGCGTTGAGCGACTTGCTGACAATCGCTGGCTACTTGCCTTCGGTCGTGGTGCTGCGCCTGCGGTAGTAGGATTACTCCTAGCGACAGCTTGGAGTTTAGCTCAATCTACACTAACTTCATGGTCGCTGGTCGTTGTCGCTTTTGTGGTTTTGATTCTTGCCGCCATCACTAAAATCCAACCCGTTTTACTCCTTGCAGGTGGGGCGCTAGCTGGCTGGATTATCAGCATTTTTTAGTCAGATTCTGGAGTTGCCTCTTTATAAGCGATCGGAGAAATGCAAATAAAATACTTTATATCTGGCTTATTTGCGAATATCAGCAGAGGATTGAGAATGGGGAATAAGCGAAACCCAGGCTGTTAATATACCACCCATTACGAGAATCTCGACAATGATCAAAATGATATTTCGCTTCATTTTATGTGTTTTTTACTACATTATAAATTAGGTTTACTCATCCATTTTTTGATTTTTACCGCCCAAGCTGCCGGACTATCATGGTGACGGTATTTAGTATCAAATATAGACAGCATTAATGGTACACCACCCACCTTGGCAATCATCAACAAATGAACCGCTAAACATAAGAACATCACCACCCAAGCAGCTAAATGCAGGGTGTACCATGTGTGGGCTAATTCCCCACGCTTCATCCATCCTTCGTCCATCTGTCTGCCTGAAAAGAGCGCAAATGTCGCAGCTATCAACATTGATGTATTCACAATGCGGTGCAGAGTGTACCACCAAATTGGTTTACCGACCTCTTTGAGTTTGAAAAGCCAGTCGGCTTGGATCAAACGTCTTTTACCTGCATGGAAACTATAGAAAGCAAAGAAGGGAATACCTAACAGGAACAACCGCCCGAATAGTTTGTGAATTCCCATGATTCTAGGAACTTCAGGTAGTGGTAGATAACCAAAGCGTTTATCGTATATATTATAAATTAACACTCCAGTAATCAGCGCCAGAATAATTAGTATAGAAATTGATCCATGCAGCATTCTTAAAGGTAAAGGCTGATAAGGCTGGGATTTAGGCATTTTGGCTCTGGAATTACAACATAATTAATACAAAAACAGGATAAGACATTAGCAGAACTCCTGCTGCTACTTTACCCAGATAACCTTTTGGCACAGCTAGAAGGATGACCAAAACCAAAGAAGCGAGCATAGCCAGCAAAGGAACATGCAGAGAGTTGGCATCCACAATTTTGAGAGGACGGACTAAAGCTGCTGCTCCTAATGTCATCGTGACATTGTAAGCGTAAGAACCCACAACTCCAGCCACAACTGCATCAGTTACTCCCCTTCGCGTCGCTGACCAAGCAAGTATCACAAGTTCAAAGGCTGTAGCAAATCCCACCAGCGTTAGACCTAGTTTGGTTTGAGTCTGTTCGTTACTACTAATCTGACGCACTGCCTCAACCAGTATCGTTGCACCAATCGCCATTACTACCACACCAGCCAGAACTAACAATAACTCCTTTCCAACACGAGACTGTGTGGCTGCTCCTTCTGCTGCCAATTTTTCTTGCGCCTCGGCGATTTCTTCGGTTTCCCCTAATGCTGGGGGTTGCTGCTCCACGATCCAGATGATAGCTACATAGAGGATATATAATCCTACTAATAAAAAACCTTCTAGCCGATCAACATTACCGTCCCACACAAAATAAGTGGCTAAAGCTCCAATTGGTAAACTCAATAAAGCGTAGCGCCTCACCCGCTTACCAAACGGTAAAGGAGCAACTAAACCGCCAACACCAAGCGCAACCAAACAAATAGCTACGTTAGCACCGATTACATCTCCGAAGGCAATTCCTGGAGCCTCTTTCAACGAAGCAGCCACAGCAGTAGCTAATTCTTCTGGTTCTGCGCCGGCAAGAAGTAAACTTAGAGCAAACACACTCACACGGAGGCGTACAGCGGCTGTCCCGAGATTCTTGGCAAAAGTTTCTGCCCCCCAGACAATCGCTGCCACACTAGCGAGAATGACCAGCACCCAAAGAATAATTTGCATGTGATTTCAGCAGTCTAGGAGTATGGGTACTAAAAAGCTCTGCCAACACAGAAGTGATTTTAGTATACCAAAGGTTGCAAACCGCGCAGAGCACGTAAAGAATTTACGCAATATGGGCAGTCGCAGCCAAATACAGCGATCGCATCATTGCTTTCTTTTTCCGAAAAGTCCAGCATGGCAATCTTATTGTCAGATGGCTGCACTGATTTGACTGAGTCACTGGCAACTTTATCTACCTTTGAAACCCCATACAATAATTTTAATAGTTTCTCAATAATCGGCGAAAAGTCCCAATTTTTTCTACGTGAACACCTGATGAGTCCAAGTGTTCGGCTGCAAACCGAGCAAGGCTAACTCACAGCTTGCTAACGTGCGTTATTCACAACAAGTTTAGAAGAAATGGCAATGATTATCACTATCAATATAAAGAGCGAAAAAGATAGTGATTAAATGTATGAATAGATGTTCATAAGTCACAAAAAGAATTATAATGCAATAAACGAATTCAGCAATTTACGTGAAGCTGCTATGACTCAAACCCCATCCCTTAAAACTCAGACCTTACAAGTTGGAGGCATGGACTGTGGAAGCTGTGCCAAGACAATTGAAGCTAGCTTGCAGCAGCTAAGCGGTGTTACGGAAGCTAATGTGAGTTTTGCGACAGGAAAAGTCAAAGTTTCCTATGAAGCTCAAGTAAGTGAGAAGACTATTTCTGATCGCATCAAAGCTCTCGGTTATACGGTTGAGCAAACTCCTGATGTAAACTCCCATAATCATGCTGATTGCTGTTCTCACGACGACCACGGTCACGACCATAAACATGCTGAAGTGGCTTCTCCTCAAAGGCTACAAGTGAAAGTTCACGGGATGGACTGTGGAAGCTGTGCGAAGACAATTCAGGTTGGTTTGGAGAAAGTCGCTGGAGTGAGTGAAGTATCGGTTAGCTTTGCAACTGAATTAGCGCAGATATCGTATGACCCAAAGCAAGTTAGCTCAAGCACAATTTATGACCGAATTAAAGCTCTCGGTTATACAGTTGAGCAAACGGAGGTAGCAAGTTCTGGCACTCACGACCATGACCATGATCACGCAAATATCGCACCGCCGACTCAAAATACCGTTAATAGTTGGAAGTGGATTACTAATCGTAAAACGCAGAGTGTTATTCTCGCACTCTTCGGGTTAGTTTTCGGCTTCTTGGCTCAACAATTAGCACTACCTATTTGGATAGCGCGGGCTTTTTATGGTATTGGTATAGTTGTTGCTGGCTACCCCATTGCACGGGCAGGTTTATTTGAGTTGCGCCTGCGCCGCGCAGACATGAATTTGCTGATGACGATTTCCGTGGTTGGGGCAGTAATTTTAGGGGATTGGTTTGAAGCCACACTGGTGCTCTTTTTATTCTCACTCGGCACAACGCTGCAAGTTTTCACCTTTGGGCGTACCCGCAATGCTATTCGCAGCTTGATGGATTTGACTCCACCGACTGCTACTGTCAAGCGGAAGAATCAAGAAGTCACAGTATCTGTAGAAAGTATTCAAATCGGCGAAATTTTGACAATTCGACCAGGACAGCGGGTTGCTTTGGATGGTGTGGTAATTTCTGGTACGAGTGCTATTGACCAGTCACCAATTACGGGAGAGTCAATTCCTGAAGATAAAGCACCTGGTGATATTGTCTTTGCAGGCACGTTAAATCAAGCCGGATTTTTAGAAGTTAAAGTTACCCACACAAGTAATGATACTACCGTTGCCAAAATTATTCATCTTGTGGAAGAGTCTCAAGCTAGCCGTGCGCCTACACAACAATGGGTAGATCGGTTTGCGGAGATTTATACTCCGATTGTCATTCTCGTTGCCTTTGCCATTGCCTTAATTCCACCTTTAGCATTTGCTCAACCTTTTGACGTTTGGTTATATCGGGCACTGGTAATGTTGGTAATTGCCTGTCCCTGCGCCTTGGTAATTTCTACCCCTGTATCAATTGTCAGCGCTATTGGTGCCGCAACTCGTCAGGGTGTGCTGTTTAAAGGCGGTAATGCATTGGAAACAGCAGGACGGATGAGTATTCTGGCTTTTGATAAAACTGGCACTTTGACACAAGGCAAGCCTTTGGCGTCTAAATTCTATGGCTTGGGTGAGACAAATAGTGAGCAAGTGTTGCTGATTGCGGCTTCTTTGGAACAGTATTCTGAACATCCTTTAGCTAAGGCGATTGTCACGAAAGCGAAAGCGCAAGGAATCGAACTGCAGACTCCTGAGAAGTTTACAGCTATACCTGGTAAAGGAATTGAGGCGAAATTGGGTGATTCACTTTATTTTGTTGGCAATCGGCGTTTATTTGCAGACCGGGGTATTGCCTTATCGTCAGAAGCGGAATCTTTGTTAGTTGAGATTGAAAGTCAAGGCAGAACGCCTGTACTGGTGGGAAATCAAAGAGGATTGCTAGGGGCTGTGGCTTTGGCTGATGGATTGCGCTTAGAAACAACTGAGGCGGTGCGATTACTTAAAAAAGTTGGGTTAAAACGATTGGTGATGTTGACAGGCGATCGCGCTGCGGTGGCAAAACAAATAGCCCAACAAGTTAATATTAAAGAATATCTTGCCGAACTGTTACCCGAAGATAAGCTGCAAGCGATTCAACAACTACGTCGTGACGGGGTAGTAGGTATGGTTGGGGATGGAATCAATGATGCACCGGCAATGGCGGCTGCAGATATTAGTTTTGCTGTGGGTGGAATAGATATTGCGCTAGAAACAGCAGATGTTGTACTTGTGGGTAGTGATTTAAGACGATTAGCTTATGCAGTGGATTTGAGCCGTCGAACTGTGTCTGTGATTCAACAGAATGTGGTTTTCTCTCTTGTGACCAAGGGTTTATTTCTCGTGTTGGGGACTTTTGGTTTTGTCGGGTTAGCTGTCGCCGTCTTAGCTGATACAGGTACTTCTCTACTGGTGACTGCTAACGGAATGCGGTTGTTTAGAACTAAGATGAGTAAAAATAGCGGCTGGATTCAACTAAAGTAATCCAACCGCCCAAAAGATTAAACTCCCCCTTGACGCTGCTCCATATGTTGACGTAGAATTCTGTCAAGCTCAGGGTCGTCTAAAGTATTTAGTGGAGGATAGACCTTGGCATTAGGATTTTGAAATCTTGCAACATATTCTGAAAAGGCTTCCTCATCTTCTCTATGTTCCAAAATATACTGGCGAAATTGAGAGCGGTTCATGGCTGAGAAATCGGGTTTGCTCATATATACCTCCAATAGCCGTTTTTGTAAATGGTAATTTCTATCTCTTGCCCTGCCAAAATAATTACCTCTCCTGTACGCTTATCAACCCTCACCAAGTATATGGGTACATACATTTTAGTTAGTCTGCAAGTGAGAATGAAACACATCTCGATTTGTTCTCTTGTTGGCATCTTTGCCTGCTGCCCTTGTGCGACTCCTCTATCAAAGTACCGCTAAGCAGAGGCTTCCTGTTAGAAGTCTTGTGACAGTTAAATATGTACAAGAATTGGTTATATTCAAGAATCCATCTCAATACGGTTCGGTTAAGAGTCGGATACACTTACCCGTAGGATCTGGGCGCAAGCCTTGCGCCCCTACGATACAGGAAAATTAACGACGCGGACGTTTGGGCTTGGGCGAATAGCGACTTCGGAGATAACATTAGTGTCTAGTAAGTACTTAACGCTCAAAATTCAACCTCTCTCCCGACTGATCTATCTCTG
>Ga0209512_1001958_pt1 | contig 23399 bp, 22 predicted proteins | sample frozenSSSSmetaG_FD_184142 | JGI IMG/M metagenome (GOLD analysis project Ga0209512, IMG submission 184142) | Glacier valley bacterial and archeal communities from Borup Fiord, Nunavut, Canada, to study Microbial Dark Matter (Phase II) -... | ecosystem: Environmental > Aquatic > Freshwater > Ice >...
TACCAATACGGAGCGTTTCACTCCTGAATAACTGATAATTTCTTACTTCAATAGTGGCGTACTTTGGAGCGGAATCGGTGGTGTACTTTCGATCGGAATGGTGGCGTACTTTGGACCGGAATATCCACTAATCGCTAAGATGGGTCATATAGTTTTGATGAAGTCGTTGCGACGGCGGATAACATTTTTTACTAAATCCTTAAAGAAAACCTCATCCTTATCACCAATTTCTTTTGCCAACCGCTCAAACTTCATAAACTTAGAATCAGGGTAATTTTCTGTTTCTAGCTGAATAACCAAATGGTGGAAGTCCGCCATCAGCTTTAATTTTTTACTTTTAATTTTTTCGGCTAAGCTGCTAGCAGCGTCGTAAAGTGATGCGCCATTGGAATTGAACCCTTGTTTATACATCAATAAACCCTTTGTGGCAAAAAAAACCACTTTTTCCTCGTTGGTGAGTGACTCAGCACTAATCTTGTTTAGGGTAAGCTTAGCTTCTTCAAGTCTACCCTTCCCTAAAAGGGAATATGCTAAATTATTCATTAATGTAAAATTATCTGGGGTTGCACGCAGTCCAACCTTACACAGTTTTATAGCATCATCGTAACGCTCCAAGATTGAACTTGCGATAAAAGAACCCAGTGTTGTAGGGTCAATCGAAAAAGGCTGATCTACAAACCATTCAAGAATGTCTGACATAGCATCCTCCCACCGACGGTTTTCATAATGATTGTAGGCACTAGCTTCATATATACTCGGAATCAATCCAAACTTGTTATCAAACACTTCAATATTGTTAACATGTTTAACGGCCCAAACTGCCTGAGCTAGGGTATTGTCATTAGGTTGGATAAGCGATTGATTAAACAACTTCCTAGAACTTTTAATACTACCCGAGTTTAACTCCTCAGTAGCTAACGCAGATAATAATTCATTCAAATCAAATGATGAATAGTTTTTAGATCCGATCAAGTCTCTCCCCCTTTTAATCTGCATAGAACTCTTATTTTGCAATGAAGAGATGCCAATTTCTGCGCCAATTAGCCACGGATCCACATTAAATGCTGTGTTAGAACGAAGTATTTGCTTCGCCTTATTGTAATCCTTCGTGTGCGCAAAGAAACGGGATGCTACTCTGCTAACATATCTATTATGCGGTGCCAATTGTATCGCTGTCAAAACGCAACGCTCAGCAGCAATATTTTTTCCGATTATCAGATAAAGTCTTGCCAACTCAATCCAATTTATAGCATTGAATGGATTTAAATGAATATTAACACGATATTTTTTAATCTTTTCACCAATCACTTTATCCAAATCTGTAATGTTCTGCGTCGAACCTATTAACTTAGGTATCTCCGGAGTATTCGTCATTTTGTCAACTAATGATTTAATTATTCGTGAATCGCCCAGTTCATGGTTTTTTAGATAAAATGTGACTTGAGCTAAAAAGTCATCATCACCCAACACAATCGAGGAATTCAACAGTTCGATAGTGTTTTTTACACTACTCTCTGTCTTCCAGTCGATTATCTTTTTATCATGAAAAGCAGTGACGGTTTCGAACTCAGATTTATGCCCTCTTTTAAGAGATTCCAATTCCCCCAAAGCCGTTGTTTGACTCAAGTCTCTCCATCTAGGAATAACATTCCTCTTCTTATCTTTAGGTGTCCAACCTGCCATTACAAGGATGTTTTAAAAAACTTAATTTTGTATTTTCGGTGCAGTCGATCGAAAATCGAAACGTACTTATCAAGACTGATGGTTGTTGGTCTTTTTGAGGCGGACTTAGCAAATCCTCTCTTAGTTGGATCAGGATCACAAAGTTGAAATAGCAGATCACCTAAATCATTGGCCAATTCAGCATCACTGACTTTGTCTTTAAAATAATCAACTGATTGCTCGAGTGCCACATACAAATATGGTAGAACTTCTCTATAAGTTTGATTCCAATTATTCCAATTATGTTGTGGATGTAAGTGCATTTTTAGTAAAGCAGTCATGCTCTGCTGGGTATAAAGGAAAGCAATCATACTCCCCAATTGATAAGCGTCACTTGCAATCCGTCTAAATACCCAGTCAGCATGTGTAGCCTTATAGTGTGTTTCTGGTGGCGCATACGATGGATCACCTGCAAAAGGAAGACTTTGATAAGGTGTTTGTTGCCCACGGAGGTCTGCACGCCCCAGATCACCAAGCTTATGCCCAGCTGAATCTAATATTAAAACATTTGAAGGTTTAACATCCTGATGTGCAACACCACTTCTATGAAGTTGAAATAAACCAATTGAAATGTTGTGTAGTGTCCTTAGATTTAATAGATGGTCAATATCATTAACGAAATTCAATTGTTCGTAAATGTCGCCAGATGCCAATTCAAGGATGAAATACGGCACTGGTATGGATGAGCCATCTTCTGGTGGAATATTTCCTACATCAATGAGAGAGATTATTTTAGTCAATTTTTTATCTCTGCACAACTCTAACACACTTTGTTCGAAGTCAAAAACATTCGAAAGTAATCCTAAAACCTTAATTGGCTCTTTCGATTTCAATGCACCGGAAAAATCCAAAGCTTTCAAAAAAGCCTTGTCTCCGGTCGCTTCATTGATGACGTTGTAACAAAATGAGAAATTACCCCCAGTTCCACTTGGGTTTTTTGTTCTTAAGTTTTCAACTTTCCATGTATTGTTTAAAATTTTTCCAACAAGGTATTTTGCCGGTATTCTCTGTTCATCAGTCATAAATATAATCTATCAAGCAATTTTTGTCGAACGTTATTGAGGTAGGGTTTGATCACTATTTATACCTGATCAATTCAAAGTTCTTTAAACAATGAAGATATTGTTATTTAGCTACATTAATTCTATCAACGGTTTTTTCATTCTCACCCACCCTTCGACTTCAATTCCCTCATGACGTAAGTAATTATAAAGTGTCGCCTTGCTTCCAATTTTGAGTTGCTCGCAAATTTGCACAGTAGTGTATTTTTTACTTTGATAGAGGGTAGCTGCCAAACTTGCTAACTCTTTGGACTTTTTAGTTAACCCTTTGGGGCGCCCCCCTACCCTGCCACGCGCCCTTGCAGCCTCCATCCCAGCCAAGGTGCGTTCCATCAATATCTCCCTTTCATTTTCAGCAAACACCGAACTGAGCATATACCAAAGCCTACCCATTTTGGTAGAAGTGTCAATCCCTTCCGAAATACTCCGGAAGTCCACTCCCATTTCTTTCCACTCAACCATAAGCTTGATCAACTCATAAGTTGTCCTACCCAGCCGGTCAATTCTCCAGACAACTATGACATCCCCTTTTCGAAGCTCCGAAATCATCTTCATATATTCCGGTCTTTGCAAGGATGCGCCTGATATTTTTTCATGATAGATTTTCTCGCAACCTGCTTTTCTGAGGGAGTCAAATTGTAGGTCTTGATTCTGTTCGGTCTTCGAAACCCGTATGTATCCAATCACCATTTCAAATAGTACATTTTAACGTGTCAGTCTGCAATATACAGTAATTTGTTTTGGTGTACCACTATTCTGTAATTTGAAGGTGGCAAAATCAGGCATTTTATGAACCAAAAGAGGAGAGAAATCGAGAGGGCCTAGAGTACAGAAATACCACCGTTTCCGCGTACGCAGATAAAACGGCAAATAAAGAGATAGAGCCGCGGACCGAAACTCAATGCTGGCTATGAAAATCTGAAGAGCATATACATTTCTAAGAGCTAAAAGCTTTTCTAGTTTGTACGGACTGATCTAGCTAAGAGCTTTTATTGCATCGATACCTTACATATAGTATTCCCGACAACCTAGATCCATCAACTTGTCCCGATCAAGCAGGTTTGTTTAAACCAACGTTTGATGGGACAAGTGAGAGCACAATGTATGTTTGTCAGTTTATATATAAGGCTGACCACGTAAATAATTGTAAGAAAGAAAACAGTGTTCAACTATTCGACCTGCATTATCGACAACTACCAGGATTGTTTCTCCATTCCATCCACCTGAACTTAGGTGTATACGGACATAATGTTTTTCCCCAAGCGTAATGTGGTGGGCGACCGTAAGTGTACGACCATTTTTTCGCCTGCACAGATGCCATCCCGATTTTGACCTGATCGGCCTCCGGAGTCCAACAAAAAATCGTTTTTCGACATTATTCTTGTAGAAACTTGAATCTGCCTGCTGTTCGGTATCGACTCTTTTTGTGAGCTGCCCGGATTTGTCCATCTCTCCAAGTGACTTGCACTTATTGGCGAATGGTGTGAGCAAAGTGGCATCTTCTTCCACCAGCCCCGATGAATATGCAGCCACGTCGCCATAGATTTTCTTAGATAGGAGACTATCAGCATAAAAGTCAACCGCGAGCTGCTCAAAGCAGATCGTTTTTAATGCCAGCTCCTGTGAGTTTTCGGTAAGAAAAGACAGCCCGCTAAGCAGCCCCTTATCAACATTTTGCGCCAAATCTGCCTGCCGATGAATTACCTCTATATCTACGGGCACTCCGCGGCCTTCATAGCCTACCCGTCTGCTGTTTACAGTCTGGCCATTTGATAAAGCGACTTCCCAGCCGTTCGGAAGCCTTTTACCAAGCATAGGCGAGAAAATCCCGTTTGTATTTTCTCCGACAAGTTTTACGTATGGTAATTCTTTGAGGTAAAGGGCGCAGTGATCACCCGCACTAATGGTAGATCCGCTTGTTAATAGTACAGTGGGTTTGATGAGCTGATTTTCACCTGTTGGTGAAATATGATACGGTGTCCAGGGACTGTACTCCTGTTTTTTCTTACTGATCCGCGTTCTGCCGTAACCCACCAATCGCTTTACCTGGGTCAATCGTCCTGTCAATTCGTGCAAGTATGCCGGTGAACCGCCACCATTGATCCTGATATTGATAATAAGCCCCTTCACATCAGCAAACTCCTGAACCATCTCATCCAATTGTCTGCTGAATTCATCCAGCGGCATGCCGCCGAAGCCGTTAAGTTGGAGATAGCCAAAATGCGCTGACCGGCAATAGCCACCAATGTCGTAGGGTTCACTTTTAAACTTTTTCATTTTACCAAAGCCATTCTTGGACAACAAATCCAGCGTTACTTGCCGAAACTGAGCTTGTAACTCCTTTGTTGGAAATTCTTTAAAGAACGGTGAGTATTTGGCGCTGGCGGGAAGGTCTCCGGTCGGAGAGATTACTACGTGTCCATCTTTGAGCGGTGATGTCATCTCGTTAAAAATGCCCAGTAACTGGTCCTGAGTGGTTGCTGCGTTAACCTTGGGCCGGTAAGTATCATACTGCTTCTTCCATTCAACCTGCCGCGTTTCAAAGTGCGCATAGTGCTTGTCGAAGATTTTCCAGAACGTTTCGAAATTATTTTCAGGATCATCTTTTCGGACCCTACCTGCGACTGCCGTAAACCAAAGGAGCAAAAACAATATTAATGTCGCTGAAAACTTCATTTGTAAATCCGATTAATGTTTTCACCATAATGGAGCTGCAAACGAAAGTCTTAGTTGATCGAAATATACTTACTGCCACGTCCCTACTGACACCAGGTTAAAATATAAGTTTAGGCGCGTTCTGCCATGAACTTGTGGGTGTCTATAAATACCCACGGTTTGAATGAACCCGGTTGTGCAAATTATTTCTATTAAAATAGTGCAAAACAATTCTGAAGTTTACAAAATTTAAGGCATAATTGTGGAAAATTGAACTTCTGTTAAATTACACTTTAACCACCGTTTTCGCTCCGCTACTTCAAAAATTTTGGGGAATGCTCTTGAGTCGGAAATGAATGCTCATCTCATTCAGCATCAGCCAACAAAACGTTTAATTTTAGAGAAGCAGTAAGTTTAAGCAACGCATCAATGTTGTATCCTTGCCCCTCTTCTATCGCCTTTACCTGATTTTGAAGGATCCCCGAATTCTTTGCAATAGCATAGACCGTTAAGCCAAGTCGTTCTCGTTTTCGCTTACATTGAGTTCCCAAGTCTACCTTTAACTCAGGAAGTTCCTTTATCTCTACTGATTTCTCTGACTTTCCCAACTCTGATTTTCCTAGCCTACTGGCCAAGTGATGGTACATATCTTCCATTTCTACTTCTGTTAAAACAGAAATAAGACGGTTGGTAATGGAACTTTGCATTATGGTGTTTGTGGTTTATATATCTCTGGCTAATGTACTAATAATATTTATCCATACGGTAAAAATTATTAGTACAAAGAAAGAATTGATATCTACAAAGAGACTTCTCGTTCAGCATGTATTGTCAATTGCCGAATTTCACGAATGACAAGATTAAGATCTGTAACCGGCTCCGGAAGCACTTTGCTGTGAAAACTATGATACTCCCAGATTTCCAGGACATCCGAAAAGTCGACCTGGTAGTCATCATAAAGCTTATTAAATGAATGCAGCGATAATCCCTGGGTTAAAACCGTGATTTCTTTAAAGACAAAATCCTGCTCGCCCTTCAAGATAACAATACCCAAACTCCCTGATCTTAACTCTTTCCAGTTTTGAACATACCGGACCAGGATATCACTTCCTTCTGGAATTGGTAACATGGAGTCACCAGTGGTTGGAAACATTCTAAAAGTTCCACCAGCTGGAAGGTTAGGAAAACTGAACTTCGGAAGCGTTGCCAAATATTCCGGATCACTATATCCGGTACGATAGCCCGCTTTTGCTTTTATTGGTACATATTCGACATTTTCTTTATCGTCCTGGTTAACGGTAATTGCCAGGACTCTTACGTTTTTACCTGTCAGGTACACATCGGTTCCAGATTCAAGTTCTCGCAACTTCAATTCACCCAATCGCATCAGGTTTACAGTCAGCAGAGTATCTGTTGCCAACTTAAAATACTTTGCAATTTTAATCACATCCCCTATCACGGGATTAGCGGTCTTTCCACTTTCAATTGCATGAAGTTTGACCCTGGTCATTCCTAAATCTTCTGCTAGATCTTCCTGAGTCAAATTTTTGCGATTCCTGAGAAATCTAAGGTTCTCTTTTAAAAATATTTCTTGCGCTTCCATTTTTATTTTGCTACCATTAGAATCATAATCATGATACCATTAGGAACAAAGTTAAAAAATAATGTGATCTATTCACCATCAACATAACATGCTTTTAAATCTCCACTCCTATTTCAGTTTGCGCTATGGCACTATGAGCTTGGATGATCTTACAGATCTGGTCGTTAGCCATGGACATGATACAGCCGTTTTAACAGATATTAATAATTCTTCCGCGATATTCCCATTCATTAAGAAATGCAGAGAAAAAGGCATCAATGGGCTTGTCGGAATGGAATACAGAAATGGAGACTCTTTATTGTACATCGGAATAGCAAGGAATGAAGCCGGCTTTGCAGAGCTCAATGAACACATGACAACTGCAAACAGAAATAAACAGCCACTTCCAAAATTTGCACCTGAATTCAATCATACGTTTATCGTATACCCTCTTGGTGCAATAGAAATTAAACGCCTGCGCGAAAATGAGTTTATTGGTATCAGACCGGACCAGATTAACAAAATTAGTCTTGAGCCAAGATCCAATTTTGACCGGTATGTAATCTTGTGGCCAGTCACGGTGAAAAATGAAAAGGATTATCAGCTCCACCAGCAATTAAGAGCAATTGATCACAATCTTATCTATTCTAAGGTCACAAAGTCCATGGTGGCCAATTCCTGGGAAAAAATGCCGGAAAGAAAAGATATGATCAACAAGTTTTACCGATTTCCGGAAATACTTGTGGCAACTGAGAAATTGCTGTCACAGTGCAGTTTCAATTTTGATTTCTCCATTGTACGGAACAAAAAATATTTTACTGGCAATCCATATGATGACAAGCTTTTGTTGGAAAAACTAGCAGTCTCAGGTATGCAGCGCCGGTATGGCAACAACAACAAGGAAGCTAAGCAACGGGTTGCCAAAGAGCTGCGCATTATTGATGAACTAGGTTTTTCCTCCTATTTCCTGATTACCCATGACATCATTCGTTATACAACCTCCCGGAATTTTTACCATGTCGGCCGTGGATCCGGAGCAAACAGCATAGTCGCATATTGCCTTGGAATCACTGATGTATGTCCGATCAAACTCGATCTGTATTTTGAAAGGTTTCTAAATCCAAAGCGGCAGACACCACCTGATTTTGATATCGATTTTTCATGGCAGGATCGAAAGGAAGTATTCACTTATATTTTTACTCGCTACCAATCAAAACATACTGCCATGATGGGTGCAATGAGCACTTTTCGGGACAGAAGTATCATCAGGGAGCTCGGCAAAGTTTATGGTTTGCCAAAATCTGAGATTGACGAATTAATCCGAAATCCAGGATCCTCACAGAACTCAGAAGATGCAGTTGCACTTATCAAAAGTCTTTATGGGTTGGTAGAAGACTTCCCCAACTTACGGACACCCCATGCCTGCGGAGTACTCATTTCAGAGGATCCTATAACAAACTTCACTGCGCTGGATTTTCCTCCAATGGATTTTCCCTGCGCGCAATTTGATATGTATGTAGCCGAAGATATAAAATTCGAAAAATTCGACATATTAAGTCAGCGCGGACTTGGAGCAATAAAAGATTGCGTTCAGATTATTGAGCAGAATCGAGGAGAAAAAGTAGATATCTCTAATCCGGATAAATTTTTCACGGATCCACTAATAAGCCAACAACTCAAATCTTCCAGGACGGTAGGCTGTTTTTACATTGAATCTCCTGCAATGAGACAGCTTATCACAAAGCTTCAGTGCGACAATTATCTAACCCTTGTTGCTGCCAGTTCCGTTATTCGCCCAGGGGTTGGAAGTTCCGGCATGATGGATGTCTATATTAATAGGCACAGGGATCCTAAGTCAACAGTTTACCTGCATCCAGTCATGGAGGAACAGCTGGCTGAAACTTATGGTGTAATGGTTTATCAGGAAGACGTTATCAAGGTAGGTCATTTTTTCGGAGGTTTGGATCTTGCCGATGCCGATGTATTAACGCGCATGATGTCAGGAAAACATCGGAGCATTTCACACCTGCAAGAAATAGAGTCCAAATTCTTTAAAAACTGTGAGGAGCTAGGACGTCCAGCTGAAACAGCAAAAGAGGTGTGGAGACAAATGGAAAGCTTTGCCGGTTATAGTTTCAGCAAAGCACATTCGGCGTCGTTCGCGGTTGAAAGTTATCAGAGTTTGTATCTGAAGACTTACTATCCGCTGGAATTTATGACCGCTACCATCAATAACCATGGTGGCTTTTATTCTCCCCAAGTTTACATTAACGAAGCACAGAAGAATGGTGCCTTGATTCACAACCCTTGTGTGAACATGAGTTATTGGACAACCACAATTTATGGAATTGATATCTATTTAGGATTTGACCTGATTAAAGACCTGGAAGTAAGAACTGTCAAGCAGATTCTTGACGAGCGCCAAATGAACGGAAAATACAAGAGCCTAGAGAATTTCATTTTACGTACAGGAGTATCCGAAACGCAAATATCTATTCTCATTAGGATTGGCGCATTCAACTTTACCACCAATGTTAAAACCAACATGCAGTGGGAATCTTTGTATATCTGTTCTGAGATCAAAGATCGATCCCTTCCAGTTGGCCTTTTTGACGAAGCTGTCAAGATTCCAGAGATTCCGAAATTTGAATATTCGCTTGCAGAACATCTCTATGATGAAATAAGGTATTTTAAATTTCCTGTTACAGGAAGCTGGTTTAGCTTAATTCGCAGCACTTTCCGTGGAGTATATGCCAATGACATGGATAAGCACGTTGGAAAAACAGTTCGTATGGTTGGAGATTTTGTGACGTATAAACCAGTAAGAACAAAAAAAGGTGAAATGATGATGTTCGGTACGTTTCTTGATGACGAAGGCAACTTTTTCAATACTGTACACTTCCCCAATTCGCTTAGAGGTTATAGGTTCCAGGGTATGGGGGTCTACCTGGTCGAAGGCGTCATTACAATGGAATTTGGATACTGCAGCATCACTGTAAACCGGTGTGCGAAGATTCCGTTAATTCCGGATCCATGGGAGCCTGGGGTAACAAATCGTAAATTGTTGCCTTGACTTATTCAGGGAATTAAAGATAGTACTGTGTTAAAAACAGCTTGTCCTTGCGTTATCAGTTCTGGAAATTTTTTGGCTATATCAACCGTTAAGAAGGTAATAGCAACGGTATCTTTTAAATCTTTTAATCTTTGAAATAAGCTGATTGCCTTTTTGGCAGAATCTTTCTGCATAACTTTTGACGTTGCGTTCTCGAATGCATTTATTTCCGAAATACATTGAACTAGAACTTCCTGCCACTCCTGCTGCTCTATATTTGCGTTTCTAAGAGATTCAAGTTCGTTCTTGATTTCTGTAAGAACATTCTTATCAGCTTCAGGCATAGTTATAGCAATTGAGGAATTACTAATACTAGAATCTATAACAGCCTGTCCAACAGGGCCGTTAAACACTATATTCTTGCGCAATTTCAGTGATTGCATTTTTTGCATTGGTAAGAATATTTCTTTCCAATTCTAAAAATTTTAGATCATTCGTTCTTTGGTGAAATTTTTGAACTTCACTCGTTGTCTCAATTTGAAAAATTACTTCAATAAATGCTGGCGTTTGTCATCAGCATTTCTAATGCTGTCATTTGCCACTTCCTCTAAAACCCGTGTTCGAATTGAGGTAACCGTCTGATCAAACAAAGTGTTGAGCTCTTGCCATATTGGTATAGTTACACAATTTTCAAAAAAGTAATCCTGTTCATATATTTCAGCTATTTCACCTTCAGGGATTTTCTCAAAATCTATAAACATCCTTAGAAAATCTACATTGTCGTTCTGCTCCGTAATATCTATGTCTGGAACTAGGCATTTTGCCTTATGTTTTCGAAATATTGTCAACCTAGCTTCTAATAATTCCGTTAAGCAAATAAAAAATAGATATTGAAGGTCATCTTTATCAAGCTTAAATCGACTTACTGCCCTTGAGAATGAATAAAATTGATCACGTAAATAATTGACTTGCACCCAATAAATAGGCGTCCTATTAACTTCCTCCTGATTAAACGCATCAACAATAAATCCCTTTTCGAAAGCCCCAGCGGGCATTCTAGCTTTTCTACCCTCTCTATCAATTACAAATACATTATGAGGCACTAATAAGTTACACAAAATGTGCACATTAGGATAATTAGCGTTTTTTTGAAATATGATTCACGTTCTTCCTCCGAAACAGATGTATACTTACTAAATACTTCATTAAACATTGAAAATACGGTAGCTAATGCCCATTTCTCAATATCAAACTTCTCTTCATCATCATTTTCAAACAATAGCCTCTCCAGTTCTTTATCATTCATTTTTTGAACATTTGCTTTATAAAATACAAAATTAATATAAAAATATTTATATTATTTAATAAATAGATTTTATTGACTATTATAGCAAATAGTTTTAAACCTATCCATATATATGCTCTGGCGATTACATCTTAAACCCTCCCCCACCCCACCAAACACTCATCTACAAGTAGTTGAGTATTGCTTTAAAAATAACATAGCGGGGATTGGCTGGCCAGTTGAGAAATCACCTTCTTCAGTCCAAGAATATGAAGACCTAACAAGGAAAAGATATAACATTAAGCCGAGCTCAGTAAATTTTGCATCAAAACCATTGATCGGAGAATATATATGGGCTCGGGATCGTGTGGGACAATACTATCTTGACAAATTATGAATGATTGGTATTATTCTGACAACCAAGATCATTTACATTTAGACATTCCCAATCAAAGAAAATGTGACTGGTTAATTATTGGCAACGAACAGAATGTTCCTGGGAAAATTGTAGCCAGTTTCAGAGCTAGGCGAACATTTCAATCAATTGCTACTTCTTCCGATGATTCCGCAATGGAGGAATTTTCAGCATGGAGATTTAATAACATAACAAAAAGTAGTAGGATCAGTCAGAATATTAACTCACCTGATGCGCGTTCATTTTTTCAAATGATTAGTTCTTATGACTGTGAGGATCTTGTTGGACTCTACCTGCAACGTCAATATGGTTATTGCTTAATTCCCAGTTCTTGCAAGATAGACACTGCCGCATATGAATATTTATTGAAAGATCCCGAAACAGGTGAGTCTGTTGGTGTTCAAGTAAAGCAGGGGAAAAACAGCTTAGATAACTCACTTAGTAAATCTGCAGACAAGATTTTCCTATTCACGACCCAGGGTAGCGTCGGCTCAGTTGACGAAAATGTAACTGTTATTCAACCAGAAGATCTCTTTGTGTTTGTGATAAGGAATGAAAACTTGATTCCTGACAGAATCAAGACATGGCTGTCATTTAAGCAAGAATCAAGTATCAGATAGTTAAAAATAGTAGTTAATGCTCCTGAGCTAATAGTAACTGAAAGTTACTTACGAACAGGTCTAGGGTATTTTCTAAGCGTCTCAGCCATTTCAAGAGTTTTTCTTACGATGTTACTAGCCGCATAGTCAATCTCATAACTCACATTAGCCACCTTTTCTTCTTGAGTAGCTTTTTTACCGATTTTCACTGTTGTAGTTGGCATATCATCAATCTCGTTATAATCAAATTTACAAATCATTTAGCTGATAACAAAAACGCATCAAAATTTATTCCCTTGCGAAAATCAACAAATCCAATTCCACTCTTCGAGATAAGACCTTCTATCCTAAGACCCTCGGGAACTTCATCTATAATTTTAGAAATTTCCATCTGATACAATCTCGTACGTGAAGCAGTACTTCCCTTAGCGAAGATCTCAGCCTCTGGATATCTCGACAAAAATTCCAACGCCCTGTTGGCGACTGTAGCTAAAATCTGCTGCATATCACCATTTTTTGTTTCGATCCCGTCATCAATATCCTTAGTATGGTCGTTCCACACTCCAAACCCAAGGTTAAGGTCCTTAACATCTAAGCTTCCCCTCTCTCTGGTAATCAGCATACGAAGCTCAAAATCACCATTTTTTCCACTACTGTAAAACTTGCACGAGTCAAGTATATCAACATAGTTCAGATAATCTTTATATTTCCAAGTAGTCCAACAGAATGTATTTTATATTGGGGTACCTTCATTAAAATCTTAATTATTCATGATACGAAAGATGAAAATAAATGAACTTATCTCTACTTAAATTCAGATTTCAAATTTAATTTTTACAAAGGTACTCGGTTGAAAAAGAAGCATTTCCAAATCTAAATGTTTGAGCCATGGGCTCTTTCATATGGTCTGGGAAATTTTTCAGAGCTTCAATCTGATTATTATGTTGTTCGTCAAACGGGTGACGAATAAAGAGCAACCTATCAATGTCAATCATCTAAAATGCATTATCGTTGTTTTGCGGTGGAATCTTGTTCCCGTGCCCTCCCCAATGATCCTTTCTCGTTTGTCGCCTGGTGGCTTGATTGCCGACAGGAGAAATAAACCAAATAAATGCCAGTAAAACACCTACCCCAGCACAAGCTAATAAACTTTCAATCAACTGTTCGATACCACCAAATAACAATCCGGTAAATCCGAAAAACAATATCAGTATTCCTACTAATTTGACTGGTTTCATAACTTTTGCATTTAAATTACTACTAACTCCGCTACATCATTTACAATCTTAAATGTATGCCTTGGGGGTATTAGACCTTTCACGATACCATTTGCTTCGGCCTTGATTCTCTCATAACAAACCTGAACATCATAATCAAGATTGAACTCTGGAACCTGCTCAATGACAGGACTTTCCTCATATTTTACTCGAAGAAAAAATTCAGGATTTTCAGCGTCTACGGTGAAACCTAAAACTTCCCCACTCTTCAAACCGGTTATATCCTCCGAACGTAAAAGACTTTTGCGCTGGACTGACATGTTTTCCCCGGATCCGATATTTGATTTCCCGAATGAAAACATTTCACTATGGCTACTAATATTCCTGTTCTGAGATCGGCTCGCTTCCTCCCTATCGCCAAACAGATTGATAATCCGCTTAATACTACCTTCCTCAGATGAACGACCATAAATCTGATTATTAAGATTGGCAATGATCTTTTTAGCCTCGGTTTCACCATACTGTGCTACCATCTGAACATAATCCTGCGCAATATAAAAAACACAAATTTTATTGGACCGACTAGTCGCAGGAATATCAGCTAAATTCGGGATGTACATTTGAGGTGCTTCATCCAACAATACTATTGCATGCTGCTTGTCCGGCTCGTTCATTCTATTTAGTGACATTGTAACCACCAAACTTAAAAGCGGAGAAATAACTGAGTTAAGTTTATGCTGAGTACCAAGACATAGACAAACCGGCTTATCCACGTCATTAAGATCCAATCCAAAGTCATCACCTGACAAAACATAGCAAGCCTCAGGAGTAGTAACGGTTGGCAGAATAGACTGTAATGTACCAAAGACGCCGGACAACTGCCCTTCTGCCTTCGATTCGTAGGCAGTCAAAACCGTACGCATATACATCGAGGCGTCATAGTCTGTTTCTATCAATTTAATTACATCACTGTACTTATGTCCTAGTATAATATGCATGATATGCGGAATTGTACAGAATGCCGGATGATTGTTTCTTAGGTATATCATCACCGCTGTAACAATACATGCGCTGCTCCTTATCCAGTAATCCTTATTTTCTATTGTTTCGGGAGCTAGATTGCTTATTAAAGCTTGTGAACAGACCGCGGCAAAACTGTTATGGCTTATATAACTCGGCTTAATTGGGTTGATCCTATTCGTCCTGGATAAATCAGTAAAGTTGATAATTTTGAAGTCAATGTCATCTTGATCCTTATATTGTGTGTAAGCAAAGTCAGTAAGGGTAGGAAACTTATAGTCATAAATAATTCCACAATATCGCTTCTCAGCTGCTTGCTTAATAACCCATTCAGCAATAACTGACTTTCCGCTACCACTACCTGCCATCATAAAAATTCCACGGAAAGGATTCGGAATATTTAAAAATCGGTTATCAGTAGATGGGATGTTAAAGGAGTATTGATTCCTTAATGGAGATGTATCTGTTTTGATAATATCATATTTCAAAAACGAAGGACGAAGTAAATTGCCTACTAAATATCCCCCAAATAATACCATTGCCAGTGCCAAGGGATAAAGCAATTCAAAAAATATAAAATTCTCAATTGTACCTAAAATCGCCCCACCAATAATAAAAGCTGCAATACCATAGTATTTATAGCGCTCAATAAAGGAGCTTCTTACCTCCTTTTTCCACTTTAATTTCCCTTCAACAGATTGATCAACAACATAAAAGCATAGAAAGTAAAATAGGACAAATAGAATTCTAGTGATAGTTCCTACCCTGGAATATCCTGTTATTATGCTTCTTAGCAATCCATTACCTCCAGCCTCAGTGGTGATACTCAACCAATATTCTCCTATTAATGCCAGGAATAGAATCAGTGTTACTCCAAATATCAACATTTGGTTTCTCTTTGAATTTTCCATAGACTTAGTTTATGATGGATACTATTCCTTGACAAAAAAATCTGCTTCCGTAGCACTTGAACTAATTCTCATGTCATTACCTGAAATGGTGTAGACCTTCCGGGTAGCTGTACTTAGTACGTCTGGGCTCGAGAAGGTAAACAATACTGTCTCATTCGTCTGAGGATCATATGTCAGCCAATAATCCACCCCATTTGCCCCTTGCAGATCAGTATACTGAGAATTATCTTGAATGGTTTTATCTCCACTTTTTGAAACATTTATAAATCCAGAATGCAGTGCAGAGACCTGCTCCCCCCTCCTACTCTCCTTATATTTCCATTTACCGTACATTGCCTGGTATGAATCTGGGAAAAATGTTCTGAGGGAATGCTCCGCAAGGTATTCAGTCTCCTTTGCTCCAATTTCATCCGACACTTCTTCCTTTTCACAAGCCACAAGGCTTAAAAAAAATAGAACTAGCAAAATTTTCATCTTACATTTCATATCTATTATTTTCTTCAAGGTGATTTGCTTTCTTGTAATTCCGCCGATCCACTTCCGGAATATACAGGGCCCTAATAACAGGCTGCTTAACTTGAGAATGTAAGGGGTCCCCTTTCGAATTTTTCAGCTTTTCGAAAGTCGAAGAATCAAAGCTCTTATTTTTGTCCGCATTCCTCTTACTCCGATTTAACTCATTATAAAATTCTCGTGAGTACCCCTTCTCGCGTGAGATATCGCCAATTTTCTGCGCTTGGTCCTTATTTATGTAACCCTTATTTCTAAGATCATTAACAATGTACTCGCACCTTCGAATCCTTTTGTATAAGTCGTCCTTCTTAAATTTTGTTACCCCCTTTTCAAAGTCAAACATCTTTTGAAACTTTTCGGCATTAGCTTCCGCCCAATTTACCTGAGAAAAGCGTTTAGTACTCTTAGTTTGGGGATTCAATACAATTTTCTGGCTGACGTCCCTTGCAGAAACAATTATGTGAATGTGTGTATTAAGACCATCCTTTTTATCCCCCTGCCGCTTTTCGCCCAAAACAACCTTTTCATCGTTTCCCTTGTAGGTTCGATCATTGTGAATTGTTCCGTACCACAACAAGTCAGATTCAGCTAAGGTCTTACCCTTGATTTTATAGTTGTTGGCATAATTCACCATACATTCTCTAGCAAAGTCTTCAAGCTTCAAATGATTATTTCCTATATGTTTAAGTTCTTCCTGAGATGGAGAAATCAAAAGGGAATAAAATTTATCATCTGATTCCTTCAACCCTTTTACATTAAAATCAACCCGAGACATTACTTCATCAGATTCATAATAGACTCCCTCTTCTCGATTGAAAAAAAGAACTTCCTGCTCATCTTCTTTCGCTTCATGAGCAAGGTAATTAACAAGTCTCTTAACAGAAGACTTATTATTGTACTCCACTTTTCCATGTCGTTCAGGATCTATTACCTTCGAATACATTAGTCAATTGTTGAGTTGACATAAATATTTTCTATCTCCTTTCTTATCCGAAAGATATCGTCAGGACTCTTAGAACTAGTATCGTAAACTGCCTCAAACAAAAGCTTCAACAGAAGCTTCGTCTCACTAACATCATTATTAATTCTTTCAAAATTTGACAGCATCGGCCCTAAATACTTGGCTTCATTTAATTTAAGATATGAAATGGTTGTATTCTTAACCTCTTGAATTTGCTCTGGAATTGCCTTCTGTCTCTTAAGATCGGAAGGCATAATTTCGTGATCAAGGAAATATCGAATTGAATCTTCAACGAAATCTTTGACCTTAATCTTCTCCCCTACCCTAGTTAAAAGATACCGCTTCAACTCATCATAAAGATCATTATTCACTTTAACATTTTTCAGTTCCATTTTAATTACTTCGCTGAGTCCGATTCTATATTAACTACAATATACATATAATAACTACAAAAATAAATACTTTTTATATACAAAAAAGTAAAAAATATCTTTTTTTATTTATATGTACTTTATTTTCAATTAGTTAACATTTATTAAGATACTTTTCGATAACTATGTTATTGATTTACAATGATTTATCATTTTCCTTCTTGCTAAGAAAATTTGACTAAGAAAATTTGAAGTCAAAAAAAGGCATACATATTCTATTCAGGTATTGCATGAATCCCATTAAGATACTCTTCAAATAAAAATAGAATATAGAAATATAGAAATATAAAAAGGTAGATATAATCACCTGAACATAAAATCCCGCCCATTAGAACATAATTATATAAAAGTATAGCTATATAAAAACATTGATATATAGATATATAATAATATAGGTGCAATTGTCTGAACACCAAATCTAATCTATTAAAATATAATTATATAAAAGTATAGCTATATACAAATAACGATATATAGAAGTATAAAAATATAAGCCAAATTGCCTGAACACCAAATCTAATTTGTTAAAATATAATTATATAAAAGTATAGCTATATACAAATAACAACATATAGAAGTATAAAAATATAAGCCAAATTGCCTGAACACCTAATCTAATTTGTTAAAATATAATTATATAAAAGTATAGCTATATACAAATAACAACATATAGAAGTATAAAAATATAGGCCAAATTGTCTGAACACTAATCTATTAAAATATAAATGTATAGCTATATAGAAGTATAAAATTATAAGCACAATTGTATGAACACCTAATCCAATCTATTAAAATAAAATTTATATAAATGTATAGCTATATGTAAATATCTATTAATAAAAATAATTCAATGCCAAAAAAATATAAAATGGTATTTTTATTATTAGTATAATATATCTATTATTAGTATATTTAATAAGTCAAACAGGTGGACAGACCTGAATTTTATTAACCTCAAACAATAGTAATTATGAAAAAGCAACAAAAATTTGATGTCTATGATTTTGTAACGAACCTAATTTGTAAAAAATTAGAAAGTGGGGTGGCTCCTTGGAGAAGGACCTGGGGTAACAAAGCTGCTCATAAAACAAATTATGCCGGCCCTCAAAATTTCATTACCAAAAAACCCTACAATGGGGTAAACTATGTATTACTTTCTTGTACTCCATATGATTCTCCCTACTTCCTAACCTTTAAACAAGTAGGAGAGTGCAATGGATTTGTAAAGCAAGGAGAGAAGGCACTTCCGGTAGTTTATTGGAACATTAATGAAAAGGAAGTAAAGGATCCTTCGTCGGGTGAAACCGCGAAAAAGAAGTACGGATTCCTTAAGCTATACTATGTCTTCAACTTGGATCAGACAACAATTGAACATTCCAGCCCAATATTAAGCGTTTTAAATGAGGATAATCAGGTTGACAATACAATTGAAAACTGCGAAAGCATAATTTTACAAATGCCAAATCCGCCTAAATTAGAGTCAAAAGACAGAAGTAAAGCATATTACAGCCCTATGATGGATTTAGTTAATATGCCATCGATAACAGATTTCGACTCCCCTGAGGAATATTACGCAACCTTTTATCATGAGTTAATACATTCCACAGGCCATGAAAAAAGACTTAACAGAAAAGAAATGAATCAGGTATCAAATTTCTCCTCACAAGAGTACTCGAAAGAGGAACTAACGGCCGAAATGGGCGCAGCTTATCTTTGCACAATTAGCGGTATAGAGAATATTACAATCGATAACGCCACAGCTTACCTAAAAGGATGGCTTCAGAAACTAAAATCTGATAACAAATTTCTGTTTGAAGCGTCAGGGAAAGCTAAAAGCGCTGCAAAGTATATATTAAATGAAAACTAACTGAAAGGGTAGGGGAGACTTAGGTCTCCCTATATTTTACAAATGTCAAAATACAGCCAACACTTTAGTCTAAACCAAATATAATTTTGTTTAACTAATTATTTAGTTCCCGGCTCGTAATTTCTTCCATTGATACCCGTTTAATTCTCAACGAAATAAAATCTTGTTAACTAATTACTTAGTTCTTTTTTTCCCTTTAATTGAAAACAAAAGAGGTGTTTATGTTATTTTTTTAATTTTTATTTTATTTTCTTTAATTTAGGTCTCCGTAACTACCTGTTTTAGTGGGTATTACATATACAAAAAACAACAAATTATATGTTAAAGCCAACATTTGATAAGTTACTTCAGACAGATTATAAGTTTAATCAGTACAGATTATAAGCTAAAACCAACAGATTATAAGCTATCTCCAACACATCTTATCCACAGTTGGCTTCGTTGATTGAAAAGGTGCAATTTTTGATTCAAATTTTAAAACCAACAGTTTGTTTTGCTAGTTTGTTTTGCTAAGTTTACGATATGAGTAAGATGATAGAATTAAGATTCGCCCATGAGAGAAGAAACGCCCACATTAGAAAAGGTTGTGTTACAGCACAATGCCATAACATCAGGCAGGTATGAATATAATGCCACACAGCTTGACATTATGTTTATGCTCATTGCGCAACTTGGCAAAGATGATCTACCTGACAAGATATATAAAATCTACATCAAGGACATTGAGAGCCTTACCGGTAAGCAGTGGAATCACCAACAATTCAAACTTGCAACAGAGGGGCTTGGAAGTAGGACGTTTTCTATACAGCTCGAAAATAGATATCGGCAGATGTGGATGTTTCAACACGTAGATTACATAGATGGTGCAGCACATATCGAAGTTCGCCTGAGTGAGTCTATGAGACCCTATCTCTTTGATTTAAAGAACAATTACACGAGATACAAATTAAAAGCAGCACTAGCGTGTACCAGTAAACATTCTAAGCGCCTGTATCAGTTTGCATGTCAGTGGAGATCAGTAGGTATTACGACAATGCGCATAAGCGAATTGAAGGAGATGCTTTATCTAAGAGATCCCAAAGGAATAGAAAAAGAAGAATATACAGATATAAGCACATTTAAAAAAAGGGTCTTAGATGTTGCTAAAAGAGAAATTAACCAAAGTACTGACATTAACTTTGATTATAAGCTGATTAAAGAGGGTAGGGCATATACCAAAATAAAGATCTTTGTGAATTTCCAAGAAATGTCTCAAACGTTAATAGATTTTAACGAACCCATTGATTATCAGTTGAATGTCAAAGCAATTATGGCCTATGGGATTAATGAGTTGACTGCTAAAACGATTGCCAAGAAAAACTTCAAAGACTTCGAAAAAGTAGTTTCAGAAGTAAAAGAAGGTATTCGAACCAAAAAAATTAGCCTGGACAAGGATTTGCCTTCTTATATCATTGGAACGCTTCAAAAAAAGGGAATCTTAAAAACAAAAATTTAGGAAAAAGATCTAAAACCAACATTTGATAAGTACAAATAATATGTTGGTTTTGGAAATTTCAACAGTCATTCCCAGAAGGATAATCCAATTTAAACCAACAATTTATAAGAACATCTTTTTTCCATCAAAACAGAGCAAAACCAACATTTTATAAGTCATATTTGTACATAAATCTCTGATATACAGTCTAATAGTTATTTAAAATTCAAATGTACTTATTTAGTTTTATCTAACTCCAACATTTTATAAGCTACCATGTGACATACAGATGACTCCTAAAACCAACATTTTATAAGTCATATTATCGCTAAAACCAACAAATTATAAGCTAATCACGGAATTGAATTAACTACTTGCCTTCGGTAAAACCAACATTTAATAAGTTCTTCTGGTAGCCAAATCACGTTAAAATCCCTGTGCGATTGTCAGGCCCTATTTGGATCCATTGCTCAAATTAAGCGTAAAACCAACATTTTATAAGTAAGCCCGCACTTATCGACTCACTAGCACAGACTACACTCAGGCGGCTGGTTCAACAAGGCTAAGTAGTATAAATCATACCACAAGAGGACTAAAAGATTCCAACAGCTTCGTCCCTAATCCGAATCCTGGCGAATCGCATCGTTGAATTGGCCAGGAAATTTTTTGTTATGCTTGGGCACCAATATTTCCTCTTTGAGCAAATGACCAAATTTTAATACGGGTAGGTGTGCTGACCAGGAATGCTGCTGTTGCGCCTGAGCGCTTCCGGAACCTTGAAATCCAAAAAAGGGGAATTTCAGGGTTCCGGAAGAACGTATTTGTATGTGCTATGGAAGGCTGTGCTCGAACATTCTTCTGTTTCAGTTGTGCCTTCCGGCCCTGTGAAGTGAAAAATACAATTACTTTGAGCAGAAAAACTGGTCGCAGCTGGCTCAAAACAGGATAAACAGATTCTCTTGAAGAAAATAATCAACACTTCTACCCAAAGCTGGGCACACATCAATTTGGTTGGAGAATATGACTTCTCTGACGGTAAAGATTACAAAACATTTGATTTGGGTGCACTGATGGACCTAAATCTAAGGCCTGAGATTTGAATATCCTGGGGTCAGGATAAATATAAATCGTACGCGAAAGTCGTGACGGTTTTTCTCCCTTTCTTTAATTTAACCCAGCAGTGGGAAAACTTGTAAGCGTTCCGGCGTGTAGGCCTGGGTGGGAAAACGCATATCAATTTAAACATTGGAGTCGTGTCAGCATTTCAAGTAGCCAGCGGAATTCCTTTAATTTCCCAAAACCAACACTTTATAAGCGGTATAATTGGGTTAGATTAAAAGATTGTACAAAAAGTACCGTCACCCCTGCTAGAAGCTCGAATAGTCTCCCATTTTCAAGGTACACGTAATCACCTGTTTGCATCTTTCAATATTACATCGTGCGCACCGCCTTCAACAATGCTGACGGAAGATACTAGTGTGATCTTGGCTTTATTCCTAAGCATGATTATGGAAGTAGTTCCGCAACTACACATGGTTGACTTAATTTTCCCAAGCGTTACGGCCAGGTTATCCTTCAATCTACCCGCGTAAGGCACATAGCTGTCCACGCCCTCCTCGAATTTGAGGCCGTCATCACCACCCATATCGTAACGTTGCCAGTTGCGCGCCCTGTTTGATCCTTCTCCCCAATATTCTTTTACATAGTTGCCGTTGACGAATAACTTTCTGGTAGGGCTTTCGTCAAACCTGGCGAAATATCTTCCCATCATTAAAAAATCTGCACCCATTGCCAGAGCTAGCACCATGTGATAATCCTGAGCAATCCCACCGTCCGAACATATAGGTATATACGCGCCTGTGGAAGCGAAGTAATCATCCCTGGCCTGCGCAACCTCAATGAGAGCCGTTGCCTGTCCGCGGCCAATTCCTTTTTGTTCCCTGGTGATGCATATTGAACCTCCTCCAACGCCAACCTTCACAAAATCAGCTCCAGCCTCCACTAAGTAGAGAAAACCTTCTTTATCAACGACATTACCTGCGCCGACTTTGACACTGCTACCGTACTCTGTCTTAATGTACTCAAGAGTATCTTTTTGCCATTCCGAGAACCCGTCCGACGAATCAATACAAAGCACATCAGCGCCAGCTTCGATCAAGGCAGGTACCCTTTCTTTATAGTCTCGCGTGTTAATTCCAGCACCCACCAGCAACCTCTTTTGCCCATCAGACAACTCGGAGGGATTTTCCTTATGATGATCGTAATCTTTTCTGAAAACAAAAAATTTGAACTTGCCGTCCTGATCAATTATGGGCAAGCTATTCAGCTTATGTTCCCATATGATATCATTGGCTTCATTTAATGTAACACCCAGTTTAGCAGTAACCAATGCGGACAACGGCGTCATGAATGAATGGACTTTCTTATCTAAACCATCTGTTGAAACTCTATAATCCCGTCCAGTAACTATACCTAGCAGTTTGCCGTTTGCCGTTCCGTCACTGGTTATGGCGATTGTTGAATGTCCTTTTTTCGCTTTGAGCGCAAGTACGTCCGACAAGGTGTTCTCAGGTGTTAAATTTGCCGTACTTACTACAAATCCTGCCTTATAATTTTTAACCTTACGGATCATCT
>Ga0209512_1001959_pt1 | contig 23382 bp, 28 predicted proteins | sample frozenSSSSmetaG_FD_184142 | JGI IMG/M metagenome (GOLD analysis project Ga0209512, IMG submission 184142) | Glacier valley bacterial and archeal communities from Borup Fiord, Nunavut, Canada, to study Microbial Dark Matter (Phase II) -... | ecosystem: Environmental > Aquatic > Freshwater > Ice >...
AATTCCATTCCACCGTCCCACAAATTTCGTCGTCACATTCATCATCATCGATCTCCCATCCCTCGCCTCCCCACCAACCCCCGCCATTCCAGCCGGAGCATATACGCGGCCTCAAAACTCCCTCGGCCGCGAACGACGGGCACCTAGAAGAAGGCCGTCGCAGTGCTGTCCCCGAGCCCCAGATTCCCCAAGCCCCAGTTGTCCTCGACGGTCTTCATGAAGCTGTAGTGGTTGTAGGCAGTGGACCTGGTGGTGCCCTCGCTGGCGGCCGGGATGGCGTCGCCCAGCAGGAGGCTCCAGACAGTGTTCGGGGTGGCGCCGGCGTTCTCGTCGAAGCCTGTGCGTGGGTGGATGCGTTAGCAGGGGGTGTGCAGGTGCGTGTGAGGGAGGGGGGAGGGGAGGGAAGGAAGAGGGGGATTTACTGAGGACGACGAGCGTGTTGTTCAGGAAGTTGGCGTTGCTGAGGAGGGGGGTGAGGAAGGACTTGGCCCACTTTCCGGCGAAGGTGACGGAGGTGTCGTGGCCGTCGTTGGCTAAGGGGTAGGTCAGCGGGTGTGCTCTGAGATGCCGAGCACCAGGAGAGGGACGCACTCATGTTGGGGGTGATGAACATCCATTGTGGGAGTTGGTTGTTCCTCAGGTCCGTGTCGAACATGGTGAAGTTCTTGATCTTGGCAAGACGGTCGGTCACGGAGGTGACGGAATCATAGGAGATGAGCGGGCTGTGCATCAGAGGTGGTTGGTTAGTCATGATTGCCAGCAGCATTGTCTCCTGATAGCGAACGAATCTCTCCCTGGAGATAGAGACGAGGCAGGAGAGGAGGCTGTGAAACTTGACAGACGTACTTATGCTTGCGCACGTAATCAGAAGCCCCTGTCTGCTGGTTTTTCCAGTCACCCTCGAAACCAGAGTATGGCAGATGCTCCTGGTACTCGCCCCAGCTCACACCTTTCGCCTCTAACAGGTCGACAATGGTTTTTTTAGAGCTGCTAATGCGCTGGAAAGTATCATCGGTAATGCCATTCGTGGAGCCTCCAACAGCGGCAACGTAGTTTGGTTGCGAGGGGTGAGTAATGGCGAGGAAGTTGGTCAGAAGTATGCCCTGAGCGGCGAGGGATTGGAGATTTGCTTAGAGGAGTTAGCTCTTGTTGTCTTATCTGTTGCAGAATGGGGAAAAGGGGGTATTCGAACGGTCAGCTGCGGCGCTAGCGTAGTTGGTGTTCTCGAGCCAGATTGTCACGAAGCGGTCGAAAGTCTTGCCACGAACGTAGCTAGTAGGACTCAGGGTTTTGGCTGTAGCGGCGGCTTTGGCGACAGCAGAAGTGGCAGTAGAGGTGTATTGAGTTTGAGCGGCGGCGGTAGAGACGAGGCCAAGAGCCACCACGAGAGAGGAAGCTGAGAAATGCATTGTGGAGGAGGTGAAGTTTAGAGTTTTTTGAGGATGAAGATGTGGATAGAACCCGGGCTTGCTTGAGAAGACTTGAGAAGACTTGAGAACATGAGGGGTGAGGGATGAGGGTTTATATATGAAAGTGATAACTTAGATGCGGAGAAAACAGAGAGAATGGCCCTGGATAGTGCCGGGAACAAGACGGGATGTAATAAGGAAGACATCTACTTGGTAGCCTACTTACCAATCATCAACCGCGAAACAAACACTCCCAAGCACTCTCCTGTGACATCTCACGTTGAGAATACTCTACCTCGCTCTCCACTGCTTGAAGCCTTCCCTGCAGTCTTAATGATCCGTGATAAGACGGTACGTATATTGTTCACGTACCGAAGCTAGACTCCATGCATGGTTGATATGCACATACTAGAGCCTGACCAGTGACCGTTTCTCGAGGTATTGCAGGTCTCTCAGGTCTCTCAGGTATCTCAGGTGCCAATCATTTATGAACGCGGCCATCGGCGACAGCGCCCGACGCGGGGGCTTTCAGCCTCGTTCTTCAACTGCCGTCGGCTTGTCCTCCTGTGGGCGAATGAGGTGACTTGTATTGATATCGTGGGGCGGGCAGCCACGGGCAATGGAAGCTTAGTGTTGAAGCTTGTTATTTGTTTAGATTATAGCTTGCGATGCTTAACCCTTACAAGCCATTGATCGTCCTTGCTTGCTAGTCGGCATTAGGAAGGAAGGTAAGGTAAGTTCTGCAGCGCGTTGCGACGCTGCGATCGATGCCGAGGTACATACAGTCCATGCATGACCTGCATAGGAAAGACATAAGAAGGAAAGAAGAGAAGAAGAGAAGAAGAGAAGAAGAGAAGAAAGGAAAAAACGAAGAAAAGAAGAAAAGAAGAAAAGAAGACGGAGCTTGAGGTCTTTGAGCGCAACAGCGGAAATGGAAATGAAGGGCTAATGAGGAGATGAAGGGCTAATGAGTAGATAACCCCTCAGCCTCGGCCTCGGCCTCAGCCTCGCGGGGACTTCAACAGTTTAACTGGGGAGCGAGGCTGGCAAGTAGTTTAAAAGATTTAAAAGATTCCCATATCCCATATCCCATGGTCTTCTCGTTCGACGCTGTAATGAGTCCGTCAAAATGCACGGAATATTCGAGGACACGGTGAGAACATCTCCCCACCACCAACCTGCCCAGCCTTCGATCGCTCTCAGTATTGACGGTATGCTCGAAACGTCTGCATCGCAGAATTATCCTTCAGCTGGCTGCTTTCCGTCACACTGATCGAAATCTCAATCAACGCACTGGAACACGGCTTCTGTCCGTCAAATGCGCATGAGACTCTGAGTAGGTAATCATCATTGTCTTGGCTCTTAATGTTGGTTTTCTCCGTGGGAAATTAGATCCCTAGTGATCCTTGCTCCGACCCTGAACCAGGCACATGAGCCTAATGTTAACAGGACGCGATCCAGCACAAGGTAAAAGGAACTCTCTTTGTTCTGCTTCATCGTCCATTCATTTCCCGCTCTTTCAGACTTCTATTCGACGGACCGCATCCTTAGCACTTCAACATGCCGCCGCCGCGCATCGCCTCACTCCTCGGCCTCGCGACCCTCGCGACCCTCGTCCTTTCATCCCTCGACGACACCCGCCGTACCTCATGGAAACTTGCTACCCCAACTACTCGAACAGAACCCGCGCATACGACCTCAAACTGGGCGAAAACGACCTCGAGGCCTCGCTCTCCCAATCCCCGTTCCCCTGCGAACTCGTCCTGTACATCTCCGCCGTCTGTCGCGCGAACGGCACCACGTCCCTCGACTACCAGGCCGAGCAGCAATGCCTCTGCAACGGCGCCTACGCGACCGTTTTCGACGGCTGCATTGCATGCTATAAGGTCCACGGCCTGCTGGCGCCATCAATCAGCAGCATGGCGAGCGTGAACAGCATGGCGCTGACCGCCGTGTGCAGCGCCACCCCCGTGACAAGGGCCTTTACGGATGTCCAGCAGAGCTTATATGATGCGGAGCAGGAGACGCAGACAGGGAACAGCGACGACTATATCACGCTTGAGAGCGACTTATTCCCGAGGGATACGGCGGTGAGCAATTATTTCACGCCGACGGGGGCGATGACGCCGGGCTCGATCACTGGCGCTGCGACGGCGAGGAGGTCGACATCCACGATGTGGGAGAGCGATCGCGGCTATGCGACGACGAGCACCGTAGCTGCGGCGCTGGAGACGACGAAGTCGGGCACAGCTAGTGGAGACGCGGGGAGTAGCCAGCTCACGAGTGCACCGGTGAGAGCTAGTGTGAGCTCGGTGGCGCCGTCCGCGGCGGCGGTTTCCACGACGTCGACTGCTGGAGCGGCCGGGATGAAGGCTGCGGGAGGTTTTGTTGCGGCTGTTTTGGGTGCGATAATAATGCTTTGAGACGTTTTCGAGCGCGTTGTTGCTATTGCCAACTTATAATGTTTAAATCCTTGAAGGGCGTTGACTATTAAGGCGTTGCTAATGATTATAATTGGCAGTCTTTCTCTCGCGAATCCATTCTCATTCTGAAGCCTGATGTAAACTTCACGCTGTAGCCCCCAGATATCTATCACTCGAACAGCATAGCCATCAGGCTAAATATACTGCGTGGCCTTGCTAGTGTGCCATCTTATGGCTCTTTCGCTACTTCATCCATTGAGATTCTGGGACGGGAAACTGTCATTGTGCACGGAGAGTAGTTCTTGTTGAATAGAGAGGATGGTGCCTAGGAGGCACCGGAGGATTCTCAGGAATATGAGAATCCGGAGGAATCTTCGTATTATGCATGGATGGTTCCATGCATATATCCATCGGCTCTTTGAGCCTTTGCCACGGCCACCTATATCAAGAGAGGGATGGTCCATAGCATAGATAGTCAATCAATTACTTTTCATTCATCTATTTACTGCGTATGCTCTACTTTTCACAGTTCTCATTCTGCCAAAGCCTGCCACGGAAAGTGACCCCCCCAAAGTCGCTTCGATGCCAATTCAGTACACCCATAAGCTCTAACACAAGCATTCATCACATAAGATCACATGCGTTGCCATCCACTCCTTCCATTCAAATGGTCGAAATTCCTCAGTATTCCTCATCATCGAGCACGCTCTCATGGGCGGAGTCAAGATTGAAAAGCCTAACGCTGAAATCCTCCCCTCCTCGACCTTACACCGTAACTGGCCGGCTCTTTCTGCGCTCCATTCATACATAGCCCGAAGCAGCCACACATTCCCACCAGTTGATGGACAATTGCCAACTTCCCAAGCATTAATCCCCACACGATTATCCGGTCCCCCCCCTGTTTCGCCATCAAGAACAAGTCCAACTTTGTCGTCTCTCACTTTACCTGTCCGAAAAATCGTTGCCTGCTTTAAAAGCTCGGATGCCTTGGGCTTCGCAGTGGCACTGGTCTCTGGTGGGGTGGAACCAGAAGTTGTATAAGCCTATATCAACATCATTCCGCCGAGGCCGAACAGATCATTTTCTTAAGTAAAGCTCCTATTTCGATCGCAAGCCTAGACATGGCCGGGAGTTTGTCTTACTTAAACATAAGCTGCCGTCCTAAGAACATTGTCACCAGCGTACACTAACGATTGCATGCTAAGTGAGCAGCGGCTTCAAGACCATCACTTTCTCGAATTGCGCCTATCTGCATCTGAAGTCCTAGCAGGAGCTGGAATCTAACGGCAGCCAAAAATGCATCCAATCCCGTTCCCGCGGCACAGCTCGAGCAACGTCCCCTTCTCTCGAGGCATCAACGGTGCAACACTCCAAGTATATTCTCCCAGCTGTGAAGCGAAGGACTCGCCTCGCAAGTAGCGGGCGGCATCCCAACATCTTGGAACCAACCACCCTGCGCGTCCATCTCCGCGTTTGTGTCGAGTACGATATTGCCCGAGCGCGGAGCCGTCTGCAGGACTACCATCGGCTTTTTGGAGGGCTTAAACTTTACTTCGAGGCTGAAACTGATTCTCCAAACAAATATACGATTAAGTCTACGAAACCCTGGTACTTGCCAAATTTACCAGTCACTCAAACACTATTTGTCACTTCTAATCACAATATCGAGTCTCCGATGCCTCGCCTACTCGCAATTCACCGAGCATGCTGCCTAATCTTGCACCTAAGCGGTGCTGGAGAGTATCTCGATCCGGTCCTCCGGGACATGGAAGAAGGTACTCTTAGAAACGATGGAACGACAAAGCTTACTAGCATACTAAGCTTGAAGTTGCAGCAGCTACAAGTATTTTAGAGAGCTTAATAAGACATGATGCACAACCACCGTTTAGCTGTCTACCCCCTTAATTTGTTCAGCAAATGACTAGAATGCCACTGTTTGTTTTAGAAATGAGAAAACTGCCACTAATCAATTTCAAAATCCAAAAATGCTAATCACTGTATAAGTAGCATTATTTTATGTAATAAGGTATAATGGCAAATGCCTAGCAATGCCACTGTTTGTTTCTAGGCAAATGTCTGCAGCGGCATTTGGACTGATGCCTTGACTTCGCGCGCGCGAGAGACCCTGCGCGGCTGGAGGACGACGAGGTGGCGGCAATGACCAGATGAACTGTGCGGTATCTACTACCCATTTTTCGAATCTCCGTTTCCCAGTCACCTCTGCGATATTGGATGATGCGAATGGAACCAATCCACAAGTACCTTAGACCTAGTAGTCGCATGACGGCTATTGCGTCTCAGAAATTTGGCGGTAGCTTAGACATTGGCGTTCGTTCTAACCTGTGCTCTATACTGTACAAAAATATATTATATTGATCCTCTGTCCTCTGATGCAGATCTCCAACAATGGCTAAACGCTATGTAAACCCCAGCGATACCATTGCTGATGTGCAAGCGTGGATCACATGATCCATCGGGCGGTCCAACTGTCAATAGCACGAGTGGGCAGGTGTGGGGGGTCTTTCTCTTTCTCCAGGTGGCCTCTCTCAGGCGGTTCTTTGTATTCTTGTATCCAGCTAGTGATGCGCTTCGAGTTTCGAGGATCAAGGGCCGTAGGAAGGGGCGCAGGCGGCTGCTTTATCTGACTATTATTTGCGGGGCTATCTAGAAGAAGCGGTCAAAAAATAAATCCTAAAAATGCGCGGTAGGTAAGAAGATTGGCCATACCATTGTAGAAATAAAGGTCGAAGTAGATCATGGCAAGATATGAGGAGGAATCGTAAGCGCTGCCACAGATATCTGTTAGGCGGGTTGTAAATTGCAGCGTCGTCATTCACCTTCCATCTCCCCCATAGAGGTAACTTTGGCTTTGTACATCTGAACGTTTCCTTCAAATGGCTTCTCGCCATCAGCAGAGCAGTGCGATTGGCGCGAGACTCGCAGAATTCCACAGAAGGTGCAGCCGGCTTTGGCCGAGGTGTCAAGCTGAGGGAAATCATGGGATGTGCCAAACCGCCCGTAGTCGAGAAGACCATGAACGTTTTTAAGGAAAGCCTTGGAGTGATCAATTGTGAGGAATACACAGTACGACTTGCATGGTTTATTGAAGCCAAAAGAGGTCGCCATCTTCTTTAGTCCAAAATGTTCTGCGCAATTTCCCCGGTAGGAGTGAAAAGACAATTAGATGGAATGGATAGAACCTGTGAGTCCAGCGGATTTGACAAGGTTACCAGGTAAATGTGGGATACGCGTAAAGCGTAACCCTACACTCTAGATACCAGTAAAGCACGGACTCAGCATGCCCCTGAAACCCAATCGGAAAGCTGAGCAGTTAGACCATCAAAGATGTTGTTCCCAGGATCGGAGCAGGGATTGAAACAGCAGCGATATTCGCTCTAAAAAGGCCATAGGGCGGTTTGGCCATAGATATATAAATAAGGGCAATGCCGAATCGCATTACGACGACTTAGTCGTGCTGACGCGTACATCTAAACTCGATTTTCGAAAGCGCCATCTGTTCGACTCAGAAATCTTTGGGTTCTCCAATACGCGAGGAGTCGACAGACAGGCAGTCCTTGATGGAAATCTATATTCTTTCTTTCTATTGGCAGGAGAAAGTAAAAGCGTCTAGCTTCTTGAACTTGGCGTAGATGAATTCTGCGCTGTGGGCGCGTATTCCATATCAAGGACAGTGTTAGGCCATGCCAACCACTTCTCCCAATATCTACCCAGATACTGAGTGATTGACTCTATTAGATGTCGACCGGCATTGTTAAAAATCCATATTTCGCGGTGATAATGCAGCAGCACGGCGTAATGCGCGAGAACCGCCAACGCTTCCGGTCTTCGCTGTTTCAGCAGGTCTAGGAAGTCTGCTGAGATAATCACCGGCCATGCGAAAATCACACCTGTGGTCACCTTGCCGCTTTTTTGACCGTCGAAGGTCCACTGTAACTGATTGACGGCTTCTTGGCATGTGTTGATCGATGCTGGGCTCAGATCTGCGTTCTCGAGGAGCCTGCGCAGCCCGTCGCATTCTTGCCCGACTGATTCGCCAATTGGTGGAAGCTCGTAGTCTTCCTCAAGAATCAGGAACTTAAGTGCTGTTGTACTAAGAAGATCCCATGAATGGTTCGTGACCACACGAACTCCACGGTGGACTTGGAGATAGCCCATGAAGTCGTCTAATAAACTGTTGAAATCGTTATGGTGGCGGGCAAACGTGGTAAAAAGCAGATTTTTGCCGAGAAAGGCGGAGAAGAGGAACATTGGCAGGCAATTCTCGGCCGTCAAGTCCTGCTGCGCTTGATTGTATAGCGAGAGCGCAACTGTTTGGAGTTCGACGGCCTGATGCTCGTAAAATTCTCGTTGATTTGGACGCAGTGTGCTTATATGTAATGCGGAGATGGCAAGGAGCTCATGCATGAAATACGGGGATGCGAAAGCCGTGGGCATGATGACGTCGTATAGGGATTCGGGATGTCCTCTGCCACCACCAAAGCCCGGGAAAGTCTTGCTCAAGACATGATAGAACAATTCCAAGTGGATCACATTCACGTTGCCTTGATTGATCGGCTGTTGAACAACTCCCTCCTCAAATGGCGAGTTGCCGACAACTGAAGGCGTCAAGGAATGCACGGAGTGATTTAAAGCTTGCGAAGGCGCAGGAGATGCAGCAGAAGAACTCATGGATCCGCGTGCAGTATCTGAAACGACTGCATGTGCCACTGACGGCACTGAGAGGCTCGAAGAAGTAGAGGGAATCGAGGAGCTGCGAACGACATCAGGGTAGGAGCAGGTGCGCTCAGATGTGGTGCAGTTCACACATGATGGCCGATGCTCATCACACTGATATGAGATTAGAAAGGAGCAAAAGCGAGAGGTACGAGAAGAAACGTATTGAAAACCACTGTAGGAAAAAGGGCATGAAGAGAGAAGAAAAAAGATGCCAGATCCACGACATACCTTCATATGACGCCGTTTACACTCAAGACAGCCATTCTTCGACTTTCTGTGAGTTCTGCGACGCATTCAGGAAGCAGATCGATGCCACGAGGTGGGCTGCAAGAGGAAGATGATGGTCTCTGCCTGCAGTGTCTAAGGCGATTGATGGATTGATTGATGGACATTTGTAGATACGAATGGGATGAAGATTGCCATTCAAGTGCTGTTAGGAGGAATGCCAAAGGGGGATGAAGAAAATGATGAAGAAGAAGAAGAAGAAGAAGAAGAAGAAGCGGCAAATCGAAGGATGCGGGCTATGTTGTTAACATCATGCACTTTGATATTTTGATGTTTTGATGTTGCTTGGACGACAGCTGTGAATGAAGAATGACACACGGCTTGGAGCGCTCGCTCTACATGGCTGATTTGGGGCTCTTTCCCAGTCACGTGGTAGATGTTGAAAATTTCAAGGTCACGTGCATATCAAACTGTCAAAATTGGAACCAGTCCGGATTTGGCAAAGGATGCGGCGAATCTTCGGTTGGATCTGGATCTGGTCTGGATCTAGCTCCCGTGTCTTACTCCTATGTTCTGCACATCTCCCATCTCCTTTGAATGTGGAAATAAAAACCCTCGGCCTCAACGGTTAACCATTCAAGGCCGTCGTTCATCTGTCATTCTCGAGGACATACATAACAGTAGTACTTTTACTGTTGATGGCTTCCAGATGAGCATGAGCTTACACCTCAATCTCCGTGGATGCGGTGTTGTGTAGGCGCATAGGTACATACTCCGTACGCTTGTTTTCTTATTTTGCCGGCATGGTGGAGATGACCTTATGTACCTCGGGTGTGGCACAGCACCAGAACAGCCCTACGGCGTATGGATATGGATAATGGCGTACGGATATGGATGGACGGATGGACTGCGGACATATGTACATCTCCATTCCAAGGCCTGCAGTGCAATCAAGCTCTGACTTGACGAAAGAAGAAATTCAAAATTGCAAGATGTTGGAATCTGACTCCTTTACAGGGCCAGGGCCAGGGTAAATGCACAGTGCAAGTCGCAATCACGGCCTTGGCGATCGCTTCGGGATATTTACCTATCTATTCATCCTCTACTCCGCAGGCAACAGGAGGAGAATCTATCCCTACTCTGTACTCCGTATAGCTTCATTTCATTTCGTAAGGGGCAGCGGCGAACTATCCATGTAGGTACACTGCCTAACATACAGCACCCATAAAGCACATAAGGTGAGGCTTTCTCATTCATTCATCTTTTCCCTCTTCGTCCCTTCTCTCTCTTCCATCTTCGACCAGACTTCAATCCCCTCACCTCGCCTCATCTTACCTCATCTCAAACACCACCACCGTCACCATGGTCGCCATGCCTCAACTCTCCTCCCTCATCTTCCTCTCCACCCTTCTCCTCTCCGCCCTTCCCTCCACCAGCGCCAACGAGGCCCGCGCCTCCTCCATCCTCAAGCGCTATATCTCCGGCCGCAGCACGACCGACATCCCATACGTCGCGCAAATGTGCTTCCCCCTACTGTTCGACAAGACGCGCGCCCGCACCCTCGGCCTCACCTTGGAAACCCTCATCCCGTCGCTCGCCAACTCGCCCTTCCCCTGCGAACAGGTCCTTTACATCGCCAACGCCTGCATCTCCAACGGCACCACGGCCATCGACTTCCTCGCCGAGTAGGAATGCCTCTGCGGCGGCTCCTGGTTCGACGCCGACGTCGGCTGCAGCTTCTGCGCGATCGCGCACGGCCTTCGGGGCTTCACGCCCGCCCAAATCGTCGCCTCCGTCTCGAGCCTCAGCAGCGCCGAGTGCGCGACCTCGCCGCCGCGGGGCCCCTTCACGAACCTGGAGCCGGCCCTGGACGTCTACGCGACGCTGAACGCCGGGGACAGTATCACATTGGGCACCGATCTCTACCCGAACAAGACGGCCGTCTCGAACTACTTCACCGCGACGGCGCCGATGACGCCTGGGCAGATCACGGGCGAGGCGACGAAGAGGCTGCAGACCTTCACGAATATCGGGAATGTGCGGTTCACGGGCACGCCCACGCCGACCAATGCGGCTGCGCCTCGGGATATGCATGCTGCAGGCGGCCTTCTGGCGGCGGTTTTCGCTGCCATTATGGCGCTATGAGGGGGCCTCCCCGAGCAGAATATTGTTAGGGCTTTGAGGACGATGCATGCCGTGAGCCAATTGGCGGTAATTTGAAACCATGAGCGGGGTTTTCGAATATTCTTTAGATACCCTTTTGTCAGATTACAACTCCTGGAACATAATATTCGTTAGCGAGCAGTGATACCAATGGAAGTACATGACTTATCACGATTTAGCAGTCTATAAAAATGGATATTATCCGTCCATGTGCTAACAACCTGGCAATTGGCGGCGAATCATACCAACTCTATGGAATCCTCTAAAACCAACAATGTCCCTAGCTGCAATAGCAACCTGGAGTCACCACCGAGCTCGTCCGCTAAATCCTACCTGACAAAGGAAAATAGCCGCCCTTGAGTGACGCCTGAAGTCTCGGTTTTCCATATATTCAACACCACGCGTCTATTCCTTCTCCGATCCCTCGCCCCTATCCCCGCTCCTCCCATCCCATGACCACATCAGCCTTTCGAGCCCATACTTCTCAACTGCACATGCTCGATATCACTGTCCTTCGACTTATTAATATCACTCGGATACCTCCAGAAGAAGATAACCGTCACCAGCCACATCAAAAGGCCATCGAACACATAGAGCGTCCACTCGTTCCTCAACAAATACCCGTCCTGACCCATGGCATACTCGATCACCCTGAAAACACTGCGCACCATGACCAGCGCACTCACCACATAGAGCATATACAGATACTGCTGCCACCTCGCCTCGACCTCATAGCTCTCCCTGGTCGGCGACCTGCGAATGCGCACGTGGAACACCAGAGCCGTGACGCCAAACAGGCCAAACATGATGATCTGGATGAGCAGGCCGGCGACAACCATGTGCTCGCCCGTCTCCATGTTCGCGCCGTTGCCGGCGGCCATCAGGCCCGCGGAGCCGCCCTGCACGAGGAACGACAGCACGTCGCCCGTGATGAAGAGCTTCGTGAGCCAGGAGGGCCGGATCGGGGAGAGCGCGGCGCCGCGGACGGAGAGGATGATGCGCGAGAGGGTCATGTAGATGGAGGCGGCGAAGAGGGCGGGGGCGATGAGGATGAAGGTGTTTTGGATGACGTAGGGCATGAGCTTGTCGGTTTTGTCGTGGGCGCTGGCGCGGGCGGCGTAGCCTATTATTTCGACTGGGGAGGGGGTGTTAGTGGAGAAAAAGGCACGGGTGGTCGGGAGGGGGGGAGGTGGAGGGGAGAGAAGGCGGGACGTACAGAGGCATCCGATGGTGAAGGAGATGCAGAACCAGGCTCGGGTCTTGTAGATTTTCCACATGTGAAGGAAGGTGGAGATGATGAAGAGGATGGCGAAGATGACGGCGGCGGGGACGGATGGGAGGTAGAGCCAGAGCTGGTAGCCGTGCAGGGATTTGAGCTCAGCCATCGCGACGTGACGATGCCGTGAGGTCAAAGAACGTATTCTTGTTGTGCAGAGGTTGAAGGACGGCGACAAGCAGAATGGGCGATGTTCTTCAACCACTGATGCGCAGGACTTGAGAGCTGGAGATCGACGAGGAAATTTGAAGAGAAGGATAAATGAAGAAGTGGACAATCTCTTGGACAATGTAAATAGAAGGGCGAGGGCAACAGAAGCGTGCTGAGGAATTGCTGTCTAATACTGACACGAGATGGGAGATGTAGATACTTATCCCACGAAGCTCCTTACCTCCGCAACAACATGACCGCAGTTGTTTGACAGTGGCGGGCATACTCAATCTTACCTGGTTCAGACGCGTAAGCAAAACCATAGCAACAACTGCATTTAGAGCGTTTAGCATTTGGCATTTGTTTATCTATACGAGATGAAGGGCGTAAACGGACTCCGTCATGAAGTTGAAGTCAATCATGGGTGAAAAGGGAGAGTTGAGGGCAGAGCCGTGCTCCGGTGCGCGTATCCTTTACGGCAATACGCGTATACGGAGCATGTACCTATGTACTTCTTTATATACGCGGATCGAGCCAGAAGCCACCCGTGCGTTATGTGGGATTGGCAGGCGCCAAGACACTTAAGCTGTTGTCTTTCGCGCTTAAATGGACACATCTAATTAAATTCTTAATATTAAGCTTAGGGCATTTGCCGTCAGGCTTTTGCATTCCTAATTCCACTTATAACTAACTTAATCATAGAATGTCTCGATTAAGTCGCCCAACTGCCTAGAAGGATGGGATAGTCCCGTCATATGTGCACCATATGTGCACACTAGTACAAAAAGCGCCGAGATCCATGTTCTGCGACTCCCCGACCTCTGCATCAGCATTCCCAAAATAGACACTTATCCAGAGATGCTGAGTCCTTCCAAAATCTTGCCATTTCATTCATCAATTTCACTTCAGATTTCAAATCCCCTGACCTGGTGCGTGCAGCATACCATGCATCGAATGCGCGGGCAGGGCTGATAGTGGAGGGGCTCAGCACCGCTGTTTTTATGCCATCAACAGCCTCATAACTGTCAATCCTCTGCGTGTTTCTTCCTCTCTCTTAATGTATTTAATTCTTCTCAATTCCTCAAAAGTTGTCGTAAATCTCCGTTGTGTACCTTTTTGAATCTTTTGGTGGCAGTTTGTTTTCCTGTCGCATTCTCCCATTGTTTTTGGCGTCATGGCAAACAACCATGATTCTTTGCCGTCATACGGGTCAGTTCCAAACAATGCATTTCTTGAAGACATGGAGACTGTCCAGGACATTGCTCAGATCCGAGGTAATCCTCATATGTCCCACACACCAACGATCTGAAATGAAGTACAATTGACTTGCTTGTAGATAATGGTCGTGTCGAGGTCGACCTCGACTCCAAGCTGGGCAGAGCACTGTCTAGATTCTTTCCCAAGCCGCCAGAATACAGTCTTTTCCCGTCAATTTACGAGACCATCCAGCCGTCGTCTTTCAACATCAAACTCAACATCGTTATCCAAGTAGTTGGCAGCCGCGGCGACGTCCAACCCTTCATCGCCCTCGGCAACGCCCTCCAAAAGGCCGGCCATCGCGTCCGCCTCGCAACCCATAATGTCTTCTCATCCTTCGTCCAGCAATCCGGCCTCCAATTCTACCCTATCGGCGGCGACCCTAGCGAGCTCATGTCCTACATGGTCAAAAACCCGGGCCTAATCCCCAGCATCAAGAGCCTCCGCGCCGGCGAGATCCAGCGCAAGCGCGCCATGGTGAGCGAGATGCTCGAGGGCTGCTGGAAATCCTGCATAGAGCCTGATCCAGAGTCAGGCGCGCCGTTCGTGGCAGAAGCGATTATTGCGAATCCGCCGAGCTTTGCGCATGTGCATTGTGCGCAGGCGCTGGGGGTGCCGCTACATATGGTTTTTACGATGCCCTGGAGTAGCACCAAGGCGTTTCCGCATCCGTTGGCGAATTTGAAGAATTCGACAGTTGATCCGCAGCTCGCTAATTATATTTCTTATGGCATTGTTGAGTGGATGACTTGGCAAGGGTGAGATTAGAGATCTACAGTGGAAATACAACAACTGATAATTTCGAACAGATTAGGGGATGTGATTAATAAATGGCGAAAGGGAATCGATCTGGAACCAATACCAGTGACAGAAGGGCCAAATTTGGCCGAGAACCTCAAAGTACCTTTCACATACTGTTGGTCTCCGGCTTTGGTTCCAAAGCCCGCCGACTGGGCTCCTCATATTGGTTGGTTTTCAAAAAATTTCCTGTGACATCAAAAGGCTGAAGCGTCCAGATATCTGCGGTTTCTTCTTCCGTGAGCCAGGACCCTATACACCTGACCCCGATCTCGACGCCTTTCTCCGAGCTGGTCCACCGCCGATATACATTGGCTTCGGCAGTATCGTCATGGATGATCCAGAGCGAATAAGCAGAATGCTATTGGACGCCATCACCATGTGCGGAGTGCGAGCCATCATTTCCCGTGGCTGGAGCAAGCTAGATGGCCCGCCCATGAATAACGTCTTCTACGTCGGGGATTGTCCCCACGAATGGCTATTCCAGCACGTTGCAGCGGTGGTGCACCATGGAGGGGCAGGCACCACATCCTGCGGTCTGCTGAACAGTCGGCCAACAATTATTGTGCCATTTTTCGGAGAGTCTGTTACCTCTCCTTTCCTATACCATTAATAATTGCTGACACAAAATAGCCAGCAGTTCTGGGGCGATATGGTCGCGACAGCAGGTGCCGGGCCGAAACCGATACCTCAGAAATCCCTCAATGGCTATAATCTTGCAGAAGCTATCAAATATTGCCTTACGCCGCAGGCCTTGAATGCAGCTGATAAAATTGCCTCGAAGATGAGGACGGAGTCTGGAATTAAAGCCGCTGTGGACTCTTTCCATAGACATCTCCCCTCTGAGAAACTAGCTTGTGATGTCTTACCTGATCATCCCGCCTCGTGGATATACAGGAAGGGCAAAAAGCAGATGAAGCTTTCAAAATTGGCAGCTGAGGTCTTAATTGAGCAGTGGAGAATAGAGCGGAAAGATTTGAAACAGTAAGAATGCCCACTCTCGCGGAAAGCTCAAACATTTTGACATGAGCACTCACCATGTTTAGCTACGAATCAAATGCCATAATCATCGAGACCACCCGCTGGGACCCCGTAACCGGCACCTCCTCCGCCCTCATCGGTGCCGGCGTCGACGCCCTCGACACCTCCCTCGGTATCATTGCCAAGCCCTACCAAGAATGGCGAAAGGCCCAAACTCCCTATCGCCCTGCGCAAGTCGGCGAATCCTCCTCCTGCTCCTCCTCATCTCACGCATCAAGCTCCATCCTAGCGCCTCAGGATTCCAACACCACCTCCGTCGCCGAGAAAAAGAGCGGCCTAACCACCGCCGGAGCGATGGCAGCCGCGTCCGCAAAATCTCTCGGCATGTTCTACGCCCTCGGTTTACGGGGCATAATGATCGATGTCCCCCTTGCGGCCACTGAGGGCCTGCGCGCCGTGCCGGGGATGTATGGGGAGCAGGTAAGGGACATTGGGACGGTGACGGATTGGAAGACCGGGGCGGTTGCTGCGGGGAAGAATTTTGCGTATGGTATGGGGGAGGGGCTGTCGGATATCTTTGTGCTGCCGTATAAGGGTGGGAAGGAAGAGGGGGGCTTGGGCGTGGCGAAGGGGCTTGGCAAGGGGGGGTTGTCGATTGTTACGAAGCCGTTCTCGGGTAAGTCCCTCCGTCACTGTTATTAGTATTGGGACGCAAAGTTGCTGATGATGGAATAATAGCAGTGCTAGGCCTTGTGGCGTATCCGGGACAGGGTATCTATAAGAGTACGCGTGCGGCGATAAAATCGAGGACGAGGAAGGAGATTATGAAGGCGATACATACCGAGGGAATATATCTCTTCGAGCAGCTTAGCAAGGAAGACGAGAGCATCGTGGTGGGAAAGGTTCTTAGCGGATTTGATACGTTCGGCAGATCATCATAACAAGGATAGCCCCTTTTTTTTCCCTATCAATTCTTCAAAACCGCGCAACGCTCGTTCCCTGCTTCAACCCCGAAATCGTCGTGAAGCAACATATACCCCATCTCCACCACAACAGGCACAAACACCATCACCGCCACGACCTGCTCAAACGTCGTCTGATTATCGCCATAGCTCTTGCCCACGGCGCCGGCGAGTAAGTAGTGTAGCGCGTAATGGGCTGCTCCTACTGGGTACAGCAAGCATAGTTCAACACGACTTTCTGAATAAGGAATGATTGCACAATACTCTGTTTTCTACCTTCAGAACGTGGGGTACATACGCCGACTTTCGTACATATCCGGAAGGCAGGAAGCCTACAAATAGAGCTTGCGGGCCAGCCCGAGACGAGCCGTTTGAAAGCGGGGTTCTGCGTCAGGTGATCTGACGGATCAACATGAACTTTGTGCAGGATACTACAGAGCAGCGCAGGCGGTACTTCATTTCTGAACTCCGTTATGTACGTATACAGATCTTTATCCTAATTGTAGATATCAATCGAGAGGCCTTATCCTGAGACGGCCCAACATGGAAGACGGTAGATCGAGATACCGTGTCCCCCGTCCTCCAATTCGTCAGCTCAGCATTGGAAAGCCTTTCGATGGCTTGTCACAACAAGAGAAGCTCTATGCTCATCATATGGCACGGTACATATTCTCATTTAGTCGATTCCTATGCTTTCCTTACGCGGGTCTAGTCTTCCTTTATCTCCTAGTGCGGCATGGCATGGTACGCGAATAATACTCCGACAAGTATCTCCAGACTCGACTGCGATATTTGACTTTATCATGGAACTCTATGCTTCCTGCTCTGGCGATTGGAAGACAGTCATTGCGGATGATGGAATTACATCGCAGGAGTGTGCCGCGTTTCTCGAGTTCGCAGCTACTTTTCTGTCAAATGTTGGGAATTATTATGTGCGTCTCTCTTGCCGCATCCATGCGACGTATACCCATGCTGAGTTTTGATAGGGATCAGGAGATCAGAAGTTTGTGCCAGACTTTAGTACTCCAGAGCCGTTGAAAAAGCTCGCTGCAAGATCCTCCAGACTTCAAGAATTATATGAAGAATTCTCTAAAGATATATTTTCCGTACCCCCTTTTAATCTAGGGTTTCCTAGCGATACAGCATAGAGTGCCTACTATCCTAGTCCTTGCGACTTCACGAGTGAAGAGGCTGAGATGATATCTCAAGTGCTTCAAGAGAACTCGATATTCCCAGAGAACACGCGCATCCGCAAGAGCATGGAAAGCACGGAAACCGGAACACATACGTATGATATACTTCTAGCATCAGCCGAAGACAGCATACCGATTAATGAACTGCCTTTGAAAGACTCAGCCGCTGTTGTTCGGCTCGTATGCGGCGATCATTGCACTGAGCTAGAACAGATCAGCTCCTCACTTTCTACAGCATTGAAATATGCAGCGAATGATACACAGAAAGCTTTCTTATCACAATACATTGAAAGCTTCCGTACCGGCAGTCTACATGCTTATCGCGACTCGCAACGCAGTTGGGTTAAAGATAAGGCGCCGCGCGTCGAGAATATCTTTGGCGTAGAGCCGTACCGCGATCCGCATGGTACGAGAGCAGAGTTTGAAGGCTTAGTCGCCATTTCCGACTCGGAAGAGACTAAAGCTTTAACAAGGTTGGTTGAGAATTCTGCTAAGTTCATTCGTCAACTTCCGTGGGCAGCTTCTCAGTCCTCGGAAAATGACGGCAAGGGCCCTTTTGAAAAGGAGTTGTTCGAGCCGCCAGACTTTGCAAGCATTCATGGTATGTAATAAATATCTTTACTTATACGAAGCAATAACTAATGACACCAAAGCATTAGCGTATTGTTCTAGCATTATCTTCCCTGGAATCAATCTTCCGAATGTGAGTCTTCTTGGTCGATTCGTAAGCTGAAGTCTGCTGATTGAGATAGTACAACGACATACGACAAGAATGCGGCTTTAAAAATGTGATCATTGCCAATCGCATGACAGCAGAGAGCAGCATAATTGAACTCTGTCCCTTTATTGATGTGTCGGAAGCAGAGACGTTCCAGAAGCACAAGTTTGCTGCATATTACTGGTGGGTTGTCCTTCACGAGCTGTTAGGTCACGGCACTGGCAAAATGATGATACAGGAGGGTGAGAATCAGTATAATTTTGATTCGTCAAATAAGCCAATCAACCCGCTCACCGAAAAGCCTATTACCTCCTGGTATAAGCCTGGTCAGACCTGGACAGGTCAATTTGCGGACCTAGCAACTACGGTTGATGAGTGCAGGGCAGAACTTGTCGGCGCATATCTCATGGACGATCCAGAATTACTTGCCTTGTTCGGCTTCACGCCTGATTCAGAGATCACTAACGAAGACTGTGAGTTCCTCTTTAAATTATGGATGAAGTATACTATTCTCATCTACAACTAGTAACATATAATCTCTATCTTCAGCTCGGTGTTGATGGCCTTAGAGGGCTGCGAAATTTCAATACAGACAGCAATGTTAGAATATACCCCTCAGAATCCCTAGATAACAGTTAGCTAACGTTTGAAATTTCAGAAATGGGGCCAAGCACATTCTAGAGTAGGATTACCTTGTATTATTACGATATGGATGCGGATGTGATCTTGCAGGCTCATTTCGCGATGTTGAAATGTCTTGTTACTGATGGTGGCGGATGTATCGCTATTAAATGCATCCCATCAGAGCAAAGAATAACTGTGCAGATCGATCGTTCCAAGATCCAGACACACGGCAAAGCGGTCCTTGGAAGGATGCGCCTGCGACTCCATATGTATCGTTGCACTGCTGATGTTAAGACTTTCCGCTCATATTACGAAGATCTCTCTCGAGTCGATGGGGAATATCTGGAATGGCGAAATATAGTCGTTGCGACAAAAGAGCCGAGAAAGGTGTTCGTCCAGGCAAATACCTTCCTTGATGGAGACCAAGTAACTCTTAAAGAGTATAGTACGACGGTGGAAGGAGTTGTCCAGAGCTGGGCTGAGAGGGCAGTATAAGGTCTCGAGACTTTTCAGCAAAAATATCAAAGCTGAACAATTTGCACGATTTTATCGTTCTAACCGGAAAAGCTTGAAGAGAGTGACGACGACAAGGATATAATCGAAGTTGGATCGCTTGAAGATCTACTCTACGAAAGAAAGAATCTCGAATCCCTCCTTCCTACTGAGAGGACCGGTCTCTCCTCGTTCGACCGTCTCGGACCAAAGCTGAAATTTGTCGACGACTTTTCCGCAATTATAGCTCTCTACTTTGGTGCTGATGCGACAGTCACGGCTTTGGTATGGGGCAGTATTCATCTCATGCTAAGACTCTCATCTTCTGCGCAAGACTCTCTTTTAGATGTTTTAGATATGCTCGAAGAGCTTAGCCTTACGCTTCCTAGATTTAAAGCCTATGAGAAGACACTTCCATTAGATGGAGCTCTCGAAACCGCTTCACTTGATGTGTACACTGAAGTTGTATGCTTTACGCACGATCGATACATTTCTTTCGATCACATCCGCATGTCTTGTTGCGTCGAGGTGCTTGTGAAGAGTTTCGAACCGACTTCAGCCACACAATTCGACGCATCAAAAAACTGTCCTCGATAGTTGAAAGTGAAGCTGATCTGGCACGGATGAGAAGCGAGATGTCAAATACCAAGAGGTGTTGGAGCTTGTGGAAGACGTAGAGAAGAGCAAAATATGCGAAGAAGATGATATCCGGTGCTATCACCTTCCCTCTGAACTCAACGCAAGGTTTTGAGGCCGTGAAGAAGTCTTAAAGCCATTGATGCAGTCTTGAACTCAAGTGTTGAGTTACTTGTCTGAATTCACCTGCTCTTCACGGAATGGGTGGTATTGGTAAGACCAAAATTCGTTGCAATATACAAATAAAAGCCGTGACCGTTTCAATGTTGTTCTGTGGGTTGCAGCCAAGAGCAGTATTGTGTTAGACAGAGTTTTCTCCGCATAGCAAGAGACTTAGGTCTTATTAAGAGTGCTGAAGAGATAGAAGATCCCGCTGCTGCGATTCTAAGGGTAAAAAGCTGGCTTCTATCTTATTGTATGTTGCTTTCCCACTAATCGTTGGATCCAACTGGGAGCGAAGCGACCAGTTGGATCCCACGATTAATGTCTTCAGAATCATTTTCATTTTCCCTTTCGGAACAATGAGGAATACGCGTAGACTAATATTGACTGTTATAGAACACCCATTGAAAGACTTCCTCGCGCTTTATGAGCGCAATGCGGCAAAGATCGATTCGAGAAATACTAGGCTAAGCGGTTATGAACACACGTTAAGCACGGTGTAGGATATGTCGTTCAACAAGTTTTCAGGCGATTCTTGCACGTTGCTTAATTTGTTAGCGTTCTTTACGCCTAACATCATTTCCAATTAATGCTTGTTGAAGGGTCCGAGTTGCCTAGCTTAGGTAAAGAATTTAAATTCCTTTTAGACGAAATGGAGTGAGTATTTTTGTTCCGCTAACTTTCTTATAGTAAGCTAATACAAATAGCCTCGGTCTAGAAAGGATGGAGGCCTACCACTCTCCTATTTACGATCTACCCGTGGGACGATGGATGTTGAGCAGCAAAAAGCTTTATTCCGTATTTTGCGCGGCGACTGCCATTTTTAGGGCCACCACTCAAGTAGTCTCATCCTCACGTTGGCTAGTCTACTGTGGTATTGGATAAAATGATAAAAGAGTGTAGGTCATCGAAATAATTGCGGGACGAAATCGCGATATGTGGCGTGACAAAACCTCCCGTCATGGGCCGGCCCATGGCCAAGACTAGCACCCGCCCGCGCGCCCGCCCGCCCGCCCGCCGTGCCGCAACGCAAATGGAATGAGGGTGTACCTGTATCATTTGTTGTAACCTGGGGTTGAGACGAGGTGCTGTACAATGTACATCATGAACGTTTGGGGACTTGGCACGGCGCACAGGCAAAGCCACCCAATCTAACGGGTCGATCGATGGATCTACCTATTCTCACTACTCCGGGCGCTTACCAGCGCCACTTCTAAAATGCACCACGCGTGCAAAAGAAAAAAAAAATCACGAAGACGTAGCCATCCTATGCTGCAACCAGCACACTGTTGAGTATCTAGGCTCTCGACTGCCACAGCCAGACTATCCATTATATGGAGTACTCCGTCATCGCATATAGCAGGTATAACTCACTACTCCCAATGAGGAGCTAGTTCAAGGCCGAGGTTATTAAGGGTGGAGGTAAAGGGGAAAATGATCAACTTTGGAGCTCTGTGGAGTCTGTGGGATGACCTGAAGTGCCACAGTAGTTTTAGAACGGCGGTGCCAGCAACGGAAGGCGGGCGTGAAGACAGGAGAAAGCAGAAAGCAGATGTCAATGACGACGATTGCGACAGCGACACTTGCATGAGTGCTTAGCATAGCATGAGCTTCGGCTTCGCAGATGGCAATGACGACGATTACGACACCGATAGTTGCATGAGTGCTTAGCATAGCATGAGCTTCGGCTTCGCAGATGGCAATGACGACGATTACGACACCGATAGTTGCATGAGCGCTTAGCATAGCATGAGCTTCAGCTTCGCCAATGGGCTAAGAAAATATTAACATTAACATGGCACCAGTGTCTTATCTGTTGAATAAAGAGGTGGGTGCCTGTCTGTAGGCACCCGGGGATTCTCAGTTTGGAGAATTCATGAGAATCTCAATGCGCATGCATGGAAGATTCTATGCATTCACACAGGCCTTTGAGCCTTTGTTTTAGGCCCTCTATATTATGAGAGGCCTGCTCTAGATTAGATAGTTTTACAATCAAGCATTTTACATCATTCATTTCTACATTATCTCCTCCGACTTCCACCTCTTCTATATAAGAGGCCACACATCCTACACAAAAGACATGATAAATCACCATTGTACTTCCACTAGCAAAACCGACTCTGAACAGAATATATTCACTTCCTAAATTGTGCAGACTGTTTAAAACGCAAACGGTTAAAGACGAAAATGAATTTCCAGAAAGTGTTTCATGTCCTCCTTGGGGCCATCTTTGCCATCACCTCTGTCCAAGCTTCACCCTACTTCGGCGGCCTCAGACCTCGAGACGCCTCTATTCAAACAGTATGCACTAACCTCACCCTAGGGGGAACCGTAGAGGGAACCGGGATACCGACTGTTGGCAGAGTATGCCTCAATATCTCCGCTGGCACTGCAGCCGTTACGTACCCGACCCTAACGGCCCCTGACGCATACACCGATATTCATGTCTACATTGGCACAGCTCCACCTACGGATCACGTGGCTAGCAACTTTCTGTACACACTCGGCAATGGAAAGTGCATTATCTCTGACGCTGGGACCAAAGCTACATGCAGCATGCCAGTCGATAGCTCATGGCGACAGTGTGACTCGCTGCTCTACCTTGCTACCCACGCTGAGGTAAGCTATGCAGGACAGTCGCAGACAGGGTGGGGATCCGGTCACTGCTTTGACAGCCCAGACCCGGCCAATTGTGCGAACTACTGGACCGTCAGGATTCGGTGCCAGTGCCCAGTAGTAACCACCTACGAAGCAATCACCTCTACCGTATGTGAAAAGGCCTGGGGCTGAATCTTCCCACAAGAAAGCAGTCTCACTGATGAATCTCATAGAGGGCCTGTCTCACTACAATTACAAACATAATTACATCTATTGTCACGCCTCCACCGCTTACTACAACGACCGCATGCAATGATCCACAATCTGCCACAGGTACTCCCACAGTTGCTGGTACGACGAGTACTTTATTTGCCGTAACCTGCCCGACGGCGACGATGAATACTTAAGCAGGGTTCTCAACTCGAGTTATGTTGGATGATTCATGTTGGTGATGATTCACCGTATGCATGAGTTCTCACTTCATGCATGTCTGTCTCACATCATAGAACATTCACCATCATTCTGTTCCAATAGCCGACTGTTGCCTACTGCTGCCTATTGAGGCTAGAGGCATATAT
>Ga0209512_1001961_pt1 | contig 23350 bp, 19 predicted proteins | sample frozenSSSSmetaG_FD_184142 | JGI IMG/M metagenome (GOLD analysis project Ga0209512, IMG submission 184142) | Glacier valley bacterial and archeal communities from Borup Fiord, Nunavut, Canada, to study Microbial Dark Matter (Phase II) -... | ecosystem: Environmental > Aquatic > Freshwater > Ice >...
CTCAGCCCACGTCTCGCCCGACACGGCCTCGATCACCGCGGCCGCGCAGCAGTGCATGAGAAAAATCATCGCCGTGGAGCCGCACGCTTCGGCGATCGCCGACATCGTGACGGCGAATTGCGCGGGCGTTGCGCCCATTCCTCCGTTCTCAGCCGAGACGGTGAGCCCGAAGAGCCCGGATGATCGCAACTCCGCGACGGCCTCCTCGGGAAAGCGGGCCGCGGCATCCACATCGCCGGCGTGTTCCCGGGCGACCGTGACGACGCGCGCCGTCGCATCCTCGATGGATGCCGGCGCGAGCGCGACTGCAGGAGCGGTGATGGTCATGGTCTGTTCCTTTCGTGGTGATCTATGAAATCCATCGGTAGAGGCGGGCGAACCGACTGCTCGAATGGGCCATGCGCGGCCGCAGGATAGCGTCGAGCCCGAAGCTCCGCCCGGCTGCCGTGGCCCACAGCATCGCCGCTGTCATAGCCATCAAGTAATAGGACCACGGCCACTCACCGGGTGCGTTGAGAACGGAGAGCATGATCACGCAGGTTTGAAGAATCGCGACGACCGCCCAGAATCTGGTGGCGAAACCGATGAGCAGAAACACCCCGAGCCCGCCCTCGATGAGGATGACCAACCATCCGAATAGAGGAAGCGCCGGCAGGATGACCTGCTCTGCAATGAAGGAGTAGGGCGGGAACACCGGGTACTCGACGGCTTTGTGCACCCACTCCCACAAGCCTTCCCGCCGGTTCGCACCGAAATCCGGCGGGATCTTCCAGAGGACGTTCTGCAGCCAGAGCAAGGCGAAGAGAACTCGCACCACAGCGACGACGACATGGGTGCTGGATGAAGTCGCCGTCTGAACCCCGGTGTCTGCCGGGCCAACGTCGATGTCGGAGTGCATGGTCGTAACACTATGTCGCGGCGCGGCGCGGCGGAAGAGCGTCGGTCAATCGTCACGCCTCCGTAAGGCCGAGTTGTCTCAGTTTTCGCCCTGGGCCTTGGTGAACGTGGGCTTGCCGTTGTGCATCTCGAGCTTCTCCACGTGCATCCACCGATAGGCCTTGCCTATTTTCTCCAGCAAGCCCAGTACCGAGGTCGGTGTCCACTGCGACTGGTCGGCGATCATGAAGCGCGCCCGGAAGTGATCGACACAGCCCGTCGAGCCCCCGGTGCTGGGCCAGACCACGGTGCCGCGATTGGAGACCATCTTGAGCGAGTACGGAGTGCCCGGTAGGCAGCGCTGAAGTTGTTCGGCAACGCGTGCCGGGCTGTCGCTCGATTCGATGAACACGTCCACCCCCACGGTGGCGCGCGACCCCAGTTTGGACCGCGTCTCCTCGCGGGTGATCACCGGGAGCTTCAGGGCCTGATGATCGCGGGATGCCGTGGTGGATTTCTGACCCATCCGCTCCTCGACTGCGGCGGTGAACTCGGCCGTGCCCACCGGTGGCCCGCTCTTGACATCCTGAGTGTGGATGCCGTCCTCGAGCGTCTTGAGCACCGCCTGCTCCAGGGTCTCCGCGGCCTCGAACTGCTGCAGGTGGCGCAGCATCATCACGGCAGACAGCACCATGGCGCTGGGGTTGGCGACATCCTTGCCCGCGTACTTGGGCGCGGAACCGTGCACCGCCTCGAAGATGGCCGCGTCGTTGCCGAGGTTGGCCGATGGGGCGAAACCGAGGCCGCCGACGAGGGCGCTCGTGAGGTCGCTGAGGATGTCGCCGTTCATGTTCGTCGTGACGATCACCTCGAATTGCTCCGGGGCCTTCACGAGTTGGTGGGCGCAGTTGTCGACGATCACGTGCCACGTCTCGAGGTCGGGGTACTCGGTGGCCGCAGCCGCGAACTCGCGCTGCAGCATCCCCTCGGTCATCTTCATGATGTTCGCCTTCGTGGCCACCGCCACGTTGGTGCGGCCCTCCGCGACCGCCAACTCGAGGGCGGTGCGCACGATGCGCTCGCACCCCAGTCGCGAGATGAGCTTGAGGCATTGCGCCACGTCAGGGGTCTGCATGTGCTCGATGCCCGCATAGAGGTCCTCGACGTTCTCGCGAACCACGACCAGGTCGATGCCGCGGCCCGAATACGGCGTCGGCACCCCCGGCAGTTCCCGCACCGGCCGAATGTTGGCGAAGGTCTCGAACAGCTTGCGAAGCGTGACGTTCGCACTCTTCTCACCGAAACCGATCGGGGTCTCGAGTGGTCCCTTCAATACCGTGCGCGTGCGCGTGATGGAGGCGATGGTCTCCTCCGGCACCCCGCTCGGCACGCCCGCGCGGAACACGTCGGCGCCGGCATCCGCTTCTTCCCAGCTGACTCGGCCGCCTGCGGCTGCAACGAGGCGGGTCGCCGACGCGGCGACCTCCCGGCCGATGCCGTCGCCGGTGATGAGGGTGACGATCGGGACATCCAGCTGGGGAGGTGTTGACATGCGCCTTAGATTACTGGTCTGAGAGACCGGGAGCGAGGACCGCTGGAACAGGTTGGTTCAGACCACGGCGGTCTCGTCGCCTAGCTGCCGAGCACGACGCAGCGGTACTTCGCCCGCGTCAGGCCGACGTACAGAAGGTCCCCCCAACTCACCTCGGATGCGTCGACGAAGTCTCGACCGTGAGCGCCGTGTCAGTGAGGATGACGGCGTCGGCCTCCCCACCTTTGAACTTGAAGATCGACCGCCAGCGGATCCGCCCACTCGAACCGTTCAGCACGAGTTGCTTGCGCAGCCAATGTTCGTGCTGGCTGGCGTCGGCACGCGCAAGAAAGGAGCCCACCAGCGAATGGTGCTCGCCGAACGGGCTCAGAATGACGATGTCTTCTGGGTCGTGATCTTCGAGCATCTTCTTCAGAGCAGTGACCAATGCGGTGGTGTGGTTGTCGGGATACGACTCGAACGTGCTCGTCACGCCCCGCGACATGCGATGACCGTTGAAGTCGAAATTCTGTCGCGAGAACCGCTCCGCGCCCGCTGTCAGTTCTGGCGCCGAGCGGCAGTTGCGACGGATGCGTGCGTGCACGAGATCAGGAACTCGCTCTTTGGCGAAGGCGAACGCATCCACGACCGAGCCCTTCGACTTGAGGATTTGCTGCCGCTGGTCCCCCGCGAAGATGAGTCGGGTGCCGGCGGCCCCACCCGTTCCGGCCGCGGCGAGGATGACGGTGGTGCTCACTTTGATGAGAGCGTGATTCGGATTCGCGGGCGTCGAACGGTTACGTGGCATGACTATCGCTGAGCCAAACAGAACCGGAGCAGACCGGCGCGTGGCTTAGCGGTGACCATCATTCGCTGCGTGCTTCGTCCTCCAGAGTCTGTGGTCGTTCCCACGGTGGGGTCGGCATGGCACCAAGACGCTTGACGGTGCCTGGGTCCGGGTTCAGGAGGCGGTAGGGCACCCCGTTCTCATGCCAGCTCTCGCAGTCATCGAAAAACTCATCCCAACTTGAAAACAAGATCTCGACGCCAAACTGGTCTTCTTCAAAATGTGGGCTTGGTCCCGGCTTCAATGGCTCTCCTCAGAAAACACGGATAATTCGGACGCGGCTCCCGGCCCCCAACCGAGCGGGCGGCGAAATCCGGTCGTAAGTGACTCGGGGCATTGAGTCTCGAGGTATTCATTCATGTTGAAGACTTTGAGCGGGGTGGCAGCTCGCACGTAGAGTGGATGGCGGGGATGGCCCCCCTTAGTCGGATCGCCAAGAGCTATCCAGTTGCAACGCGCGACTGAGTTCAGTCGAATGATGTCCTTGAGAAGCAACGGCAGAAAGGGCCTGATTGAGATGAGCCCACCCCAGGCAGCCAAGAGAGTCAGCGGGCGGTCGTCGATCGTGTCGGCGATGTGTCGCTCATTTTCAGCCTTGAGATCCGGGCGATACTCGCGATCGAGATTCTTCGGGTCCGTAGCGATCTGGGGGTAAACGTTCAGCATCGTCCAGCTGTCATACCCGTTATCGACAGCGAATTTGCTCACGCGAGCAACGGTGCGATCCGGCACACCCGGTGCCGCGGTGCTCGGGTTGATCCCGAAGCACACGAGCGGTTTCACTCCGACCGTTCCCAACACGAATCGTGCCGAATCGTCGGCTGACGGCTCGTAGATCCATTGGTCGCTCGCCATTGCGCTCCTATTTCTCGCTGTGACCAGCCGCGCGCAACCAGTTCGGCCTTCTGCGCAGCCCAACTACTCAAACTAATCTTCGTCGACTTCGACGACGTCATGGCTGCTCTTGACCTGCCCCTCTTGCGTGTCGACGGCCACGTCTGAGAGCGACCCGGTCGGCAACGCGATCCAGCCCTCCCTTCGCGCCCGGTCTAGCTGGGCGGCACTTGGCTTGGTATAGCTCCCGCGGGCGGCGCTGCGGCTGGCCATCGCAGCGATTACCGCATCAAATGCGTCGCACGACGACAGCATGAGCGGTGCGAAGAGACCTGCGTCAAACCACGGCGCCGACTCACACAGGAGATCGAGGAGACGAGCCCGAGCGTCGGAGGAGGTCCGGTAACCCGCCGTGTCGAACCCCCACATTCGGATTGTGGCTCCCGGGTAAACCTCGACGACGACGCCCGAGCCAGCACGATCCACCGATATGCCGCTCGCCGTCAATCGCGCGAGCAGGCCAGCGCATCGCATCGCGGTAAGGCCGAGACGATCAGTCGAAACGCTGAGCGGCCAGCGGCCGGTGATTTCACGCACGGCACGGTCGGTTTCGCGAAAGGAGAGCTGCCGTCGCCAGTCCATACCGCCATCGACATCGGGCGCGGTTGCCGCGTCAGCTGAGTGGTTTGCGACGAATTCGACGAACTCGATCGGCCATCCGAACGGGCAGTCGATGCCGAGTTTCTCGACGCGGCTGGCCGCTTCGACGATGCGTGCGTCGTCATTGCCAACGTGCAGCTCGACCAAAGTGCCTTTACTCGCACGCCATTCCATTACGGCGAGGGCGGTTCCTTTTGGCTCGGCGGCTAGATCAACGCCCGCTGTCAGCACTCGATCAGGGTACGCGGCCCGTCACAAACGTCAAGCCAGTTTCGCGGTCTGCGGCCTCAGCGGTCCGGAATCCCACACTGGCAGCTTCCCTCGACGAGGGACACATCCATCTCAAGCGCGGCAGGATCGGCGGCACATCCGCGCCGATCTTGCGGTCCGGGCAGGATGACAGCATTTGCTATATGCACCTCGATCCATACATCGTGGAGCGGCTGCGCGCTGACGGCCCCAAGGCCAAGGATCTCCACGAGCGTTCTCGCGCCATACTTCTCAGTGCAGTGCAGTGCAGTGCAGTGCGGGTGCCGCGAACGGCGGGGCTTTCTCAGCTGGCAATCGCCGAAGCCATCGGGCGCAGCCAGCCAGAGGTATCGCGGCTGCTGCGTTTTCAGGAGCGCTCGGCGCTGGGTAGGCGGTTGAGCCATAGAAGCCCTTGACGATGACCTGCCCCGTCACCACGCTGAAATCATGCGCAATGGCTCAACTCCTCCGGAAATTCAGTGTTTTTCGTTGAATGCGGCCACTCCGGTTCTGGTTCGTAAGGAATACCTCGAAGGAGGCACCATCGTCGAAGTGACCGGAGGCCAACACATCACCAGGGCCGATTGCCTGGCGGTATGGTCGACGGGCTGATGATGTCCGGCATTTCAAACGGTATCTCTGGGGTATACTCCTTCCGTTTCGCTTCGGCGACACGGTCGGTGCATCCGTGCCAGTAGTCGCGTTCCTCGTCGGTCAGGTCGGGCGGAGGTGAACCCCCGCCGACGATGAGGGCATACAGGCTGGTCATCCGCTGATTACTGATTGTCGTATCACCGTTATACCGGTACGGGTTCCGCGGCGGGGAGGGGGTAGTGCGTCGGCTCAGCGAGCGGTGGCGAAACTCTCATTTGAGAAGTGGACCCTGCTGCAGGTTGAGGCTCACATAGCGACCAAGTTGGCGGGGCTACTCGACCGGCACCTCTCCGAGAAGGGCGAGAAAGATGCCCGCGAGATACTCGCGGTGCTGAATCTCAACGGTGTCGACCCCGCGGTTGCTGCTGAGGTCATCGATCCGGCCTCCACGGTCAACACTCAGAAGCTTTTCACCCTGATCGGTCAGGCGTTCGACCTGATGCGCAGATCATCCCATTGACGAAGGCGGACCAGAAGCCGGTTTGATGCCGGTCGCTTTCACTACTCTGGGACGACTGACCACAGGGAGAGGGCCGAAGCATGGCTGGTGAGGCGATACTCGAACCGAAAGCGGTCGGCGATATCGTCGGTGCGTTCTACGTCCCCGCCTACCAGCGTGGGTATCGCTGGGGACGAGAGGAAGTGGGCCGCCTCCTTGATGACATCCAGAGCAGCGAGGGCAAGCCTTACTACCTGCAACCGGTTGTTGTGAAGTCAATGCCGGATGGGCGCTGGGAGCTTGTGGATGGCCAGCAGCGGTTCACCACCCTCTATCTGATCTTCCAATTCATGAAGGACCAAGGCCTCCAGAGCGCTGGCGCAAACTACACCCTTGAGTATGAGACCCGTGGCGGGAGCCAGGCGTTCCTTCAGGCACCGACCGAGGTCGAACGCGAATCCAACATTGACTTCTTCCACATCTACGGCGCATTCGAGCGTATCCGTGAGTGGTTCGATGCGTTCGAGCATCGAAAACAGTTGGAGGCGAACAAGCTCTACCAAGCATTGTTCGAGCGGGTCAAGGTCATCTGGTACGAGGCTGCCCCTGACCTCGACTCGATTGAGTTATTCACTCGGCTGAATGTCGGCCGGATACCGCTGACCGACGCAGAACTCGTCAAGGCGCTCGTACTCGCAAGAAGCGGCGAGCGGCCAGGATTTGCTGACAAGAGCGAGCAAATAGCCGCGCAGTGGGACGCCTTCGAGCGAGAACTGCGCGTGCCAGAAGTATGGTCATTCATCACAGGTAAGCACGAGGACGAAGCAACTCACATCGGGCTGGTCCTTGACACTCTTGCCGATCGGATCGGCGGTCAGCCAGGAGGCCGACACCGTCCGCGGTATTACACCTTCGAAACACTGCGACCAGAAATCGAGGAGGATCCGCAGAAGTTCTGGGATGAGGTTGTCGGACTTCACTCGCTGGTGGTCGGCTGGTACGAGGACCGCGATATCTTCCACAAAGTGGGGTACCTCGTTGCGCTCCGCGACCCCTTCGCCTACCTCGTCGAGCGGGCGAAGGGCCTCACGAAGAGTGGGCTAAATGACCTACTTGATGAGCGCATCAGACAGCGGCTGCATCTAGGCCGATCAGGGATTGAGGATCTCGACTATGAGACGCAGAGCGGCAAGTGTGCGGAGGTCCTCTTGCTGATGAACGTAGAGACCGTGCGTCGGCGTAGAAACTCGTCGGAGCGGTATTCGTTTAATGCCCATGCGCGCGGCGCTTGGTCTCTCGAACACATACACGCGCAAAACGCGAAGGAGATGAAGCGCGACGAGGTGCTGTGGGCCGAGTGGCTCCGACTTCATCGCGACGCTATCGAAGGTGTGCGCGAATTGGAATCCGACATCAGAGCAGGCTTGGCCAAAGAGATCGATGGGATCCTCGCCGCCATCGGTGACAAGAAGACGCACGGCATCGGTGCACGGTTTGACGCCGTGAAGGCCAAGGTCGAGGCGGCACTCTCGGAATCGATATCGAGCGCCGGCGATAGCGTTCACTCGATCGCCAACCTGGCACTCCTTGCTAGCGGCGATAACAGCGCCCTGAGTAACTCAACATTCGAAGTGAAACGTCGGGAGATCCTCCAGCGGGATAAAGATGGCTCCTACATCCCCGCGTGTACTCGGAACGTATTCTTGAAGTACTACACCGATTCGGATGCCCAGCAGATTCATTACTGGGGAACCGTAGATCGTGATGCATACCTCGCCGCAATCGTGGCGATGCTCGAGCCGTACCTGTCCCCGAGCGAGGTTGTTGCATGAAAGGCTTCAAGACCTCCTACTTCGGTATGTTCCAAACTCCCAGCGATGACATGCCGGCGGTCAACCGAGTCGAGATTCCGCTGATCCAGCGCGACTACGCACAGGGCCGCGACGATCCCGCGGTCCAAGTCATCCGACGCGACTTCCTTGAGGTCCTCGTCGGCGCGATCACCGACGGCGACCCAGTCGATCTCGATTTCGTATATGGGGAGATTCAGGATGGGACGCTTCGCCTGCTTGATGGACAACAACGCCTGACCACGCTCTTCTTAATCCATTGGTACGTCGCGACGAAGACCGGTCGGCTGGCAGACGCCGCCCGGTGCCTTAGGTTCACCTACGCGACTCGTCCCACGACCGAACTGTTCTGCCGCCAGCTTGTGAAGCCGGAGCACGCACCGACTGCAGAGTTCTCGGTCCCTTCCGAGTGGATTGCTGACCAGCCTTGGTACCTGTTCGCCTGGCGTCATGATCCGAGCGTCCAATCGATGCTCGTCATGCTTGACTCGATCCACGAGTACCTCTCGAAGGAGTGGATCGACCTAGATACTGTCTGGTCGAGACTCACGAATCCCGCAAGCCCTGCTATCTCCTTCTACTTCCTGCCGATCGAAGACATGCCGTCTGGCGAGGAGGTCTACATAAAGATGAACTCTCGCGGCAAGCCGCTAACCGAGTTCGAGAGCTTCAAAGCACGATTTGAAAGGATTCTCTCCGACGCACTGCCTCCGGATCGATTCGACAAGATTATTCACAAGTTGGATGGGGCGTGGACCGATGTGCTGTGGCCCTATCACGACGGCGACCACATCGTCGATGACGAGTTCTTGCGCTACCTGGAGTTCATCATCGAAGTCTGCGAGTGGCGAGATGGAGTTGCGACTAGCGGCCGACTCCTTGATCGAGCTGAACGGGTCTTTGCGACTGGCAACCCGAATGCCCAACGGAACGTCGACTTCCTGTTCCATTCATTCGATACCTGGATTGACGTAGACATTGCGACCGTTTTCGCTATGCACTTTTCGAGGCCCACCGACACCTCCAGTCTGGGCACAGATCGCGTCATCCTCTTTGAATCCAGCAACATCGACCTTTTCCAAGAGTCTTGCAGTCGGTACGGACGGATGAATGGCAAGGCACGACTCTTCACCCTTTCAGAGACGCTGCTCCTCTTCGCCGTCCTGATTCACCGTCAGTACGCGACCGAGGAAGTTCATGCTCGGCTCCGGAATCTGCGTAACCTCACCGATCGTTCTGACGAGGTTCGCGTTGAGCGGATGGTCGACCTCATCAACAGCACCGAGAGGCTCATCCGCCATGGCTCAATTCAGGATCTCAGAGGTTTCAACCCGGATCGCGTGCTCGATGAACAGGCGAAGCGCGAGTTCTTACAGAGAAGCCCAGAACAGGAGCCGATTCTCAATCGACTCGAGGACCACCCATTCTTGCGCGGCCGGGTTTTTGCGTTCGACCTAGATGCAAACAGCCTGGAACTCAGGTCGACCGCGTTTGCGTCGATCGCACAGCCAGAGCACTGGCCGCTTCTCACTGCTTCGCTTCTCGCGAAGGGCGACTATGGCTACCCGATCGGTCAACGGGCCTACCAGTACGGCTCGAGCAAGGCCGACCAGGAGCTCCGTTGGCGCGAGGTTTTCACGCACTACGGGCGCGGCAAGAACGGCGACTTACCCAATGCGCTCGGCAAGCTTCTCGATCTCGTTGCAGCAAGCTCGTCCGGCACACCCGAGACGCTCAAGAAGGTCGCCGAAGAGTTCAGCAATCAGCGACGTCATCAGCAGCACCTCGACTGGCGCTACTACCTCGTCACCTACCCCGCTATGCGCGAGGGGGACACTGGCATCTACTTTGGTGAGCATCTAGATACAACCGGCAACTGGGGGTACTCCATGTGCATGCTGAGGACCGGAAGCCTCACCGGAGCTGCGCTATACCGCGATCCATATCTACTCGCGGCCCTGCGTACAAGCGGTCTCGCCGCAGCGTTCCGCGACCCTTGGTTCAGCGGATACGAAACAGAACCGAGATGGCTGCGGCTCGCGGCGAGCGAGGCCGGAGTTCGCTGCATCGACTCCGGTTTCGAGCTTGACTCACCGCTCGATGAGCGTCTCGCGGCGAGATTCAAGCAGGTTTGCGACGAGCATGGTGCGGTCGACGGGGCGTTTCTTCCGGTGACTCAGGTCGATCGCGACGGCCACCTCGTCGATACTGAGGACCGCGTCCAGAAATGCGCGGGGTTCCTCAAGGATCTAGTCGCTGCTGGGCTTTAGGGTCTACTCTCAGCGTGGCCCAGCGGGATGACTCCTCTCAGCACGAATGGTCATTTCGGGCTGGAGTAGCTCTAGGCCTTTGCGGGACGAAGCTTGCTGAACCAGGAGGTGAACTCCCGCATGAAAACCTCTCGCAATGCCTCCGTGTCCAATACTCCGTCGATTCCCTTGAGTTTGCCCTCTGTGAGTTGACGGCAGACTTCTGCCCAGGAGTATCCAATAGCCATAGTGAACGCGCTGGCGACAGCTGCACTGACCAGACCGCCGACGATGCTCCCCGCACCTGGTATCAACTTGATCAGACCAGTAGCGGCGCTGCGGCCCGCCGATGTCGCCACCGTCGTTGCCACCGTCGCCGCCATCGTGGCCGTCTCCATCTTGACGCCATATATGGCCGACACTGAGGCCATCAGTCCCATTTGGATCGGAACAAGCAGGGCCGCGTCGGCCACGGGAACGGGTACTGCGCCGGCGGCCGCGGCTAACGCCGCGGCCGCAACAATCGCAGTATCGGCGTGCTTACGTTTGCGATCCAAGTCGATCTTTTGCGCGGCGGCAAGCGCGGTGGCCACTCCGTCGGGAGCGACGCGAAAGGTGGCATCAAGCAGGTCTTTCAGACCGTGCTCAGGTTGGCCCACGAAGTCATCAGCAGTAGCCATAACGAGGACGGGGCGCCCACCGGCGATCGGCAATCCAAACTCTGCGATCTGGTCTGCCAGCTTGATCGCGTCTGCGTGATGAACGCCATCTCGCATTTGAACCTGTGTGATGACTGCAATAACAGGCAGACCGAGTTCGTGGAGGCGGCGGATGAATTCAGCCTCTGTGTTCTCGAAACGTCGATCGCCCGCCCGCAGACAGTACCAAGCAACGTGGATCTGCTCCGAAAGCGGCTCCTGACGCATTCGCTTGACGTAATCGCCAAGCTCACGGATGAGCGTGTCCGTGTCGACACCGATCTCGAGGCCACGAGTGTCGAGAACGCCGAGGAAGCCCTCCCGGTGAAGGTAGAGATGCTCCGACATGGTGACTGGCTTGCCGATGCCAGTGGGCGCAACTTCCTCGCCAAATATCGCGTTGATCAAAGTGGACTTGCCCACACCGGTCTTGCCAAAGATAGCCAAGTTGAAGCGGCCAATCTTCTCCGCTTGCTCTTGATACTTCTTGCGAAATCCGTCCGCAAAGGAACTGTCATCGGTCACTATCGTCATTGCGCGCCCTTCCTCAAAATTAAGCCTACTGGCGGACTCAGACACTCACACATGGTTCCCGAGCAAGCCTCAAGACAACCGATTGCTCCACCCCGGTAATGAACATTTCGATTAGTATTTCGGGCTGAAGCCCAGCTGGTGCGATAGCTGAAATCGCCTAGGTAGCCGCCACTCACGCCGATGTAGCGGATTAAGAGGCGCATCGCTTTCTGCTTATCGAGCGCCATCTACAGGTTCCACTTCTCTGGCGCGGAGCGACCATAGTCGTCGATGCCAATCGCGGCGAAGTGCTTCTTGGCGGACTTGATCTTGGCGAGCTCGCTCGGGCGTAGCTTCGAGTCGTCGAGCGTGCTCTTTGTCTCCCGGATCATGTATATCCGGTCCTCGCCATCCTCCTGTTTGATGATCGCCCAGTCGGGGTTGTAGGGACCGACGGGAGTGTCGATCTTGAACTTGGCCGGCAGCTTCATGAACAGCTTGATGTCTTCGCGGGTGTCGAGCTTCTCGGCAAACTGACGCTCGACATCCGAGTCGTAGACGACGTAGTCGAAATCAGTCTTCTGCCGGTTCTGCACCTGATACATCTGGTCGAGGAAGCGTTCCTTCTCCTCCTCACCGTCCTTCTGCAGCTCCCGGAGTTCGTAAACTGAACCGGCGATCTTCTCGTACTGGATCCCATTGACGACGATCTTTGCGAGCTCTGTTTTCAGGGCACGCTTGACCATCGCAATGAAGTCGTTCGGGTTGTTGATGAACTCATCGAGCCGTCCCGAACCAATCAGGATGTCGACGATGGTCTTGCGGGTAAGGGAAGTCGCGTCTTGCAGTTCGGTGATAATGTCCGGCAGGTCGTAGCTGCCCTTGAGGTCGGCTGATCGGGTGCCGAGTTCTTCGCCCTTCGCACCGCCACGCAGCACCTTCACCCCTGCTCGGGTGATCTGAATGCGAAGCGCATCGATCTTCGGTGACTCGTGGATTGCATTCAGCGAGTTGTCGATGATCTCGTCCCGCTTGACGCTGACTCGGTAGGTCGTCCTACGGCTCATCGCGTGCCAGAACTCTTCGAACTCTTGGCTCGCATAGAGCTGTTTATTGAGGGCACGCGGGTGGCGATTGCTCTTGGGCTTTACGTACCGTTCGATGCTCGTCCGGCCGACGAGGTCGATGATCTGGTCTTCGTACTCGTCGAGATACGGCGGCAGTTCGAGTGAAAACTCGAAAGTGTTCGGTAGAAACTTCGATGTCACCTGGCCATCGGCCAGGAACCCGTTCAGGGTGAGATAGTCAAATACTTCCTTCGACCGTGTGAAGCCAAATAGCTCATCGGTGACCGTGCCATCGTGAGCATGACGAGGCATCTTGGCGAACTCGCTCACACGCACTCGGCCAATCTCCACACCGGCCAACTTGTACTCGTTCTGCAGGCTCTTGGCGAACGCGAGGTAGGACTCGTTGGCGATCAATGTCAGGGTCGCGATGCCGCGGTCGGCCACGCGGGTGAATCCGTCGACGGTCTTAGTGACAGGCAGCCGGAGTCCACGACCGATGGTCTGCCGACGCTCAACCTCGGCACCCATTTCGCGGAGGGTGCAGATCTGGAAGACGTTCGGGTTGTCCCAGCCTTCGCGGAGGGCGGAGTGACTGAAGATGAAACGCACCGGCTCGGCCTCGTCGAGCAGTCGCTCCTTAGCTTGCATGATCAGTTCATATGCATGGTCGTCGTCCTTCGTGACGCCGCTGCTGTCCTGGAAGGTCGTGGTCTTGCCACGCTTGATCTGCGAAAAGTAGGCCCGTCGAAGCTCGCTCGGTGCCTGCGGCAGCAGCTCCTGGTATCGAGCAGACTTGGCACGTTCCTCGATGAAAACCTCATCGAACCACTTCACAAAGTCGCCGTTGGCGTCGTCGTTGCTTGCACCGTCACCGAGGAAGCTGGCCACCTTGTCGACGAAGAACAGGCTAAGCACCTTGATGCCCTTGTCACGCAACATGGTTTCTTTACGCAGATGCTCGCGAATGGTCTCGCGAATCATTTCCTTGTAGATCGCACCGCTGGATCCGCCGATGCTCTCGCCTTCGTAAAGGAAGCCATGCGTCGTCAGATCGACATAGGCAGGCTCAATGCTCATCTCGTTGACACGCCAACCCTCGTAGATCGGGTTGTTGGTCAGACGTTCGTCGGACAACTCTTGGTGGGGCTTCACACTGACAACGCGACGCTCTAGTGACCCGTCGGCTTTCCGGCACGACAGTTCCAGCCGGGCAGTCCACGTCGGCTCCCGCTTAACTTCCACTAGCTTGATATGCGGAGTGGCATCCGCACCTCGCTGCTGGACTTCCGCCACCACGATCTGCTTAACCAGGCCAAGGGCGTGTGCATCCACGGGGTCGAGCCGATAGACAACGTTTCGCTGCTTCTTGTGTGTCGCACTGTAGCGAAGGGTAAAGGCTGGGTCGAGCTCACTGACGGCCGACTGTGAGAGCTGCGACTCCATGTTCTGCGGCTCGTCCATGATGACCACTGGGTGCGTGGCCTTCAGGTAGTCGATCGGACGCAGGCCGTTCAACTGGTTGCGGTCTCGGTGGAGAACACGCGTGTTCTTGTCGCCTCGCAGCGAGTCGATTGTCATGATCATGATCTGCACGGTCGTGGACGTCGCAAATGGACGTACATCGTCGGGGGACTTCCCGCTGTAAACCGACACGTCGAACGGATAGCTCGGGTAAAGGGCTTTGAAGTGCTGCCGCATCAACCGAATGCTTGTACTGACGCCCTCACGAATAGCCACACTCGGTACCAAGATCACAAACTTGGTGAAGTTGTACTTCTGCGCCAACTCAAAGATGCTGCGGAGGTAGACGTAGGTCTTGCCGGTTCCGGTCTCCATCTCAACGTCGAAGTCGAGTGCATCGCCAAACAGCTTGCCTCCAACCTCCAGGCCGTTTCGATCCTGCACACGCTGCAGATTTGCCAGCACCGTGAACTTGTCGAGCACGAGGTTGTTACCAACCGCTCCCACTTCTTGGGTGAGATCGATATCGAGTGCAGCTTGATCGGTGTCCTTCACAGCAGCCTGCCCGCGAAGCGTCATCATCAACTTGTCGGCGTCCTTCGGCTGCCCATCAAAGAGGTCGACGATCGAGCTGATCGCTTCAAGCTGAAACGGCTGACTCGGATCAAACTGAAATCCTGATCCACTCATCACGCAGTCCAGAGCTTCATGTCAGTATCTTTGCCACTGCCCTTGCTCTTTACTAACTGGGCAAGGTTTGTCTTGAGTTCGTCGTCGCCATGAAACGCATCCTCCAAGAAGATGATCCGCTGCGGATTGGCATCGACAATCGCACGTAACTGCTCGAGCGTTGGCTTGACGTGCTCGTTTAGGTAGGCGAGTACAGCGACATCACCGTCAGCCTGAAGCACAGAACGCAGGTCGAGGCCGGCGATCTCAACCTGAGAGATCTTCTCAGTCAGTGAGTAGCCTTGCTTGAGCAGAGTCTCTGTGAGCAAGTCATCGGGCGTGGCTTCATCGGTGCTGCTGCTGTCACGCAGGCCAAGTAGCCGCAGTTGTAGTGCGTCCTCGTCGATCTCACTCGTCACACGCCACTTCGAGAAGTTCGTGTCGACGAGCTTATGCGCACGGAAACCGCCGTCAAACAGGCCGACACTTTTGTCTCCAAGCCGCAAGTTGATGTCCGCCTCGATCCGAGTGCTGGCACGCTTTATCCGCTCTCGCGCAATATCAGCGATAGTCGCGAATCCGGCTTCGCGAGCCGCAGAGTTCGCGGGCGTTGGCTCGGGGAGCTGCACCATAACGAACGTTCGTTTGCCGCCATCAGCCACGTTCTGAGCCATCACTGCCTGAGCCGTGGTACCTGAACCGGCGAAGAAATCGAGGATAATCGCATTCTCGTCCGACCCGATACGAATTAGATGCTGAATCAAGCGAACAGGCTTTGGAAAATCGAACAGGCCCGTCTGGCCTATCGCCGCTTCTGCCTCAGCCTTGCCAGTACGAGTAACGCCGAAACGCTCGTCAGACATCAAGGAGCGTGGCCGAGCACCTTCACTCTCGTAGTTTTTGGTGTAAACAAACCCTTTCTCGAAAACGAGGGCGCCCCGTTCTGCTGCTGCCTTCTCTTTGCCCCATCTCCAACGTGCGACCTGGGTTTTTCTCGAAGGCTGCTCGGGGAGATATTCCTTCCCGTCTGGACCTGCGATTGGAAAGTCGAGCGATGCAACATAGCCCAACGTCTTCGAGTCCAGGCGAACTAGTGAGTACTTGCCTCTCTCGTCCTGCCTGTTATACGACGTTGATACCTTTCCTTCGGGGTCTACGCCAAACCCAGATTCGGCAGCACGTTTCGCGTATGCCAGCACATACTCATGCTCGACAACTGCAAACTGCGAATCGTTTTTACCAGTTCCCCCCTTCTTCCAGATGAGCTGACCCGCAAAGTTGAGTTCGCCAAATACCTCATCGCAGAGCTTCCGAGCATGAGCCACTTCGTGATCGTCGATGCTGATGAAAATCAATCCATCATCCGTGAGCAAGTTCCGTGCGAGCTTGAGTCGCGGGTACATCATGTTCAGCCAATTCGAGTGATAACGCCCTTCGGTTTCAGCGTTGGTTGAGAGCTTCTTGCCCTCCTCGTTGACCTGACGCGTCCACTCCAGATACGTGTCGAGGCCTTCCTTGAAGTTGTCGGGATAGACGAAGTCTTTGCCGGTGTTGTAGGGCGGATCGATGTAGATCATCTTGACCTTGGCGTGGTAGTGCTTCTGCAAGATCTTGAGCACTTCGAGGTTGTCGCCCTCGATGAATACGTTCTTAGTGGTGTCCCAGTTTTTGCTGTTCTCGAAGTCTGGCTTCAGCGTCGCGGTGGTCGGCTCCTGAGCTGCACGTAGGGCACGCCTCTTGCCGGGCCAGTAAAGGCCGAACCGTTCGGTCGGGTCAGCGGCATCCGCGCTGAGCAACTCCTGCAGTTTGGCGACATCCACCTTGCCGTCGGCGATAGCCTCTGGGATCAGATCGGCCAGTTGTGCGGCCAGCTCGGTCTGGAAGTTTGGTGTGGTTGATGGTGTTTCGTAGGTGTCGTCGCTCATTGGTCGTTCTCCGTCATTGCGTTAGTAATTCTCGTTGTCATCGTTCGTGCATCGGTCATGTACCGACCCTCCATCGGATCGTGAACAGCTGCTCCGTGAGCTGGGTACCTTTCAGGGACTGCTCGATGAGGTCGAGGTATTTGTCGGCTTCGGCACGGAGCTTCTGGCGGGTCTCCCGAAAACCTTCGTCGGCATCCTCGGCTCGCTGTTCCCACCTACGGGCGTCCTTCTTGAGCCGTAGTTGCGCCATCGGGTCTTCGGCCTGGCGAGCAAGCTTGCGGGCTTCTTTCTCTTTAGTCCGATAGTCCCGGATCGCTCCTTCGTGCTCGGATTTCCGGTCCTGCGGGTTGCGGTAGATCAGTTTGAAGCGCGAAGAGTGCCGCATCGATCTGGTGCGGTTTGGGCTCGACCTGCGCGTCGAACAGGAGGCCGGCAAGCTTGCCTACGTGATCGTTCGCGTAACTTCGCTGCAATTCGTGCGCGTAGTACTTCGCCTGGTATTGGGTGAGGGGATGCGTCACGGTCGTGCACCATCCGTCATCGCGCTTGAAGCCCCCGTGTCCGAGGAAAGCGAGTGGTCCACGGCCGGCAGGCGGTTTCGACGGCAAGCACTCATTCACCCTCCCCCTCCTCCACACCAGCGTGTGCGCGTTAATATTCCTCAAGCCTGATCAAACGATACTGGCGGAGTGCGACACGAGGCCATTGTTCGGGCTGGCCCGCGAGTCCGTTTCACTTGTAACCGGGAGTTTCCTCGAACCTGACGCTGCAATCTGTCCTTAGATATCCCACGGCAGTTGAGTGTGTTTGGGCCGGGCCCCGCTGCGCCTTTGGTGGCCGCCCTAAACAGCCACCGTCTAGCGGCGGGGGGCGGGCGGGCGAATTAGAGGCTCGCCTCGACTTCGTCGTAGCCGGTCACATGTCCGTGCGCGTCATGGCGCTGATCGTTCAGCGCCGCGGTCGCCGAGTGGAAACAGAGGTTTCCATCGACTTTGTGGCCGTACTCCAGCGCTAGCCCGTTGCGGTAGTCGCCGTTCGAATTGAAGGCGACACGAGTGACCGTGAACCACACGATAGTCGTGCTGTGGATATCCGCAAGCTTGCGAACACGGTCACTGGGCTGGGGGCGGCGGGTCATGTTGTCTTTCCTTTCGCGAGGTTCGGTTAGCTTTTGATGGTCCCCCGACCGCTCGGTCGGGGGACATTTGGTGCTAGCGCTGCGTGATGCCCACTGAAGTCGACTCGACCACTTCTTCGGCCTCATCTCGATGTTCGTTCCTGTTCGCTCGTCGTTTTCCCATTCCCTGATGCGGAGCTTGCCGACGACGAGGATGCGGTCGCCCTTGTTCACGGATTCCGCGGTGTGGGTTGCGAGCTGGCGGAATGCGGCCACTGTGTACCAGTTCGTTTCTCCGTCGATCCACTTTTCAGCGGAGGTGTCGAACCGGCGCTGTGTTGGGGCGAGACGGAACGAGGTGATCGGCAGTCCTGCACTTGTGACGATGTGGCGCGGCTGTGCGGCTACCAACCCGGCGATGGTGATGTGGTCTGACATGGTGTTTCTCCTTTGATTGACCTTTTCTTTCTGCCGTCCGCCACCTAGAGATAAGAAGCGGCAAGGAGGAGATCGCAATGGTCCGTGGAATACCGGAGTGAGCGCAGTGAGGGAGGATATGCCGCGAAAGCCGTTGAGGTGTTCCGCACACGCGGAGCTGCGTGTCGCAGGTGCAACGTTCCCGCAGTGCCAAGGATCGTGCAAGGCGAATCCCTAGTGACTACGACGCTCGTCTTCGGATCGCCGGGAAGGTGTTCGAGTTCATCGAACGCGAAGTTCGTCCCTTCCTCGCGGAAGGCGGTCGACTGTGGTCCAAGGGCTCTCGAGGGTACCCAAGTCAGCTCCGTCAGATGCTCCTACGACTAGACAAAGCTCACGTTGTGACGTTCGCGACGCACGATCCGATGCTGTTGGATTCCAGTCAGCGACAAATTGAGCACGTCGTTCCGATGAAGCGAATCGTGATCGAGATTGTCGACCCGGGTCAGGCAGACCCCCGCTCCAACTCGCGTTTCGACGCGATTGCTGGCGGACCAGCAACGTCCCCGGAAGACCTAATCGCGGTCTTCGACCGGCTTCTCGTGAAGTACTGGGTTACCGCCGAGCTGCATGACCGATTGAATCGGGCGGGCCGAAGCTTGCAGTGGGACACCCCAGACGGTGACGGGTGGTCCCGATACAGGCTGGCAGTCGTCACTGCGTACCGGCTCACAGCGAACGGCGACCCGCTCCGCGATTAGCCGAGCGCAGCTGGTGCATTTGAGCCGTAGGTCAATCTCCGCTCCATGTCGACCCGGGTACTCTGCGCAGCTTCGAAGAGATACGTCAACGCCGCTGCAATCAGCGTCCCATTTTCTGATTTCCCCCAGGCTGCGTCGTAACGCTTCCACCCCGAACTCGTTTTTCAGATCGACCTTCTCCCCGTAGTGCGCCTCCTCCAGCAGTGAAATCAACTCCTCACGCTGAGCGGCAAACGCCAGCCACAACGCTAGTCAGCCACCGGTTCTGTGCATACGATGACCGCATGATGAGAATAATTCGGCAAGGTGCTGTGATGGCCGCAGCCTTGCTGCTAGTCGGATGCGCGCCGGTCACCCCAGCCCCAACACCGGCGGCGGTCCCGTCGAGTGCTCCGAGCGCCACACCCGTCTCAACGGCCGCGCCCGCGCCGGAGGTGGTCGACCCAGCATCCTTCCTGCTCGAGGGCACCCCAGGGGTTCCGGACGCTAACGGGTTATGGACCGGTCACTACGGCTTCTTCACCGATGCTTCAAAGTCGGTTCGCTGCGACCTGTACATTTTCAGCGGTGACAGCGGTGGCGTGAGATGCGCAATCACTCTCGGCAACGAGGCGCTTCGTACCTACACCGTGCCCGCTGGCGTCTCCACGGAGTGCGATCTGAGCGCGTCGAACTCCTCGGACGGGTACTCAGTCGGCATCAACTTCAAGGTCTTCGAAAGCGGCTCGGCGGGATTCACCGGATGCCGGCGATCGCTGGAAAAGGCGGATCCGGCTGTTGTCGCCGCCACCAAGGTGCTTTCGGAAACCCAGACACTCACCGTGAAGTCGAAGCGCGAGTCGTTCGTGTGTAAGGTCGCAGCGGGCGTTGCGGACTGCAGCGAGACAAACAGCGGCGCCACCATCCGGTTCGGAACCGGAGAAGCTACGTTCCAGGGCTGAGGCGAAGGCCTAAGGTTCGGCCGCGCGCGCAACCCGGTCACGCCGAGCGCCAACAACCGCCAACGCTCCGCGGCTGCGCCGAGTCGTCGGGCGTCTCAAAACGACGATGGCTTGCGCACGAGCGGTGCCGTGGAAGCGGCGATCCCGCTCAAGGATCGTGAATACTTAATCGCGAAGCTCCGCACGGGTTTGCGCGACTCGCCTTACCTCATGGAAAGCAGAAGCAGGTCATCGCTCGATGCTCCGGCCTCGACCATCCTTCGAACTCGAGGGGCAACCCCTCGAACACCGTTGTAGATCACGTTGGCCCCCGACTTTCCTTTGAGGACCAGTCCTTCGCTCAGCAAAATGTCCAGGACAGTTCGAACAACCGATTTTTGGTGGGTATCCAACCCTCGCGCCAACGCCCCTTCCCTTCTCCCACCTCCCGCCTGAAGGTAGATCTTCTTGAGAATGCTGAGCATGACTTTCTGCTTGCTCGACAGGCCAGGCATGGCGAGAATTCCACGCGTCGTTTTGGAGGAGGGGTCAAAAGACTCAAAGGCACAATCCGCGAAATGCCCCGACGGAAGTGATTCGAGACTGGCCGAACCCAGAACAGTGCCAAAGATGCAGTTCGAAAAAACGGGAAGTGAATGGTTCCCGTCGTACTCAGTCAGATCGAGACTTGAGATGACACAGTTGTCGAAGTACAAGGCGCTCAAGTCAACGTCGATGTCGGCGAAAACTAAAGACTCGATCTGAAGCGCGCTAAATACCAAAGGCGGAAGTGCGTGCTGAGGGCCGAGTACGAGCGCGAGCCTCGCTATGTCGAAAACGAAGGCAGCCTTTTCTCCTTCTTTTTCCAACCGAGAAGCCATGCCGACGGCCAACGAACTTGTAACGCCTGCCTGCTCAGCGAGGTACTCGGCAACGGCGAGACCGAGCTCCCCCATCGATACCGCCGACCCACGGACCGAGTCAAAGGGTGTTTCAGCTCCAGAGCTTCGAACAAAACGCACGACGTCTCCGGCGCGGGCAGCGTCAACGAGCGCCGGATCAACGAAATGACGAGAACCATCGACAGGATCGAGGACGCCGAGCCCTGGCAGGCGCTGAACAATGACATAGGACCCTTCATCGGGCTTATACCCGCAGACTTGCTCGAACGAGTCCGCCAGGTCTTCGGGAAGAATAGGACCGTTACCGTCCCCGCGGTGTCTAGCGAGAGTTGCCAAGCGCTCCAGAATCTGGCGAACAGTTCCGCCATCGAGGCCGAGTTCAATCTTGGCTTCTCGATCGCAGATCTTGTCAAGCAGAGAGTTCCAACCCTCAGCAGCACCCACCTGCACGCCGTCGTCAATGACCTTCTCTATCGAGCCTGATGTGGAGAGGTATCCGAGGAGAAGGGGGCGTGGCGGCAACCAATTTGGTAGCGCGCCTGCCCACCCACGAGAAGCAAGATACTGAGAGACCTGCACCTCGGAGAACTCATCCGTGGTCAAAAGCAGGGGCTTACGAGTCGATAACCCGAGGGCACTATTCATTTCCGTAGTTGAGTCGAAAAGGTGCCGCCGCCCGGTGACAAACAAGCCGGCGTTAGCTGGAGTTTGGTCGACGAACTTGCGGATTAGTTCGGCAGAATTGCGTCGGATCCGGCGTAGATCTACGGCCTGCCCCAACCATCCGGTCGTTGCGATCTCGTCGAATCCATCAAGCAAGATATGGACCTGCCCCGCCCGCCAAGAACGAACCAATTTCGTTCCCTCTTCGAATCCAATCGCTTGGCAATGGCGCCTAAGGGCTTCATCCGGGTCTTTTTGACCTTGGTGGTCCCGTAAATTGAGGGTCACGGGGAAGGCAAGCTGCGGATTCTTCCGATGCTGGGATGCCAGGCGGTTATGCACTTCGCGCATCGTCATGCTTTTGCCTGCTCCGAAATCCCCCACAAGAACAGTGGATTCGCCTGCAGAAACACGGTCTGCAATATCGGTCACGGAATGTGCCTTGGTCCGTCCCGGACCGGCTGCTTCGAGAAGCCCGATTGCCACATACTCATCGAGGTCATCCGGAGTGCCCGTGTCGAGGTTGCGGGCGCTGCCAAACGGGTAAAGACCCCGGACGTTGAGGTACTCACGAGAATTGATCAGGAGGGCCCGCAACTGGGCAAAACTGCACGCGACAAGGCCCGCTTTGAGTCGATCGATGTACTGCCGCTGCTCTGCCGTCGGCTCATCACGGGTCACGAAGTAGCCTTTTACAGGCTTCATCGGGTGCTGTTTCGCAAGACGCTCGCAAGCCTGTTTGAGCTTGTCACCATCCTTTTGAGCTTTATCTAAGCGCCTGGACACGGTGGCTTCAACAACGGTCACGACGTCGGTGCCGACGAAGATCCCGTCTCGCTCTGCACCCTCAAGCATTGAAGAACCTTGAAACGGCCTATCGGCCACCCACAAGGCTCTCGCAACGCGCAGGACCTCGGCTTCGAAGAGAATTTCTTCTTCATGATTTTCCGACCTGATCACGATAACCCCCGTCGGGTCGATACCATTTTGCTCGGCTGATCACAGCCTAGCGAGGCACGCAATCTCCCGCCTCGAGTTGGTCCGTTGCTTTCGGGCTCAAGAATTTGTCTCGAAACCGATGTGTCCCAAAACGCATGTGTTTTAAGACCCTTGGTGTCATCAACTTCGTCGTGACTTCCTGAGTGACGGTCATGTGGGCAAATATTTCCCTCCTGCACTTTTGAGTCCACGACGCGGAACCGGCATACGACGCCGAATCCCGCTGACTGGCCTGGGTTCACGAATTCATCGGGCCGGACACTCGACGCGAACCGGCGTCGGAGGGCGCCCTCCCTAGGGTTTGGCACGTTTTGTTGACGGAGACACTCAGCGAAGTGTGGGCAAAGTAGGGCGGAGCCACGGTGTACGGGTGACGAGGGCCGCTAGGTCCCAGTTTTTATAGGGGATTTTTGAGTAAATCCAAAGCGCGCCTCGAGGGAATCGACTCCCCTACTGAGCCGCCAGCCGCCGCCTGACGGCGACGTCCGGACTGCTCAGCGGGGGCCCACGAAGGGTTCTCGCGACATCCAGACGAATCGAGATCGGCGCGAGCCCAGTGGGCACCCGCCCATCTCGGTGCCCCTGGAGGGAATCGAACCCCCGACGCCCTCCTTAGGACGGAGGCGCTCTATCCACTGAGCTACAGAGGCTGTCGGTTGAGTTTACCGCGGAGGCACCCGCAAGCGCGGGATAGCCGGGAGAGGGAAGGGGTTCAGCCGGGGGGGTAGAGGAACGCCGTGACCGACGAGTCCGAGATGACGCGCTGACCGTAGCGGTGGTATCCGGAGTAGTTGTACTCCTCCACCGTGACGGTGCCGTCGTCGTTCACTTGCTTCACGTAGGCCACGTGGTTGTAGCCGGTCACGGCCACCGACCCGGGGATCGGCGTGTTGCTGACCGGCCACCCGTTGGCCTGCCAGGCGTAGAGCCACTGCCCGCCGCTACCACCGGTGGGGGTCAGGCTGGCCCACACCCACTTGTACGGCGCCGAGGAGGCACCGGCATCCCGGTTCAGGCGCCACGCCACGAAGTCCACGCACTCGCCG
>Ga0209512_1001962_pt1 | contig 23344 bp, 18 predicted proteins | sample frozenSSSSmetaG_FD_184142 | JGI IMG/M metagenome (GOLD analysis project Ga0209512, IMG submission 184142) | Glacier valley bacterial and archeal communities from Borup Fiord, Nunavut, Canada, to study Microbial Dark Matter (Phase II) -... | ecosystem: Environmental > Aquatic > Freshwater > Ice >...
TGAACTACAATCCAGATGCCAAAAATGATACGCTGAGCATGATCATCGTGGCAACTGGTAGTGACGGTTATCAGGCGGTCATTGCTTACGGTGAGATTGACGCCAGTTTTGGCAATCAACCTGTTCTGGTAGCCTATGAGCAGGATGGTAAGCCGCTCGCTGATGCAACGCCTATCCGGCTGGTAGTTCCGGGTGATAAACGGGGGGGGCGTTACGTGAGCAATCTGGTGAGTCTGGAAATTCGCCGCGCGCCCGTTGTGGGCAGCTAAAGAGCGGTTTGCTCGTGTATGTTAAAAGGACGGGTGCATTTCACGAAAACATTACCGCTCACAACCCGTCGATCAGCACGACGCCCTTTGCGTTTAGGCGCGATCGCACTGATGTTCAGCAGCACCATTGCGATCTTTTTTCTGGCATTGCCACAACTTGCGCTGTTGCTCCGGGGCATTCAGACGCATGGGTGGGAGGGGCTTCCGCAAACTGGCATCTCTGAAGCACTCTTTTTGAGTTTGACGACGACGACATTATCCAGCGTGCTGACGATTTCGCTTGGAATGCCATTGGCTTACGTTCTAGCCCGTTGGCGATTTTTAGGGCGCCGCTTATTACTCGTTGTGGTTGAACTGCCGATCGTCCTGCCGCCCACGGTCGCCGGACTCGCTTTACTAATCACGGCAGGGCGACGTGGCCTGTTAGGTCCGTGGTTGGAGTCAGCGGGCATAGCGCTCCCCTTTACTACTGCCGCCGTCGTGGTTGCCCAAACATTTGTGTCAGCGCCCTTTTTCATTCGGGCTGCGCAAATCGGATTTGCGTCCGTACCGCATGAGATTGAAGACGCGGCCAGAGTCGATGGAGCGTCCGGGTTTGTGTTGTTTCAATCGATCACTTTGCCGCTTGCCGCTGCGGGACTCGCCGCCGGACTGACTTTAAGTTGGGCGCGTGCTGTTGGTGAATTCGGGGCGACTATTCTGTTTGCGGGCAGCATCATGGGGCGTACACAAACCATGACGCTGCTCATTTATAACGTTTTGGAGAGCAATCTTGACGCGGCAGTCTGGGCAAGCCTGATCCTGTTAGGGTTGGCATTCGTGGCGCTGCTGGTGTCACAATGGCTCACTTATCAAGCTGAACTGTGACGTGCGTGTTCCTGAGCAGTATGAACGAGTTCGGCAGCCGTCGCCTCTAATCTGGATACGCCACCTAACGTAAGACCAAGTTCGCCAAGACGGCGGCACACCAGCAGATTTTCAGGCAGCGCACTTGGCAGCGGTGGCAGATCGCCCGCATGTCCTGAAAGCTCACGGGCTAAGCGCACCACTTCGCGATCGGTCACATATAAATCGCTCAGGTGAACGATATCAGTCAGTCGATCCGTTCGCGTCAGCAGCTCCGCAATGACGCGCGCAACGTCGCCGCCATAAACCTCGGTGCCGCCGTGCGCTGCTGTGATCGGCCTATCCGCAAGCACCGCTTGAATCAAACCCCACCATTTCGAGCGCTCAATTGGATAAGTCAAACCGTAGACGCCTGTGGCGCGTACTGTGTAAGCTCGCATTCCGCAGCGGTGCGCAAAACTGCTCAGGAACGACTCGACAGCGGCCTTATACGCCCCATAGTGCGTATCGGGTGAGGTCGGATGTGATTCGTCCAGCGTGCGTCCCGGCTCAGTATGCGAAAACACCGCACGGCTCGACAGGAATACGAAGCGATCAACCTGTGCTTGCTGAGCGGCTTGTAACAAGCGCAGCGAACCCTGTACATTTGCGTCCAGCCAACTGCGCAAATCGTCGCCCTCACCCCCCCGATAGCGTCCCGGTACATGCTCATACGCCAGATGTACTACCGCGTCAACGCCTGCCACCAGTTCAGCAAGTGCGCTGTCAGAAAGCAAGTCGCCTGTGATCCATTCGACAGGCGCGTCGAAGCCACCCCGATCGGATGTTGCATGGGACAACGCGCGCACCTGAATGCCACGCCTATGCAGCTCTGCTACCACGAAACGCCCGACGTATCCGGTGGCACCTGTGATGGCAACCAAACCCGATGCGCTTATGGTTGGCTTACGGCTGCTTTGGGCGGCGCGTACAGCTTATCAGGCAGGCGGCCATGCTGCATAACGTGCCACCACGCATCGATCAAGGGCGCGAGCCGCTCTCGCTTTGGATTATTCTGCTCCCACGGCTTTTCGTACTGGTAGTGAATCACATGGATACGATCCCAATGCCACAGATGCGGCAGATTGAACCACACATATTGCAGCGTGTTGTACACATACGACAGCGGACGCCATTTTGGGAAGAACGTTTGCAGAAAAGTTTGATCGGTACGCTCCCAGAATACGTCCGGGCGATCCAGCGCGGCGAGCATCGCGTCAAAAGTCTGACGGTTTGGCTCTGCAATGAATACACCGCTGTTCATGCGGTCAAGGTCGCTCATGGTTTCGTACAAGTTGGGGGCAGCGGTGAATTCGTCAAGCTCGAACAAGTGATCGATATTCCGAATCACGAGCGCGTCGGCATCCAGAAATACCACTTTGTTGAATTGTTCCAGTTCCCACAAGCGCAGCTTGCTGAAGTTGTGCAGCGGATCATGAAACTGCGGCTTGTTGCCCTTGGTGAACGGCGCGCGCAAGTGTTGTGCTTTGCGCGTGTGGCGAGCACGGAAACCCTCAGAAAGCGGCAGCGGTGCGACCGCGCGCACCGTGCAATCGAGCGCGGCTAACTCCGGCTGAGCGGCCAGATCATCGACAGCAAGCACTATCAGCGGCCATTTGGAGCGGCACATGGTCAACGAACGAGCTAATGCCTGTACGCCGGGCAAGTAATCGATGTTGGTTAAAAGCGTGACGTAACTGTTTTTGACGCGCTTCACTGCGACTCCTCGCTATGCACCTTGCGGCTGCTTTTGCTGCGTGACTTGATAAAAGTCCGGGTTAGCGGCTTTGCCCCATGCGACCGTCGGCAAGATCAAGCGCGGGTCGATCCGTTCGCGATAGTGTACGGCGATGTTGATCATGCCGGTGAGCATTGCATCGTCGAGCAAATGCGGCTCCAGGCCGAGCGCGGGCAGCTTGGTATGCACCGCGTTGTAGTAGTGCTGTTCGGACTCAATACGCGGGTTGGCGATGTGCTCTACATCAACGCGCAAACCGAGCGACTGACCCACGCGTACTACTTTGTCAGCAAGTTCCATCAGTGAGAATTGCTCGGTAATCTGATTGAAAACGCGGAATTCGCCAGCCTTGGCCGGATTCAAAACCGCCAGTTCGATGCAGCGCACAGTATCGCGAAGATGAATGTAACCGCGCGTTTGTCCGCCCTTCCCATACACCGTCAGCGGTCGCTCGATCGCCGCTTGCGAGCAAAAGCGGTTGAGCGCCGTGCCGTAAATTTGGTCATAGTCATACCGGGTGGCAAGCCGTTCATCCAGCAAAGTTTCGGTCGTATCCTGACCATATACCACGCCCTGATTGAGATCGGTCGAGGCCAATCCCCAAATCTTGCAGCAGAACATGATATTGGCGGAATCGTGTACCTTGCTCAGATGGTAAAACGAATTTGGCTGTTTTGGAAAAGGCAAAACATCGCTGCGCCCTTTGTGATGAATCTCAATGAAGCCTTCTTCAATATCAATATTCGGCGTGCCGTATTCGCCCATTGTGCCGAGCTTGATCAGGTGTGCGTCGGGCGTAAACTCTTTGATCGCGTACAGCACATTGAGCGTGCCGAGCACATTATTGGACTGCGTGAACAGCGCGTGCTTGCGGTCGATCATCGAATAGGGTGCGGTACGTTGTTCCGCAAAGTGTACGACTGCTTCCGGCGCGAACCCTTGAAAACATGCGGTTAGCGCGTCGTAATCCATCGTGTCCCCAACGTATATCGTGATCTCTTTACCGCTCACGGCACGCCAGGCGTCAACGCGCTGATGTAAGCTGTAGATCGGGTTGAGGCTGTCGAAACCGTGCTCAAGGTCGAAATGCCGACGCATAAAGTTATCGAATACAGCGACTTCGTGACCTTGTTGTGAGAGATACAATGCTTGCGGCCATCCAAGATAGCCATCGCCGCCGAGGATAAGAATTCGCATCGTTTGTTTCCTGATGGTTTGCTGATAAATCTTGTGCCGCAAGTTACGGCACGAGTTACTAGCCAAAACCCATTCGGGAGCGTTGAGATACGTTCGCTCGTCACTTTGCGAGAAAGTGCACCTACTCAGGCATGACGGGGTTATCGGGTGGAACTAAGGATTGCCCCAGCCTGAAGACCGAGGCTCATACAGAAGAAAAAAGCACATCGCTTCTGTACGGCATTTCTTCTGTATGAGCGCTGTGGCTTTATCCCAGCGCCTTAAACTGGCATCGAATGCAAAGCCAACTAGAATCTCACGCCTCCCAAAGATTGCTCAAACCTGATCGCGATCGTAGATCCAATTTGCAATATGCGATCGTAATGTTTTGTAGCGCCGGATCAAAACAAATTGACGAAGCGCTTTGAAACAATGTAATAGGCTTCTTGAACCAACATAGCCCCCTATTACTACATAATTCAGTTTATGCGCGATGGAATGCAGTTGAAGGAGTTCAAAAGATGGCAAAGTCCGAATTCAATCAAGCACGTCGTGACGTGCTCAAGACGCTAGCCGCAGGTGCTTCGGCGCTCGGCTTCAGTGGCGTGTTTGGCGATTATAGCCAGGCGTTTGCGCAAGGCAGCCAGGGCGATGATCTGAAGACGATCATCGATTTGGCGGCAACGGCGGAAACGTTCGCTTGCACCCACTATTACAATGTGCTCAAAACTGGCACGATCAAGTTCAATGCGCAGCAAGTCAACCAGATTAAAGCGGCGCTCGACTCAGAACTCGATCACTTGCAGTTTCTGATAGCAAATGGCGCCAAGCCGTTGGTCACCAGCTTTTTCTTCCCATTCAAGATTTGGGCTGAACTCGATACGTTCGTAACTGTCACTGAGCAAGGCGAAGCGATCTTCGTTGGCGCTTACCTGGCAGCCATACGTCGTATTGTGGAATTGGGCAACCCGTTGTTGGCCGCCACGACCGCGCAGGTTGTGGGCGTCGAAGCGCAGCATCTCGCCTTGTTCCGCGAAATGGGCGGCAAGCTCGGCAATAACGTTTCCCTGTTGGAAGCGCCGTTCTTCAACACGTCGGATGCTGTGCCGTCGCTGACCCCGTTCTTGAAGGGTGGCCCTGGCTTCGAGTCGACCGCCGCCAAGTATCCGGGTGATGGCGCTATTCGTACATTCGTGGGCAGCAATGGCGTCACGGTTTTGAAGCCGTACACCGACCCAAGCGCCGTCAAGAAGACCATCGTAACACCTGCCGCCGGTTCCTGATTAGCATCGTTCTGTAAGTTCGTTCGGGTGATTCAAAATCACCCTGTGGCTTGAAACTATGAGGAGTATTGAAATGGCCCATTCTGATAACACAAAATTGTCGCGCCGGACGCTGCTCAAGGGCACCGCTGCGCTGACCGCAGGCGCCGCGACCTTAGGATTCAGCGGCTTGTTTGGCGATTACAGCCAGGCGTTCGCTCAGGCCAATAATGGCGACAGCGTCAAGACGATGATCGATTTGGCTGCTACCGCTGAAGCATTTGCTTGCACGCACTACTACAATGTGCTGCAAACCGCCAAGATCAATTTCAACGCGCAGCAAGTCAAGCAAATGAAAGCAGCACTCGACTCGGAAGCTGAACACTTGAAGTTTTTGCAAGCGAACGGTGCTAGCCCGCTCGTAGACAAATTCTATTTCCCGTTCAAGGTGTGGACTGACCTCGACACGTTCGTAACCGTCACTGAGCAGGGTGAAGCGATCTTCGTCGGTGCCTATCTGGCCGCCGTGCGTCGTATCGCTGAATTGAACAACCCGCTGTTGGCTGCCACGGTTGCCCAAATTGTCGGCGTTGAAGCGCAGCACCTTTCGCTGATCCGCGAAATCGGCGGCAAGATCGGTGACAACACTTCCTTGCTGCTCGCGAGCTACTACAACGTTTCTGACGCTGGCCCATCGCTCAATGCGTTCTTGAAGGGTGGCCCCGGTTTTGAGGGTCCGACCAACTTCCCCGGTCTCGATGTGATCGGTACGCTGGTCGGTCAGGACACTGTGAAAGTGGTCAAGCCGTTCACCGACCCAACCGCTTTCGGTGGCAGCGCTGCAACGATGTCCGCCACCATGTCTGCGACGATGGCGGGCACTATGTCCGCAACCGCCAAGCCCTAGTTTCCGCACTTTCCGAAACCATCTGGCTTAGTCAAAAGCCCCGCTCCCAAAAGAGTGGGGTTTTTATTTGCAGTCTGCATTTGTAAGGTCACAAACCCAAACTCGTCAGCGGCGCACGCCGGAAATAGTTGCGATAGGCGCGTGACTCGTCCAAAAGCGCGGTCAGACGCGGCGAAATGCTGGCTGCTTTGCCGTTGATCAACAGGAAGTGCAGCTTGTCAGGACTCGGCCATTCGCACATGATGCCGGGCAAGCCGTCCACTGCCGAGCGGATTGCCGCTTCAGATTGCGCGAGTCGTCCGCACAAGGTACTCAGCGTAATATGTCCGGCGTGCTGGCGGATCAGGAAACGCGCTACCCCTTCTAATTGACGCATGAACTCCGCTGACGTTTGCATCGGCGGCTCAACCCCGAACACATAGATCGCGGATGGCTCAAATTGCGTGAGCAGTGCGCTCAATACGGCGGGTGACGGCGGCGCAGTATAGATCGCCAGCGGGCTGTTGTGTATTTGCAACTCATGGCGCGGTAACCCTGGCGACTCGGCTTTGGTGAACCCTTCCGCCCAAATTGCCAGATCGGGCACTTCGCTCTTAAGTTGTTCCAACGCCGCACGCAGATCGGGAGCATCGCGCAAATCATGCAGCGGTCGCCCAATGCGCGGCACGGTTGCCAGTAAATCGTGAACGCGATAGCCGATCAAGGTCATTTCCGGCTCAGCGGATGCTGTCAGCTTCAGCGTATAGGCCACATCGATTCGCGCGTCGGGCACTGTTTCGGTGCTGTTCCACCAATAAACGGCACGCCGCACGCCATTCGCATCTTCGATCGTCAGTTGGCGATGCAAATGCTGCCGATCCAGATAGGGCGCGCTCACAATTTGCACGTCGTCACTTTCAAATACGGCGGGCGGATTGCCTTCCCCAAACGGTGCAAGCTTTGCCAGTGCCATGGCTAACGGCGCGGCTATTTGCTCTAAGGGCAGCAGCGCATCGATCGCCAAGGTATCCGCGTCAGTGGTACTCGGCGTTTGCTGTGCCAGCGCACCGGACAATGCGCGCCGAAACATCAGGATGTCCGATACTGTCAACGATACGCCCGCCGCGCCTGGATGTCCGCCGTAAGTGAGCAGCAGATCGGCCACCGCTGACAGCGCCGCGAACAGATCGTAACCCGCCGCTGAGCGTGCCGATCCGCGCGCGATCCGTCCATCCGAGTCGGAAGTGAGCATCACCACCGGACGCCCGTAATCGTCGCTAAGGCGTCCTGCCACCGGCCCCAATACGCCAATATGCCAGTCCGGGGCGTACACGACGAGCGCATTCATGCCGTGCGATGCAGTATCCGCTTCGATCAGTTGGCGGGCGGCTTCTTCGGTGGTGCGTTGTAGCAAACGGCGCTGCTCATTGAAGCCTTCTAACTGCTGCGCCAAAATCGGCACGCGCTGCGGATCGTGCGTGGTGAGCAGTTCGACCGCGATCATCGGATCGCCTAAGCGTCCGGCGGCATTCAGGCGCGGGCCAAGCTGATAGCCGATCTCGTCCGCGCTGACAATCAACGGATTGAGCCGCGCAACTTCAAATAAGGCGCGCAAGCCGGGGCGCTCCGTATAGCGCAAGCGTGCTAAGCCGATTTGCAGCAAATAGCGCGTATCGTGAGTTTGCGCCGCCACATCTGCTACAATGCCGAGCGCTACCAGATCAAGAAATTGAGCGATCTCGGCTTTGCGATCAAGCTGTGTGTACAGTGCTTCAACCAACTTGAAAGCTACGCCAACCCCCGGCAGCGTATACAACGGGTGTTCAGGCGGCAGCCGTTTCGGGTTGATCACTGCGTCGGCGTCTGGCAAGGTGGGCGCTAAATCGTGGTGATCGGTGATGATCGTGGTGATCCCGCACGAATTGGCGTAATCGATCGAGTCGTGCGCGCTGATGCCCGTATCACAGGTCAACAGCACTGCCGGGGTATCGGCTGCAATGCGCTGTGCCAACGCTTCACGCCCGATGCCATGCGAGTCGCGCGCACGGTTCGGGATATGCAGCCGTACATCAGTCAGTGGGCGCAGCGCTTCCAACAATAGGGCGCTGGACGTTTGGCCGTCCACATCGAAATCGCCCCAAATCAGGATCATCTTGTGAGTGTTGATAGCATCGATCAGCAGTGCCGTTGCTTTTGCCAGATCGGGCAGCGCATCAGGCAGCGCAGGCGTATAAAACTGCGGATCGATAAAGGCGCGCGCCCGCTGCAAATCGGCATAGCCACGACGTACCAGCAAGCTCGCCACAATCGGCTGCTGATCGACTAAGGCCAGCAGATCAGCGTCAGGCGTGACGGGTTCGGCCACCTGCCAGATCGATTTAGCGTTGTTGCGACTCACAGTTCGATCTCCGGCGCGGGCTGATCATCGTTCAACCCAAAGATCACTTGATCGGCGTCCGCGTCATTGACTGAGGCGGCTTGCGCGCCACGTTCACAATACGAGCGATAGTTGCAGGCACGGCAGCGCTCAATATGTTCAGTGAGCGGCCACACCGTCTCATCGCGACTTTCAATCTCGCTGATTTGAGTCTCCAATCTGGCGCGCGCGTCGGCGTGTAAGGTGTCGCTGTACTGGAATACTTCGGGCTGATCGGGCGCGTTCACGAACCAATAAATCAGCTTGATCGCGGACGGGCGTACCGGCTCGCCAAACTCAGCGGCGAGCGCTTCCACTGCAACAAACGGATACACCAGCGTTTGCAAGCGCTCCGCAAGCACATCACGGGTAGGGCGTTGGCGGCTTGTCTTCCAATCCACGATCACGATCTGGCGGTGCGGATCGATCGTGAGCAGATCGAACTTTGCGACTAAGCGATGCTCACCGATCGGGATGCTGTAGGTAGCTTCTGGCTTGCGAATAGTGCGCGGCAAATTGGCGGGCGTGTGATCCCAGAACGTTTGCCACCATGTCGCCAGCACTCCGGCGGGCGGATCGACGGGCACGCCCAGGTAAAAGCGCTCAACCATGCGATGAAACAGCTCACCGAGTCGCTTTTCAGTTTCATAATCGGTGAGCGGCTCAAGCAGCGGGGCGGGCCACTGCTGTGCACGCAAATAGCGCAGTTGAAAGCGCCGCGCGCACGCTTCGTAATCCTGCAAATTATTCTGGCTGTACTGGAATATCGGCGGAAAGGTCATAAATCGTAAGGCTCACTTAGCGCGATTGAATTGTCTTATTTTGACGAGCAGCATTATAAGAACGATCTTCTATGTCACATAGTTTTTCCCATTGACTAATAACATTAGCAAGCGTGTCACTTGGATAGACTACTAGCGGAACTGAATAACCACTCCCAAGCGTTAGCAAGGGACCAGTAAAACGAGTGAGCCTTAACGCAATTTCCAAGTTCACTTCATAGCGTCCACCCTGAAAAGAAAAACTCACAGGTGAAGATTCATCAGCGACAAAATCACCCCACATGTCTGTATATAAACCGTTAGAGGGAAGCCCTTGATCATAAAAGATAGTCTCGTAAATGCCCATAAACCAGGTAGCATGAGAAGCGGAATAAACTTTTGTATACTTAGGCATTTCACTCAAGACCTGACAAATCTCAAATATTGTAGGATCGCGACTGGTAGTGCTGAGTGCAACTTCAGTTCCGCCATACTCTAGCATATATTCATTAAGCGATGGATTGCTTTCTTCTTTGAGTTTCATTACAAGCCATAAATTGCTCATTCGCCCTCCCAGTAAACATCACAAATCACTATGGGGTCATCGTAGCCGATCGTGCGCAGCGCGTCGGCCACATCCGACCACGGCACTGGCCTGAGCCGGGCGCGCCGCGGAATTTATTGAAAATTTCTCAATCCATATGCACATTTTCGATCGTACATTAGCATGATGTACCTTCACCATACAAAACAAAACGTGAGAAACACCCAAATAGATGAGGCTGGCCAAACTGTGATTAAATTTAGCTCTCGTCTTATTGTTGTTTTGAATTCAATTCAATTAGTAATGGGCAATCGTAACCGTGTCATATGAAATCGTTAGTTCAAAATCGGTAGTATGCAAAACAGCATGGGCGCCGTAATGATCTTCACCCAAGTGAATACCTAATACATCACCAACCGCCATAGGATGCTGTAAATCGGTCATATCGATTTCGTCAATGCTTGTTACCTGATACTCAAATTTTCGGCATCGGTTGAAAATAAGCTTAAATGGTTGCGAAGGCTCCTCAGGGCCATACAGACACTGAACTATAAATGTTGTACCAAGATTTTCCAGCATAAAACTCGTAATGAAAATCCCAGCAGGTGGCAACCCTAATCTAGCGAAAATTTCAAGACGATTCATTTGCAATACTTTCGCCAAAGATTAAGGGTAATATTGTCAAGACTCAATCTTCAGAAACAAATTATATGAGGGCGGGGCATAAATCGCAATCCCTATTTTGCCGTTTGGTAGACGACCCCATAGGTTCGCTCTCACCAAACGGAGTCGGTGGAGCGCCTCTATACTGATCGCTCGTTTACCCTACGCAAAATCATTATGCCCCACCCTCAAATAGATAGTTTTTCTTTCATCTGGTTACGTAAATCGGCTGAGCTATAAATTTTGCCCGTTAGCTATCTCGCTCAAACATCGCCGTCACCTTGATCATGAATCAAATGCGGGAGTCGAGATAATCCCGACCCCCGCACTAAGCATCAAACGGTACTGCTTAGCGGTCGCCCGCCAGCCCCAACAATCCCATACCGAGTTTCGGTTGACGCTGCTTTTCCTCGTCCTTGCCAAAGCGGATCACTTCGTTGGTGTCGGTGATCGCTTCAACGGCCAAACCGAGGCTTTGCAGTTCCTTGACCAGCACGCGGAAGCTGGCAGGCACGCCCGGCTCCTCGATCGGCTCGCCCTTGACGATGGCCTCGTAAGTCTTGACGCGGCCTTGCACGTCGTCGGACTTGACGGTGAGCATCTCTTGCAGGATGTGCGCCGCGCCATACGCTTCCAACGCCCACACTTCCATTTCACCGAAGCGCTGGCCGCCGAACTGCGCTTTACCACCGAGCGGCTGCTGTGTGACCAGGCTGTATGGGCCCGTCGAGCGCGCGTGAACTTTATCTTCGACAAGGTGCGCCAACTTGAGCATGTGAATGATGCCGACGGTCACCGGACGATCGAACACTTCGCCCGTTTTGCCGTCGAACAGCTTTTGCTTACCGTAAATCGGCACTGGCTCATTCGTCCGTAGGAACACGCGATGGGCATATTCGCGCAGCGCATCGCCCTTGAGCGTCGGATCGGTCTTTTGGCCGCACGCCGCTTCCGCCCATACGGACAATGCCAGATTGAGCGCATTGTTATCGCGAATGTCGCGGTCAACCAACGACACCGATTCGGTCTGGAAAACGAGTACGCTGGTCGGGTCAGTGCCCTGTTCGCGTATCCATTCGGCCATGACTGCGCGGCGTGCGTACACATGCTCCAACGCCAGACGGTCGCGATCGTACTCAGGGCGACCGCCAATCCATTGATCGATATACAGGCGGCGCACTTCGTCGTCGTCTTCCAGATCGGCGGCGTCATAGTTGTTTTCTTTTGTCCACAACCACGCGCGCTCGGTGATCTGCTGCCAGCAGTAGTCGATCAACCAGGCGCGACCCAACTCTGCCTGAATTTCGTGCTCGTCTGCGCCGTCAAACACGGGCGTCACTGCACGGAAGCCGAGCCGATCGGCTGCCAGACCGAGATGCGTTTCGAGCACCTGACCGATGTTCATACGTCCCGGCACGCCGAGCGGATTCAAAATAATGTCAATCGCGGTGCCGTCTTCAAGGTACGGCATATCTTCGATCGCCACGACGCGCGAGATAACACCCTTGTTACCATGCCGTCCGGCCATTTTGTCGCCTTGCGTCAGCTTACGCTTTTGCGCAACGCTCACGCGTACCAACTGATCGACGCCAGCGGGCAAATCGCGGTGTTCTTCACGGTTGAAGATTTTCACATCGATCACCTTACCGCGTTCACCGTGAGGCAAGCGCAGCGATGAGTCCTTCACTTCACGCGCTTTCTCACCGAAAATGGCGCGCAAGAGCTTCTCTTCTGGACTCAGTTCCTTTTCACCCTTGGGTGTGATCTTGCCAACCAGGATGTCATTCGGACCGACTTCCGCACCGACACGGATAATGCCGCTTTCATCCAAATCTTTGAGCGCATCGTCACCGACATTCGGAATGTCGTAAGTGATTTCTTCTGGTCCGAGCTTCGTATCGCGCGCTTCGATCTCGTGCTTTTCGATGTGGATCGAGGTGAACTTATCGTCACGCAAAAGCTGTTCGTTGATTAGCAGAGCGTCTTCGTAGTTACCACCTTCCCACGACAGGAACGCGCATAATACGTCATGGCCGAGCGCCAAATTTCCGTGATCCGTTGACGAGCTGTCCGCGATCACGTCACCACGGCGGATACGCTGACCCTTTTGTACGACCGGACGCTGATCGATGCACGTCGATTGATTTGAGCGCGTGTACTTGCGCAGTCGATAGGTGTGCTCGTCATTTTCCTGCCGAACGATGATCTTATCGCCTTGCACGCTCAGCACTTCGCCGTCGGCTTCCGCGATCATGACCTGCCCGGAGTCGTAAGCGGCTTGATCTTCCATGCCCGTGCTGACGATCGGGATATCCGGCTTGAGCAGTGGCACGGCCTGACGCTGCATGTTCGATCCCATAAGCGCGCGGTTTGCGTCGTCGTGCTCCAGGAACGGGATCAACGCGGCGCTGATACCGACGATCTGGCGCGGCGCAACATCCATATAATCGACGCGATCGGCTTGCGTATCCAGGAATTTCTGATGGAAACGTGCCGAAATGCGTTCGTCAGTGAACTGATCTTTTTCATCGATCGTGGCGTTGGCCTGCGCGATCATGAAGCGATCTTCTTCATCGGCGGACAAATATTGAATCGCCTCACTGACAAAGGCGTTGACGGATACTTCGGTGACGCCGCCTTTGGTCATTTTAGCGATGTTGGCGTCAGTCAGGACGGTACCTTCTTCGATCAACGTTTTGCCATCAGCATTGGTAGCGTCCACGCGAACCGTGCGCCCCACCAGACGCGCATCATTGATCAGCAGTTGGCGCAGCACCAGACGATAGGGCGTTTCGATGAAGCCATATTCGTTGACCCGTCCGTAGCTGGCAAGACGACCGATCAAACCGATGTTCGGGCCTTCCGGCGTTTCGATCGGGCAAATGCGCCCATAATGGCTGTGATGCACGTCACGCACATCGAAGCCAGCGCGTTCACGGCGCAAGCCGCCTGGTCCCAGTGCCGACAAAGTGCGCTTGTGGGTCAGTTCAGCGAGCGGGTTAGTTTGCTCCATGAACTGCGACAATTGGCTCGATCCGAAGAACTCGCGAATAGCGGCAACGATCGGGCGAATGTTGACGAGCGTAACAGGCGTCAGATTCTCTTGCTCGCGGATCGACATGCGCTCGCGAACGACGCGTTCAGTGCGGCGCAGACCGATACGCAGTTTGTTCTGGATCAATTCGCCCACCGTCTTGACGCGGCGATTGCCCAAATGGTCGATGTCGTCTGGGTCAGCATCATCGTTATTGATGCGAATCATGTGGCCGATCAGCTTCATCAAATCGTGCTTGGTGATCGTGCGGACGGTGCGCGGAATATCACCGTCGAGCTGCAAACGCTGATTCAACTTGTAGCGACCGACGCGCTCCAGGTCATAGCGGCGCTGATCGAACAACTGCACTTCCAGAAATGAGCGCGCATTGTCCAGCGTTGGCGGATCGCCGGGGCGCATCCGCTTGAAGAATTCCAGCAGCGCGGCTTCCGCGATCGATTGACCTTCCTTGAGTTCCCAGGGCGGCTCCATCTTGATCGTGCTGACGATGTACTGGTGATCGGGATTGTTATCCACTTCTTTGTAGAATTCGATCAACTCTTCATCGGAGCCAGTCTTGATGCTCGAAACGTGATCCGTGCCATCCTTGACGGCGGCCAACGCGCGCAGCAAAATCGTGACGGGAATTGTGCGCTTGCGGTTGAACTTGATCGTCAGGTAATCGCTTTTGCGTGTCTCGAATTCCATCCACGCGCCGCGATCGGGGATCAATTTGGCGTTGGAGAGGCGGCGACCGGTCGTGCGATCTTCATCAGCAGCAAAATAGACGCCCGGTGAGCGGATCAACTGGCTGACCACCACGCGCTCGGTACCGTTGATGATAAACGTGCCGTTTTCGGTCATGAGCGGGAAGTCACCGAGGAAAATATCGGATTTGAAGACTTCACCACCTGCGTCATAATTGACGAGCGCCACCCGCACATACAGCGGCGCAGCATACGTCATATCGCGTTCCAGGCAGATTTCTTCGCTGTATTTGGGCGCTTCAAACCAATAGGAAAGCCCAAATTCTTCCGTTTCCGGACCTTTGCCGGGGAAATACAATTTCAGGCTGCCGTTGAAGCTCTCGACCGGGCTAATCTCGCTGAATAATTCGGCCAGACCTTCTTCGCGAAACCAGTTAAAAGAGTTTAACTGTACTTCAATGAGCGAAGGAAGATCGGGCACTTTAGAGGTACGCGCGTAATTCTTCGTGTCAAGACGTCGCTGCTGCATAAATTCTCCTGAGTACGACTATTGATAAACGATACGGGGCAACCGTTTGGGTTATCGACATTCGGGAATTGGCTTCCTTATCGATTCGCTATAGGGCAAAGCTGCTGTTCTTGGGTTGAGAGGATGTAAACGCCGTAAACGAGAATCATATCACGAATCAGCAAGTTAGCAAGAGCCAATTTGCATGAACTGTGATAAGATCAACGCGTTTTCATTTGGGCTTGAATCCTAACCCCACCCTTTCCCCGATTACAGCGCAAGGGCGTCAGGTTTAGAATAGCGAAGCATTTTGTGGCTATTATTGATTATTGGATGTGTAGAATTTCTATAAAACTCTATAAGGGTAGAATTTATGCAAAATCAAACATCTTCACCACAAACAAGGCACATTGATCGTGTAACTGGAATGAGCATCTGTTCAGTCTCCCTCTTCCTGTTCAGTATTTTTTTTAATCGCGATGTAAAAAAAATTATGAGTTACGCTGGCACAGACATTTTAGACGCTTCTTTTTTGGTAAGCTTACTACCGATTCCGGTTGGAATAATATGTGTTATCTTTCTGCTTTTGAGTATATCCAGGAACGTATCACAGCAATCTTTTATCAAAAAACCGATTAGATCATTTTTCTCGATTACCTTGATACTGATATTTTTGCTTGGAGTTGGTTTTAATAGTCAGATTCTCATTATGCGTGAGATTGTAGAATTCAAGCTGCATGAACAAGAATTTCATCAACTTATCTCTCTCAGCCAGCCAATATTTAACACCCCTAAAAATGCAGTTGATTGTGTGAGCTATATTAAGTTGCAACCGCCTATTAGCGATATACTTAGCCATCAAACGATGTACGTCCTTGATTCGGATAATTCCTTTTGGGTAGGACTAGTTCAAGGTACTAAAGAAATCGCAACAGATTTTTACTATATAGACGGAAAACTTCCAAATCTTGGCTCTATAGTTGAACCTTGCAACAGAGCATTATTAGAATGTTATTATCAAATCGATAAACATTGGTTTTTATGCACATCATATAAAAATGATTTTTGAATGACTAGAAATGAGGCACTTGTATAAGCGCCTCATCAGCGCGCATCGCTCAGCGCCTGCGCAGGAGTGAAGCCAGCAGCCAGCCGATTAAATTCGCGAATACATCATTGGCAGTATCGCGCACGCTCCATTGCATATTGATCTTCGTCGGATCGTTGCCGCGTTGCCCCATCTCGTAGACGTGTACGTTGTATTCGCCGTCTTCCCAGATGAACGTTGCCAACGCTAAAACGGCAAAGGATACGAACGCTGGATTGGCATTCGCCCATCGCAGAAACGGCGACAATGGATTATCGGGCGTGACGAGCGATGCGCCGGTTTGCACGGTATCGCCTACCAGTTCGGTCAGCGCAAAAGCGGTAGCGCTGTGCGGAATAGCATCCAGACCGAGGCCGAACAAGCGTATATCGGCCAGCTCACCCTTATAGATATTGAAGCGCGGGTGTGACAACATATAGCCGATCGCCAGCGGCATAACATACACGACGTAGCGCGGATTATCGTTGACCATGCGTACCAGCGTCTGGCGGATCGGCTCAAGCGTGCTGAGCGCTGTTCCCTTGGTTGCGAGCGACTCGCGGGGCAGCACAAGGCGGGTGGCATCCGGCAGCAGCAGCGATAATGAGTTTGTCAGCAAGTGCGGCAGCCAGGTTGTCTGCATGTTATACTCGCGGCGGTTCGCGTCCGCCGTGAGCGCAACGCCGAGCCATACGCCGTACCGTGCTATATCTGAAAGTTTCACGCCGTGATATTCCTTCTGGTGGATCATGCTTGCAGCGGTTAAAAGTAACGTGCGATACTGCAATTGATATGCCTAAATTTTCACTGATCACGCTGAACTGCTTTGGCGTGCCGACCCCCGCTACCCACGCACGCCTGTCAACACTTGCTGCCGATTTGAATCAGCGTGCCGTTGATGCGATTTGCTTTCAGGAAGTGCAGGCGAACATCTATCGGCGCTTGCTGATCGGCGCGTGTACCACCTATCCTGGTCATGCTTACGAGCCGTTCGTCCACGCGCCAAAAGGTGGCTTGCTGACGTTGGCACACACACCGATCGAGTCAAGTGCTTTTGATCTGTACCGTGAGCGTGGCTTGTGGTATACCCCTGCGCTGGCCGATTGGATTTTGCACAAGGGCGTCCTGATCACACGCATCAAACACGATGGTTTAACGGTGGTGCTGCTGAATACGCATCTCACCGCCAATTATACGGGCGACTGGAAACGTGGCAACCTGTACGCGCGCCACGAATGGGAACAGCTCCGCCAATTGGCGCAGATTGTTCACGCGCAGCCGCCCGACGCGCTGATCATCGTGGCAGGCGATTTCAATGTTCCGCGCGGAAGCTGGTTAGCGGATGAGTTCATCGCGCTGGCCGGGTTGATCGATCCGCTGGCGGGTAGTACGCAGCCAACTTACCGCCCAACACCGCCCATGCCTGTTCGCTATGCCGCCGCCATCGATTTCACGCTGATACGACTGCCTGCACAGCTTGCTACCGCTCAAGCCGATCTTCAGGCTGAAGCGACGCTCATTTATCGCGAAAAACATACGCTGTCGAACGGAAAATCGGCGTACCTATCGGATCACTGTGGGATCAAATTGGCGCTGACGTGGGGGTGAATTAATCAACACGCCAGATTTATGGCGTCGATTCTGTTTTGCCTTTAATATCACTGCAAGGCTATCAGCAAAAATCAAGGACACTCACCAAATGCAAGAACGTTTCACCTTAACGCGCTCAGGTTACGATTATTTGAAGCGCGAATTGGACTCACTCACCGCTCAAAAAAGCGTTGACGATGCGTATTTTGACGACGTGAACTATAGCAACGATCCGCAGCCGGAAGAAGCCGCCCACGACGACGCCAAAGAACTCAAGGATGTGGCGGACGAGCGCGTCGAAACACTGCGTCGCGTGCTGCTGAACGCCGATGTGATCGATGAAGACCCCGATCCGACGCGCGTTAATGTTGGCGATAAAGTGACGGTATGGGATTTTGCCGAGAAGGAAACGATGCAATTCGAGATCGTCAGCGGTGCCGAAGTAGTGCATGGTCGCGATGGTGTGGCTGCCGACTCGCCCGTTGGGATGGCGCTGCAAGGGCATAGCGTTGGTGATGTGATCGAAGTTGAAGTGCCCGACGGCAAGATGCGCTATGCTATTCGCGCGATCGAGTCGATGAAAACCGACAGCAATTAGCGCAATTAACGGCTGATACTGGTCTTATTCAGCATCATCAGGATTCAGCAGGCTGAGAAGGGCGCAGCGCTCATTTTCATGCCGCACACGGGTGTAAACATTTTAGTCCACCGTTGATGCTGGAAAAAATGCAAAATCCGTTAGATCGGAAAATATGTACGGGGAATCCGCTACAGCTATTTGCCGCCGTACAGCGCTCGATATACCGCGTTGTTTTCATAGGTGAACTGCACATAATTTTGCGCCTGCCCGGAACTGATCGTCTCGTACAATCGATCCAGATCATCGCCCGCGCTGCTCAGCCAACCACTCGCTGCGCCTGGCCCGGCGTTGTAACCTGCCAACGTTGCGGCCAGGTTGCCCCCTAAATAGCGCCGCACAAAATCAATGTAATAAGCGCCCAGTTTCAGGCTGATGAAAGGACGATACAGATCGCTGTTGGTGAAGTTCGGTGGCCAATTGAGGCGTCCCACAATATCGTCGGCAGTGCTTGGCACAATTTGGGTTAGCCCGCGCGCTTCTGAGCCACTGACGGCTTGCGTATCAAAATCCGATTCGAGTCGAATCAGCGAGCAAAAGTACAGCGGATCGACGCCATAAGTGCGCGCTGCTGCCACAAGCAGATTGCTGTAATCGATAGGATAGGCCAAACGCGCCAGATACGGCGGCACAGCGGTTGCCACTTGTTTCGACAGTACAATCACGCGAGTCGCCGCTAAAATCGACGAACGATAGACGCCGATTCCCTGATAATAAACGGCTAATTGATACAACGCCGCCGGATCGTCACGGTGCGCGTCATGAAGGGCATCGAATTCCGCACGCGCGTCAAGCCACCAACCGAGCGCCCACAATTCAGTTCCGCGCTTGAGCATCGGATCGCTTGCCAGCGCGGGGGATAACGTCGTGCCGATTGGTTGACCGAATGTTTTGGTCGCCCAGGTTTCAGCCGCGATCCGTTCGGCATCCGTTGAAGTGATCAGTCGAAAGCCCGCCGCCTGATACGGGATTGCGCCGCTCAGCAAATCCGCCGCGCGCAAGCTGAAAAAGCTGCCCGGCGCTTTGGCGGCAGCCGCAGTCCACGCTTGCCGAGCGCCTTTGGTATCGCCTGCTTTTTGCAACATTTTGCCCTGCCACAACAGCCCGCGCGCGTCACCTACCCGACCGAAAAGTATGGCCGCCCGCGCTGGATTACTGGTCGAGAGCAGCCAGCCCGCGCTGAATGCCCCTTGCGCAGCCCGATCAGTGGTTGGGTAGCGCGTGCTGAGCTGATCGTACAAAGCCACAGCACGCGCCGGATCGCCGTAGGTTTCTTCCAGATAACCCGCGCGCCATAAGCCTTCCGGCGCGTCTGCGGACTGCGGATAAGCACTCGCTACGGCTGTATAAGCCGCGATCGCTGCTGGATAATTTTTGGCGGCAAATTGCGTTCGCCCTTGTTCTAAAGCGGCGGCGCTTGCCAGCGGATCGGTTGGGTAGCTGTCGCGCACTTTCTGGAAAGTCGCCAACGCTGACGCGTTATCACCCGCGCCGCGTTGTGCCTGACCATATAGCACATACAATTCCGCAGATGGTTTTACGGCGGTGGCCGGTGTGGCAGCGGGTGCAGTGTTCAGATAATCCGGCAAATAGCTGAGGACTGGCTTGAAGTTGTTGTTGGCTACGTTGAGCCGCGTCCGCAGCAAAATATCGACAGGCTGATTGGCGTTGACAAGCGCCACCATTGCATTAAAAGCGGCGGCTGAGTCGGGGGCATCGCTCAATACTTTGTTAAAGCGCGCATAGGCCAGCGCAGTTTGTCCGATTTTTAGCTGCGCATTGGCGGCGGCCACTTCTATTTCGGCACGATAGGACGCAATGGTGGCGCTCGTCAGGATCGCGTCGTCTTGTTTGAGCGCATCCGTCGGATCGTTGGCGGCAAGGTAGGCATTCGCCAGTTGATTGCGCAGCGCAAATTGCCCGGCCAGATAACGCGGTGCATCGGCGGCTTTTTGCAGATAAAGCACAGTGCCGTCAAGCATCGCCATCCGTTCGTACAGGTAACTATCCAGCATACCGGGAGCTAGCGCGAGTGCCTGTTGATAATCGCTCAGCGCGTCAGTTTTTTTATTGGCAGGTGCGTCCGCTTGTTGGGCGAGCACACGGCGCGCTTCGGCACGCTGCGCATAAGCGCGAAAGGTGGGCGGGCACATTGTCAGTACCTGTGTGAGCGCTGTTTCAGCGTCAGCAGCTTGTCCTGCCCGTAAATTGGTCACGCTCAACCCATATAACGCCGCGCATTTCAACACCGAAGTCGCGAGTGCAGCAGTATATTGGGTACGCGCGCTGTCAAAATCGCCGTTCAGCAGGGATGCTGCCGCCGTCGGAATCGCGTCGGGTGGAATATGTGTAGGCGCGGGTACGATTGTGATGGCGGGTGTGGCGGTTGGCAATAACTCGGTTGTCGAGCTGCCAAGATCGCACGCACAGAGCAGCACGATCACCGCTGCGCTGCTGAGTAATGCACGCCCTATATTAGATTTCGCGTGCATCAATGTAAAAAGGTGACGCCCATTGTGGGTCAAAATCGGGGTGTAAACTCTTAAAGGTAGTCCAGTAGCGTTTTTGATGAGTCGCCTCAGTGAAAATAAAACCGGGTAGCACGTCTTCGGCATCAACGACAAGACTCAGGCTGTAAAAGTTATTGGCCAGCGCCTGATCGCGCAGCGTATCGAACACCGCTTGCAATACGGCTGGCTGCTGAGCACCAATGGCATGGAAGATGCGTAAGCTGCGCGCTTGTTGGCGGAGCACTTCATCCGGCAGGTTAAGATCATCCAGCGCAATTTGCCGATAGACGCGACTCTGATCGAAGGTGCTCAAACTGGCATATCCATTGTCGCTATCATGAAGCCAACGTACATAATCGTAAGTGCTCAGGCTGGCTGCTACGGCGTCCGTATAAAAATCACGATCCGCGATCACTGTAAAGCGAATCTGATCGTCGTCCTCGTCACAGGTCACCGAAATCGTGGACGGCCAGGCGGCAGCAGGCAAATATTCCAGATAGAGCAGCTGCCGAATACGTTGATAGCCAAGTCCGTCAAACAATTTGAGCGATGGCAGATTGACCGTCACAATTTGTCCATAGGCACCCACTGCACCACGCTCGATCAGGTAACTTTCCGCATAATGTACCAGTGCAACTCCTAGCCCTTGCCGTCGGTAACTCGGATCGACGCGCAGATCGAACAAATAACCAAGCGGCACCATCATACCGCTTACTTGCACCTGCTTAAGTACAATCCCGATACAACCCGCTAACACGCCGTCGGTATCCTCTATGACGAAAATCTGCCAATCGGAAAAGAGTGCCGCGCGATCGGCAAAATGACGGCGGTAATGGACGAATGGCGCGCTTGCTCCACGCGGCGATCGGTACTCGATCGCCATAAGCGCACTGTCGTCAGCGGATTGATAAGGCCGAATAATCATAACATCTCAGACTGTTCTTCCAATTATACGCTTTGTTGCTGTCCGATGCCGTAAACGTTGGATCACAGCAGCGTTCGCGTGTAGAATGTGCAGCGTCCAATTTACCCTCAGGAGTTCAAAAGAAACTTTATGCATACACAATTCAAAACGCACGCAAAAACACAATTTCGTTGGTTATCGCTGATCAGCATGGCGCTTGTCGCGGTACTGCTGATGTCGGCAAGCGTTCCGGCAGCGTCAGCGGCACAGGCAACCATGGCCGCTACGATGAATAGCACAATGGCTGCTACTATGAGCGGTACGAGCATGAGCAGCGGTACCATGGCGAGCACGATGGCCGCCGTCACCACTGGCGCATGTGGACTGCCTGGCGTCGCGACCCCTGCCGCCAACGATCTGAGCACGGCCAGCACCGGTGACATAAAAATCGGCGTGGCAATCGCCTTGAGCGGTGCCGCCAAAGCCTACGGCGACTCGCAGCGCAAAGGGTTGTTGTTGGCGCTCGGTGAAATCAATGGAGCGGGCGGCGTCGATGGCAAAAAATTGGCGCTGGTGATCAAAGATACCACATCCGACAAATCACAGGCAGTGACCGTCTTTCAAGGGTTGATCAACGCTGATAAAGTGGCGATGATCCTCGGCCCCACGCTCAGCACCGAAGCCACCGCCGCCGATGTCGAAGCGCAAAAAGCCAGCGTGCCGGTCATGGGCATGTCCAACACGGGCAACGGCATTACCAGCATTGGCGATTATGTGTTCCGTGACTCACTGTCTGAAGCCAGCGCGATCCCTAACACGGTGAAGGCGATGCGAGACAACCTGAAGGTTAAATCAGTCGCAATCATGTACGCGCAAAATGATAAGTTCAGCTCGGACGGCTATCAGATTTTCAAGCAGGAACTCGATAAAAGCGGAATCGCAGTGCTCGATACCGAAGTGTTCGACACCGCCGATACTGATTTCTCCGCGCAGTTGACGCGTATTCAAGGTTTGAGTCCACAGCCTGACGCGATCATTGTGGCGTCACTGCTGGGACCGGCGGCCAAGATCATCGTCAAGGCGCGTCAGTTGGGAATCAATACGCAGATCGTTGGCGGTAACGGTTTCAATACGCCGCTCATCATCAGCCTGACCAAAGCCAGCTCGGAAGGCACTATTTTCGGCGGCGCTTATGATTGTAATAATCCCGATGCCGTGAATCAGACGTTCGTGAAAGCGTACCTTGCCAAGTATGGGGACGCGCCTGATCAATTCGCGGCGCAAGCTTACAGTGCGCTGAAAATCGTGGCAGATGCATTGCATCGCGCCGGTTCAGCCGATCCCAAAGCGCTGCGTGATGCGCTGGCCGCTACGAAAGATTTGCCAACCCCGCTCGGCGCTTTCTCGTTCGATGCGAATCGCGATGCGCAGCAAAAAACGTACGTGATCAAGATCACAGGCGGCAAGTTCACGTTGATCCAGTAGGAGATTAGTAGTCGGCCACAGTAGATATGCAGGATATGGTAGGCCAAGTCCCTACCACGCGCCGGATTGCCTGTAAGGACACGGCCTGCCATGTCCACAACTCTCGAAATTCAACGTGGCGGACCATCAGTCGGAAAGCCCACACCCCGGCCCCTCTCACAAAAGCGAGGGGCTTAAACCCATAGGCATCAAGCTAAGGGCAAAGCAGGTTCCAGAGAGAGTACGAGATGGTAAGTGGACGGCGATTTTCGGCGACGCGTCTTAAGCGCCTTGTGATGGAAA
>Ga0209512_1001963_pt1 | contig 23343 bp, 22 predicted proteins | sample frozenSSSSmetaG_FD_184142 | JGI IMG/M metagenome (GOLD analysis project Ga0209512, IMG submission 184142) | Glacier valley bacterial and archeal communities from Borup Fiord, Nunavut, Canada, to study Microbial Dark Matter (Phase II) -... | ecosystem: Environmental > Aquatic > Freshwater > Ice >...
TCAACTACAGCAACAATCCTAGCATCTTTTTGAGACAACTTTTAACATTGCTTTACTCGTAAGACTATCAGTTAAGCATAAGAAGTACTGAAGAGCCATTCCTTTTGTCAAAAACAAATGTCTAAATTTTTTATTCTGATTATCTTTTGCATACCAAAGTAAATGATCGCTCACGGATGCAACCTCTAATAAATCGCCTGGACTTCCAGCACCACTTGTCTTTTTGAAAATGATTTGAGAACATAGATTTTCTACTCCAAAAATTTCATCCATTAAACTTCTAACTCGATGAACATTTTCATCACCAATCTGCACAAAGATCGAACCACTATCCGTTAACAAATCCCTCGCAACCGTTAATCGATCGCGCAGATAAGTTAAATATGAATGAATCCCATCCCGCCAAGTATCCCGAAACGCCTTCACTTGTTCAGGTTCCCGCGTAATCTGATCGACCTTGCCATCCTTCACATCCCGACTCGTTGTTGACCACTGGAAATTAGAATTGAACTTAATCCCATAAGGCGGATCGAGATAAATACACTGCACCTTTCCCCGCAACCCTTCTCGCTCTGCCAAACTCGCCATCACTTGTAGACTATCGCCCAGAATCATCCGGTTCGTCCAGTTGGCATCGTGCTGATAAAACTTTGTCCCAGTCGCATCCTTCGGTAAACCGTTAAAATCCGCAAACAAATCGAGTTGAAGTTCGTTGTTGGGTGCTTGCCGATCTTCGGCTTGTCGCCGCAAATCCTCGATAATCGCCTGTGGCTGGATCTTCTCTTGGATGTATAACGGCGGCGCACTCACCACCAAATCCGACCAATCCTGCTCATCCTTCCCACGCCAGACTAACTGCGGATCGAGATCCCGATTGCGGCGTTGGTAAGCAATCCGAATCGGACTTTGCTCATCCTCCGCCATCACCGACTGATATTCAGCCGTGGGGATGTGTTTGCGTTGTTCGTCATGATGTTTGAAGGATTCGATCTGCTGGGAACTTTGGGGTTTGGGTTGCTTAGGCATTGAGATTAACTATTTCATTAAATGAGAGTCAAGTTCGGGATACAGCGGAAAATTGCTGTCAACGCTTGCTAGATTTGCCCTATATTCCAGGGCTGTCGCTATTATCAATCGATCGAATGGGTCTTTGTGAACGGGAGACAAATCGACAGCGCGGCAAGCAATATTGGGCATTATGGGCAAAAGCGTAATTCCGGCTGGCTCCAATGCCTCCTGAAACCATTCATTTGCAGCACAAGGTAACTCCAATCGCCCCCGCTGTTGCGCCAGAGCAATTTCAAAACAAGAGATAGCAGACACCCCGACTCGCTCTGCTGTAGCGATAATATCCTGCCAATGTGATGGAAATCGATCGAACTCAGATGTCATCAACCAGAACCAAATATGGGTATCGAGCACAATCACTTGAGACATTCCCAATCCTCTTCATCCACGATCGGACTGACAATATCACCTAATGTTTTACCTTTACCAGCGATCGATGCTGGCGGATGTCGCCGTTTTACAGTCAAAACAGTTTCCTCTAGCACCGTTACAATCAATCGGGCAGATTGGACGGTAGGCTGTTCGTCTAGCCACTTCACCTGTCCGTTTTCATAAATCGCTTCATAACTTTTTAACATAGCTCTCCTTAATACTTCGATTTTCTAAGAATTTTAGGGTTTGGGTTGACGGGGTGGCATAGAGCGTACTGCGATCGCTAGGAATGAGGTGAGGACTGACGAACGACATACTGATGAATTACACCAGCAACTGATAGCGATACCGAAGTTCCAGTTTGCTGTGCGAGGTCTTGTAGCGATCGCATATCGCCCACAGGTAGTTCGATGCTAATTGTGAAGAGTGCTTGAGACTGGGCATAGCCTTGATAGCATTGCAACTCCTGAGCTAGATTGGGGATCGATTGCCATTCATCATTTTCTACCGACTCCAATAGGTCTAGTTCTTCAGCATTTAAAGGGGTCATGGTATTAGTCTCCTAAGTACTTTTTCTTGAGTCTCCCGCCTGTTGACTTACCTGAGTTAGTGAATCAACCAGATCTTTAAACTCTGACTCGATTTCAAATACCCTGGTAAACTCTGCAAACTCCCACCTTCCCATGCTACCCAAATTATTTACCCCTGGAATCCAATAAGTCTGCATCACACTCGCTTTATCCTTGGCATCTTCCCCGCGATAACCCTTAATTTCGACAATTAAATTCAGCAGATCCGTTCGTCCATCATCGATTTTCACGATAAAATCTGGCAGGTATTTTCGTTGAGTCGAGCCATATAAATAGGGGACTTCCAACCCCAAATTATGATTTTTCACATAAGCCCGCACGCGAGGATGAGCCTCCGCCACCCGACAAAATTCCGCTTCCCAGTCGCTATCGCACACCACCCAGTTAATCTGACAGCGACGCGGATCGGTCTGCCAGCGTGTTTCTTTCGAGGTGGTAAAACTGACATTTTCGGTCGAACCAGTGGGGTTATAGGCATCCAGAATCGCTTTAATTGGACGTTCGCCGACGATCGCTGCCGTAATTGCCGTCTTGATGCGATCGCACGCTAGATCTTTGATTTCTTGATACTGTAACTGTGCTGGTGAGGTACCACCAGTACAACGTAGATAACCACCATCCAGCCACTGACGGACGATTCGCTTCAATTGCCCAAACAAATATAGTTTCGGCTCTTCATTAGGATCGCGGTAGTAGTTGTATAAAAGATGCTTAGTCAGCTCGAACATAATCGTCGAGGAGCGAATATCGTTCAAATGCAGCATATTCAACTCCACACTTTCGCCCAAAATCCCCTGATTTTGCGTTACCGATGGCCCAACCAGATCAGGTGTTAGCTCCAACACTGAATCTTTAGTAAAACTAGCTGACAGCTTATCTTCTGGCAATTCTACTCGATAGCCCTCGACACGCGGAAACGTAATTTCTAAGGCATTGCGATCGGGTTTCATCGCCTTAACTTGCACCGTCTCCCTGGGCGGCTTGGGCGGTGCGACGACAGGCTTGGATGTAAAGTCAAACGGAATGCCCAATACATCGGCATACTCTACATCAAACAGCCCCTCCTCATTCAAGTCATAGGAGTATCGCCGCAATGCCCGACCGATAACCTGTTCGCACAGTAATTGCGTCCCAAATGCCCGCACCCCTAAAATGTGTGTTACAGAATTTACGTCCCAGCCCTCAGTGAGCATCGAAACCGACACCACGCAACGGATCGATTCGCCCAGCTTACCTTCCTTCCCGACCGTATTCATTACCTCACGCAGCAAGTCCCGATCAGCGATCGCTTGTCCCGCAGCATTATCCCCAGTCCGTTGCACCAAGTCGCGCCGGAAGCTTTCGATCTCATCTGCCACCATCTCTCGAAAATTATTATCTAGTGCCTCACCCGACTCTAACTGTTCGCTATCGATCAATAGAGTACGCGGACGCGCTAACCGATTGCCATGTTCGTCATAGTTGCGAAATAGCTTTAGTCTGCCAGCATGAGGGGTAATCTTCCCATCCTCCTGCAGGCGATCAAAGCCTGAAATAAAGTCGTACACCAGCTTGGAAGTGGAGGTGTTGTTACACACCACGATAAATACTGGTGGTACCCGAATCCCCGCATCTTCCCATAATTGGTAAGTCTTCTCATAGTGCCCGTATAGTGCTTCTAGTGCCGTTTGTAGTTCCGCTGGCAAACTCAAAGGGTCGATCTGACCGGATTTACCCCGCCCCTTTTTCGGCATCTTTTTACCAATGTGTTCCCATAAGTTACGTAACTTGGGCATTTCACCACCAGGGACGTTATCCGCCACAGGTACGCGCGGTAATTTGACAATGCCACACTCGATCGCATCCATCAACGAAAAATCGCTCACCGTCCAGGGAAACAGCGTCCCCTCTATATAGCCTGAACCCCGCAAGAAAAATGGTGTCGCTGACAAGTCATATACCATATCCACGCCTAGTTTCCGCTTCACGATCTCCAACCCAGAGATCCACATCCGCGCCGCTTCGTTATTTTTCTTGGCTTCGTCCTTTTCTTCACCCGTTAAGTCCACCAAATCTTCATTCTGTGGTTTCTCGCGATAGCAATGGTGAGCTTCATCATTGATGACCATCACATTCTTCATCCCCATCAACTCTGGCATCACCCGTTGGAGCATTTGCCCCTCAGTTTCCAGGGTTTGTAGTTCCTCCCCCCGTCCTTGCAGCAGCAACCGTCCTACTTTGGAAACCTCCATCCGCTCGCGGAGCTTGAAGGCATGATAGTTAACGATCTTAATCTTGGCGCGATCAATATCCCCCAACATATCATTGGGAACTAATTCACGACTGGCATAGTAGCTATCAGGATCATTAGGCTGGAGTACCCGCAATCGATCGCGAATCGTAATCCCTGGAGTCACGATCAAAAATCCACGGGTAAACCGTTTGCTCTGCGGATGACGTACCGCATTGACAGTTTGCCAAGCGATAAGCATTGCCATCACAGTCGTTTTCCCTGCTCCTGTTGCCAGTTTCAAAGCTACGCGCAGTAATTCTGGATTCGCTGCCTCATTCGCATTATCGATATGGTCGAGGAAGCTCTTCCCCACTTTCCCAAAATTCGGCGCAACTTCCGCTAACCAAATCGCCGTCTCCACAGCTTCCACCTGGCAGAAGAAAGGACGAATCGCTTGAAATGAATGATGTCGCCAGTGTTGCAGTAATCTAGCTGTTTCTGGCGTAACTCGCCATGAATCTGGATTCGGCAACTGTCGCCAAGCGGCTACCTGTTCGCGAATACTGTTGATAATCGAAGTTGGATCGTACTGTTGTGCTTCCGTAGACAATCCATCCGTGCCGAACAATATCAGTTCTGTCTGAACATGCCCCTGTCGCCGTTTTTTTGGCTTCGGAATCGGCGTGATAAATTCAGCACGTCGCCGCTGTGGGAGAATCTGGTTAGTAGGTAGACCATCCCGATCTAATTCCCAATGTTGAGCCGGATATTCATAGGGCGAGTTGAGAATCGGTCGCTCAAAGAATTGATCGGACATGAGATCTATTACTTTTCAATATTCAATGCCCCTCATCATAACAGTTGAATACTGTCCAAACCCAAGAATCATCCCTTCATTGACTTCTGGTAATCTCATTTACCTTGTTTTCAACAGTTTAGGACAATCAAATTTTTCACGATCAGCTTCAACACAATTCAACAACGTAGCTCGCCAAGTCAAAGTTTTGAGACGGCTCGGATTAAATATTTGTTAGAGGGTATACTCTCAGACAACTTGTCTAACTTTACCTTCAAGTCACAACACTCTATCAGACAACAAAACTTAATTAAATGGAGCTAAGCGGATTCGAACCGCTGACCCCCTCAATGCCATTGAGGTGCTCTACCAACTGAGCTATAACCCCTTACGGTGCATTACTAATACTAGCTTAATAATAAGCGATTAGTCAAGTGCATTTAAGAAACTTGCATTAAAAATTTCATACAGTTCCCCATCAAGAAGTAAACCACCATCATGCCGCCTGCAGCCACGGCGACAAGTGTACTAGCCAGCATCATCGAAAACTCGCGATGGGCGTAAGCTTCTTGCATTAGATGTAACGACCAAGCCACTAAGGCAACATCAAAAACTAAAATAGGTATCAACATGTTAAAAAAAGTTAAATCTTGTTAAATGATCGTAACATAAGTTCCAAGTTCCTGTATACAAAGCAATCATTTGATCACATGAACTAATCACTCAGAAAACCTAATCAATAATTAAGTCGAACTGGTACTTGGCGATCGCGTAAAAATCTTTTAATCTGCTCAACACTCAAATGACCGTAATGTAACAAAGAAGCTAATAATGCTGCTTCTGCTTTGCCCTCAGTTAAAGCCGCGTGGATATGTTCGCAACTACCGGCACCACCAGAGGCAATTACAGGAATTTCCACTGCTTTAGCAATGGCGCTAGTCAGTTCCAAATCATACCCAGCTTGAGTGCCATCAGCATCCATACTCGTCACTAATAGTTCTCCCGCACCACGTTTTTCGACTTCTTGCGCCCAAAGCAAAGCGTCTTTCCCGGTGTTTTCTCTACCGCCGCGTACATACACATCCCAACCCGGATTGGCTAGATCAGATCTTCGACGAGCATCAATGGCGACAACGATACACTGATTCCCAAAGCGATCGCTAGCTTTATTAATCAAATCAGGATCTCTCACAGCCGCAGAATTAATACTAACTTTATCTGCGCCCGCTCGTAACAAACCTTTAATATTTTCTAAGGATTGAATCCCTCCACCCACAGTTAGAGGAATAAACACCTGTTCAGCAGTACGATACACAACATCCAGAATTGTGCCTCTATCTTCGTGAGTAGCTGTGATATCCAGAAACACTAACTCATCTGCACCAGCTTCGTTGTAGACCTTCGCCAACTCCACCGGATCACCAGCGTCTTGCAGATTGACAAAGTTAACACCTTTAACAACCCGTCCCGCCTTCACATCCAAGCACGGTAAGATTCTCTTAGACAACATAATATTTTTTTGCACTCCAAGTAGCGGCTCAGATTCTAAATTCTAATGCCGTTCAGCACTCAGTGCCAATCTCAGCCAATCTTGGAATTGTCTCAGCACTCACTATGGCGATTATTTCCTCTAAACCACAGCCACAAGATGAAAACGAACCACCGAAAACGCGGCGAAAGCCAGAGAAAGCGCCACCGCCAACTGACCTTTTGAAACCTGAAGCGGCGATTGATGAACAAGACAAACAAGAAGAAAGCATTCGTCCACAGCGATTTGCTGACTATATCGGACAAAAAGACCTCAAAGATGTTTTAGATATTGCCATTAAAGCCGCTAAAGCCAGAAATGAAGTTTTAGATCACTTACTGCTGTACGGGCCACCAGGTTTAGGTAAAACCACAATGGCGTTAATCTTAGCATCAGAGATGGGGGTGAATTGCAAAATTACCAGCGCCCCAGCTCTGGAACGTCCTCGGGATATCGCCGGGTTACTTGTGAATCAGCAACCAGGGGATTTACTGTTTATTGATGAAATTCATCGCTTATCGCGGATGACTGAAGAAATTCTCTATCCAGCGATGGAAGACTTTCGTTTAGATATAGTGTATGGCGGTAAGGGTACAAGCGCCCGGATTAAAAGTATTCCGCTACCAAAGTTTACTTTAGTTGGAGCTACAACTCGCGCTGGTGCTTTGACTTCACCACTACGCGATCGCTTTGGTTTAGTCCAAAAGTTAAAGTTTTATGAAGTAGCAGAACTCAGTCAGATTGTCTTGCGGACTGCGGAATTACTCCAGACACCAATTAGTCAAGATGGGGCGGAGGAAGTAGCGCGGCGGAGTCGAGGGACACCACGTATTGCTAACCGCTTACTCAAACGTGTCCGAGATTACGCTGAAGTTAAATTATCTGGCATAGTGACAGAGACAGTCGCAGCAGAAGCATTGGAACTGTTTCAAGTCGATCCTTGTGGCTTAGATTGGACAGACCGGCGGATGCTGAGTGTAATTATCGAACAATTCAACGGCGGACCAGTGGGACTTGAGACAATCGCGGCGGCGACAGGTGAAGATACTCAGACAATAGAGGAAGTTTACGAACCTTACTTGATGCAAATTGGTTACTTGCACCGCACACAGCGCGGTCGGATGGCAACGGCTGTCGCTTATAAACATTTAGGATTCAAGCCGCCAAATCAACAGTTGACTTTGTTGCCATAGTGCGATCGCGGTAGATTTATAATTTGAGATAAAAAAATGATGCGACTAATTGGAATTCTGCTGAGTTTATGGCTAATTTTTTCTTCAACGCCTGCAATGGCGGAATTACCACCAAATATTACAGAAGAACAGTTTCAACAACTAGATGACCTGGCAAACTCGGCATTTGCGGCGACCAATAAAGGTGACTTTGCCAAAGCGGAAACTTACTGGACACAGATTATTGAGAAATTTCCCACGAATGCGGCAGCCTGGAGTAACCGAGGAAATGCCAGAGTCAGTCAAAACAAATTAGCAGAGGCACTTGCTGATTACAATAAATCAGTCGAACTCGCCCCGTTGGTTACTGACCCATATTTAAATCGCGGGACAGCATTAGAAGGTTTGGGAAAATGGGAGGAAGCGATCGCGGACTATAATAAAGTCCTAGAAATTGATCCTAAAGACGCGATGGGTTATAATAATCGCGGTAATGCCAAAGCCGGTTTGGGAAAATGGGAGGATGCGATCGCTGACTATAAAAAATCAGCCGATATAGCGCCAAATTTCGCCTTTGCCCGTGCTAACTACGCCTTAGCCCTTTACGAAACCGGGAAAAAAGACGACGCAATCCGCCAAATGCGGAACATCGTCCGTAAATATCCGCAATTTGCCGATATGCGTGCAGCCTTAAGTGCAGCCTACTGGGTACAAGGAAAACAAGGAGAAGCCGAAAGCAACTGGGTCGCCGCTGTGGGACTCGACGGTCGTTATAAAGATTTAGACTGGGTGGTAAATATCCGCCGTTGGCCTCCTAGCATAGTTGCTTCTTTGGAGAAGTTCTTAAAATTGCAGTAGGATCAACGCAAGATAATCTCATGCATTAGCATTAGCGTTAGCTGCAAAAAAAAATACTAGCGAAAGCTTTAGCGGTTAGACGTACAACCTTTGCGACTAACACCTTCGGCTTCGCAAACAGAATCACGCTAACGCGTGAGGTTATCTTACATTTGCGTAATCTCTCTTAATCCCGCTGGCTAATGGTCAAGGAACTGTGCCAATTCAACTCCAGTACTCAAATGCAGTTCATGACCCTACAGACCCTACAACAGTTAGCTAAGAAGGTCTAGGGGGACACATTCATTGTTCACAGCAAGGCATGAATTTGTGTTACGGTCAGTTCTTGCACGTTACTGAAAACTATAGCGGCTCCGGCGGTAAGTAGTGTCTGAGTATAAGCATCGCGACGCTGTGGTGTTTCCTGGACGTGAGGCGGTAAAATGCCGACTCCAATCCATTTCTGGTTGGGAAATAGTGTCCGTGCTTTCTCCACGGTGTACATGTCGGCTACTGTATCTCCTACATATATTACTGGTGACATGTTATTCGCTAACTGACTAACAGTTGCGAAAAGTCCTGTTGGGTCAGGTTTACCAGGTGCATCTTCCATCGCCACTAATACTGGAGAATTTAAACCTAGGCGTTTTTCTAAAACATAGTTAGCCGAGGCGCGAGTCGCACCGCTGAAAAATCCCCAAGAAATTCCCGCTGTAGTTAGTTGCTCAAAATAACTTGTTGGCAACAATAATGGTTCATTGCAAATATATCCTGTCCAATTTTGCTCATCAGTACCTCGGTAACGGGATTGAAAAAAGGCAACAATCGCTTCGTAGTCGGATGCAGGCTGACCATAATGTCGAGAAATTAATTCTCGGGATGCTTCCCAGTCATTATTCCAAATTCCTTCCGCCTTCAATTCATCAATTTCTACAGATGTCGGACGATAAGCACCGTGGGTAAAATGTTCCACCGTATCGGCTAAGGCGAGACGGTAAGAACCGCCAACATCACGGATGACACCGTCAATATCGAAAACTACGGTAGTTTTTGGTTGCATGAATGTATTTTAGCTCGTGTTTGCGATAAGATCCAAGATCGCACATGAATTAAATTTTGCCCGGATAGTGCGATGAGGTGTAATTGACCAAATTTATCTTGAAAATTCTATGGTTAGACGAAAACGTCGCCTTAGCCGTCGATCAAATCGTCGGTAAAGGAACCAGTCCATTGACACGTTACTTCTTCTGGCCCAGAAATGATGCGTGGGAAGAACTCAAAAACGAGTTAGAAGCCAAACACTGGATTAGTGACGCCGACCGAGTTGAGTTACTCAACAAAGGAACCGAAGTCATTAATTACTGGCAAGAAGAAGGTAGACGCCGACCAATGGCGGAAGCACAGACGAAATTTCCGGAAGTTACCTTCACAGGTAGCGCCTAAGGCAAGGATACATCAGGTAGAGAAATTAATTGTACGGTCTTGTCTTTGCTACAACTAGCCACGGCATCAGGGCCAACAGCCACCGCTAGTACAGAGTCTTCATGTCCTGTAAAAGTAGCAATTTCTTCCCCAGTACTGACCCGCCAAAATTTCACTGTTTTATCCCAACTTCCACTAATTAGCGTTTCGCCATCAGCACTAAAAACCACTGTCACCACTGACCAACAATGCCCTGACAGTGTGTGAATTACTTCACTGGTGCTGACATCCCACAACTTAATGGTTTTATCATCGCTACCTGTGGCAAGGATTTGACCATTAGGACTAAAAGCGACTGCCAAAACCGCCTGAACATGACCAACAAGGGTTATTACCGGGCGGTTTTCCCATGTGTCACTTTGCCAGAGGCGAATTGTTCTGTCAAAACTAGCACTAGCTAAAATGCCTTGAGAACTAAAAGCCACGCTGGTGACTTGTAATTGATGCCCCGTCAAAGTATAAATTTCTTGCCCAGTCCGTATATTCCACAATTTAATTGTTTTATCCCAACTACCACTCGCCAGTATTTGACCATTGGGATGGAAACTTACGGATTTCACAGCGCGGGTATGTCCGGTAAAAGTGAAAATTTCTTGGAGAGAACTTGACCATAATTTGAGCGTGCGATCGCTGCTAGCCGTGGCGATTGTACCATCAAGATTGAAAGCGACAGAATTCACACTATCTGTATGTTTGTATGCTATGCAAATCGCCTTTTCCGTGTTGATATCCCATAAGCGGGTAGTTTTGTCAGCGCTGACGCTAGCTATTTGACCATCAGGGTTCAAAGCTACAGCATTAACAGCCGCCGTATGTCCTTTGAAGATGCGTAAACTATGACATTTTGGGGTGGGAGGAGTAGCGATTAAGGAGTTAATACCCAGAAGTCGCATGATTTCACCAGCAGATTGAAAGCGCTGGCTGATGGTAGTTTGGAGAAGTTTATTGAGGATCTGAGTTAAGCGACTACTAACTGGTGAGGGTAAATACGGTTCCCAAGCCCAACAATCATCATTAACATCAAACAAATCAAAAGGCGGAATATCCGTCAAAAGGTGGATGCAAGTAACACCCAAGCTATAAAGGTCACTTTGAGGAACCGCTAGCCCTCGGAGTTGTTCCGGCGCTACATATTCAGGACTACTGATGCTGTCGTGAAGCTCAATTAAGATAAAATTACCCTGATGACGACGAATATTTTTAGGTTGGATGTCACCGTGAATTAAGTTGCGATCGTGCAGCAATTTAAGCACTGGTAACACATCCCGCAATAGTCGCCAAATCTGAGCCTCACTCAGCACCCCTTCTACCTGCAGTACCTCAGCTAAATTCATTACCCTTCCTTCCTTCCTTCCTTCCTTCCTTCCTTCGTGTCCTTCGCGTCCTTTGCGGTTCGTTTATAGATAATTTAATTAGAACGAGGAACCACCGGGTTATTACCATTAGTTTCCACAGCTGAAGTATCACCTAAAGCATCCAACGCTTCCGCAGACTGACTAGGTATAAAACCTTGCTTTTGATTCCACAAAATCATCGCCAGTAATCCATCTACCAAACCAGCACTAGAACCGTTTTGCCCAACTAAAACATCAGGAATCAAGCGGACATGACCATCGCCAATAATCTGCATCAGTTGCATCGCCGTATAACTTTGCGCCCCTAAAGCTTCCACACCAGCACTGTAAGTTTCAGCCTTCGCATTACCAGTCGCCCGGATACCTTCAGCTTCACCCACAGCCCGCAGCCTAATTGACTCAGCCTCACCCGTGGCCTGTTTAATTTGCGCTTGGGATTTCAAATCAGAAATCTGCACACTTTGCTCTGATTTCACCATTTCTTGCTGAATATCAGCCAGCGCCGTTTCCCTAACTAGTTGCTGACGTTGGGTTTGCGCCATCTGCTGTACTTCGTAAGTTTTGCGTTGTTCCTCCGCCAGCTTCCGCTGCATTTGCGTTTCCATCAGCGATGCGGGCGGTTGAATATTGCCAATCAAAGTGTCGATCGCTTGAACATCATAACTCCGCAGTGCAGCTTTAATATAATCTGCTGCCTCCGCTTGCCGCTCGCTACGAGCATTTAAAAAGTCTAGTACTGTATAATCTTGAGCCGAGTTGCGGAAATAATTACCAATACTTGGTTCCAAGACATTATCGACCAGATTCTGCATCGAACCGACACGAGAAATCACTTTCGGCGCATCCAAAGCCCCAACATGGATAATTTGCGATACTTCCAAATCAAAGGCAAAACCATCAGTAGAACGTACAGTCAGAGGTGCCAAATTAGCATCATACTTATGCCGTTCAGTGCGTTCTGACCAGTTCAAGACGATATTGATCGTTGGTACAAACTCCACTTTCATAATCCGCGTATTGAGTGGGTGTTTCCCTGGATACAACGGTTCTACCCATACCCCTTTATGACCAGTATTCACCAAATTACCGTGGGTGAAGGCAGCACCGCTGACATCCACCTGAGCCTTCCCGACAAAAGAAATCACAACACCGACATAACCGATGGGAATTTCTGTCATTGGCACTTGTTCAATCGCCGCAAACCAAGGATTGATATTCCAAGTTCCAGACAGTAAAATCTGCTCTTGGAGACCGCGTCGTCCACCACCCTCAATAAATTTTTGACCATTTTGGAAGTTATCATGATCGCCAATCACAGGGCCAGCAATTTCACCTTCAGGAATTGGCATCCCGGCTAGGGTAGTGACAATCCCCACTTTTTCCGCCGTCACACTGTACACCCGCAACTGATCCGGACTCATCCCATGTTTGGAGGCGCTATCAGCTTTAATTACCTTAAATAAAGCCGTATTAATGCGGTAGGTACCTGCCGTCAGAAAAGCCATCTGCCGACCTTTTTCACCGCTATGAGTCAAGAACTTACGGGCATCCTGAAAATTATCACAATCAACAACTTGACCTAAAATCCGTTCTGGTGGGATTGACACCCCATCCTCTGCGACCACAAGGGCTATTTCACCTTGAGGGACAACAACTACAGACTCTTTACTCACCGAATATTGCCAAGGCCAATAACCCCAGTGCCAACCAGGTGCTAAAGTATCTGCCTGATAACCCGCTTCATTATCTAAAGCCACCAAATGTCCGGCAGGTAGACCGCGACCAGAAATCGTAAATTTCTTGACAACGACACCAACCTCGCGTTCGCTAATTACCACCAGTCCGCCAAAAAACAGCGGTACAAAAATCACAATCCCACCGACGGCAATTACCGCAATCAATCCCCAAGGAGAAACCCCCATAGCGAGGTATTGGACGCTACTAGCCGTTTGGGAAGGAGTATTAATAACTACGCTTTGAGTATGAGATTCTTTCACAGAAGCAGCTTGAGCCGGATTAATGCTGCCAGCAAGCGTCATCGCTGCTATAACAGGTACTGCCAAACGCAGAAACCGGGACGGCTGAAATGAACCAAGGAAATTTAAAGGGCGCATATTTATAATTTTTCATGGTGAGTAGACTAAATAGTATCTACATACCACTAGGCTAACATTGCGGAAAAAGTTAATCTGAAAAGAGCAGAACGCAGCCCTGTAATATCAGCAAAAATACTGAAGCTACTACTAATAAATCAGTGCAATATAGGCTTGAGAACCTATGTAATGTAATTCTTAACAAATATGCTAAAGCATATTGATGAGCAAAAATATGATGCCATAACCTTTCAGCGTACTGTAGCCGAAATAGTCAGTGCTCAAAAATATACCTCAAGGAAAATCCGATGATTAAAGCAGAAGAACTTCTGGAAAACGTAGAAACCGATAACAGTACCCAAATATTTGGGGATTTCATCTCGCTGTCGTCAAAAGAACAATTAAACATCACCTTTCCATCACCTACTTTGCCACTCAAATCGCGCTGGCGTCACAATGGCTTATCAGCAGACTTTATCGCGGAATATTCTAGCAGTTACTTCCCCATCAATGAAAACGACCCCAACACACTCTGGCGACAAGTAGCAGTCAAAAGCGCCGTCAACTACATTGCCAACGAGTTATTAGAAAATGCCATGAAGTATTGCGAACAGCATACAAATTATACTATTACTATCCACATTCAAGCTGAAAGCAACGAAATTGTCTTTTTCATCCAAAATAAAATTAGTACCTTAAAAGCCGAAAAATTCAAGACCTTCATCAAAGAAATATTCAACTCATCTGCCGATGAATTTTATTTTCGACAATTAGAAAAACAAGCAGAATTCGAGGATAACAGCAGCCCTGGCTTAGGCTTATTGACTATTGTCAATGATTACTGTGCGAAGTTAGCCTGGAAATTCCAGATCCAACCACAAGTGATAGATGTCACCACAATGGTCCACCTAGCCGTCTAAAACATTAAAACCTAGCACAAATAAAAAACTATGGAAGTCAAAGGTGAAAACTATAGCGTTTGGTACGAACCAGACACCGCAATCATCAATTTCACAGGTGCCCTCCGACTCAGTGACATGGATGACTACGCCCTAATTTCGCAATTACTAAATGATGTTGTAGACAAAGAACCACCCACTATTACTCTAGACCTCCAACAACTAAACTTTCTTAATAGTTCAGGAATCAGCATGCTTTCCAGATTCGCGATCACTTTGCGGAGGAAAAACACCATCAAAATGATCATCAAAGGTGCTAATAGTATCCCTTGGCAAGGAAAATCACTCAAAAACTTACAGCGGTTAATGCCGGGATTGATGCTGGAATTAGAGTGAGAGGATTTTTCAACGCGGAGGGCGCGGAGGAAACGCAGAGGGACGCGGAGAATCTCTGCGCTACTCTGCGTCTCCCCCGCGAACTCCGCGTTAAAAAAAATTAAATGCAAAAAGTTTTCCAGCCTGCGATCGCTTTGATGAATCGCCTCAAGTATCCGCAAAAGTTTTTGCTGATTAGTTTTATCTTTATTTTACCTTTGAGTGTATTGGTATATTTGTTATTATCTGATACTCAGGGGTGGATTAATTTTACCCGGAAGGAGGTTTTGGGGAATGCTTATCTTCGTCCTCAGCGTCAGCTTTGGTTAGATATTCAACGTTTACAGTTGTTGAGTTATCGTGATAGCGATCGCCATCAGCCGGAAATTGTACAGATGAAGTCTCAGGTAGCTTCCAGTTTTCAAGCTTTGGAAAATATCGATCGAAAGATTGGTACTATTTTCTTGACTACAAATAAATTTAAAGTTCTGAAACAAAGTTGGCTAAATATCCAGGAAGATACTCAAAATTCTGTTAATAATCCTCAATATAATCTTTTGATTGAGCAGTTAGATAAGTTAAGGGTACAAGTTGGTGAGCAATCTAATTTAGTTCTCGATCCTGAGTTGGATACCTACTATTTAATGGAGGCTACTACCAATCATTTGCCTGAAATGCAAAGAATCTTAGGTGAGATTAAATTACTTACTTACCAAGTACATAAGCAAAAAGGAAGTACTCTCCGGCAAAGATCGCAGTTAATTATGCTTTTGGCTACTTTGAAGAATGATAATAATCAATTAAAAGCATCCATGAGTGTGGTATTTAACAATACTTCTACTCTTAATTTGCGTTTGAGACTGACAAATAATCTGACAATCTTTACTAAAGATATAGATTTATTGGCTGAGCAGCTAAATCTGCTAATTGATACAAATACCATCCCTAATCCTGAGGCTTTGTTTACTGTAGCTGATCGCAATCTCCAGGAAGGGTTTAATTTATGGGATCAAATCATTAAGCAGTTAGATTTTTTGTTGCAAAATCGTCTCGATAGTTTGATGAAGAAGCAGGCGATTATCTCGATTTTTATTTTTATTGTTTTAGTTAGTGTTTTGTATTTTTTAATCGCTTTTTATTATGGTGTGATGCAAACTGTTTGGTCGTTGGAAACCGCAGCTAAGCAGATGGTTCAAGGTACTTTGACGAAAGCTATTACTTTAGATAACCGGGATGAGTTAGCGGCGGTTGTGAATTCATTTAATAGTATTGGTGTCGCTTTGGTGCAAAGTCATCTGGAAGTGATTAATTTAAATGAACGGCTGAAAGTTGAAAATGTCCGCATGAGTGCAGAGTTGAATGTGACGCGACAGTTACAGCAAATGATTTTACCAAAAACTTTTGACCTCATTGACATTGAGAGTTTGGATATTGCTTGCTATATGGAACCGGCTTCGGAAGTTGGCGGCGATTATTATGATGTGATTAGTCAAGATGGTCGCTTGAAAATTGGGATTGGTGATGTCACAGGACACGGTTTAGAAAGTGGCGTCTTGATGATTATGGTGCAAACTGCTGTCCGTACCCTTTTAGAAAATAATGAAACTGACCCGAAGAAATTTCTGAATGCGGTCAACCGGACAATTTACCATAATTTACAGCGGATGAAGTCGAGTAAAAATCTCTCTCTGGCTTTATTGGATTATCAAGATGGAATTATGCGGGTTAGTGGACAGCATGAAGAGATTATTGTTGTTCGTCAATCGGGAAAAGTGGAACAAATTGATACGATGGATTTAGGCTTTCCGATTGGATTGGAATTAGATATTAGTGAGTTTATCAACTATCAAGATGTAGCGCTATATGTAGGAGATGTGGTAGTTTTGTATACCGATGGCATTACAGAAGCTACAGATATTCATGAAGTGCAATATGGTATTGAACGGTTGATTGAAGTTGTGAAGCAAAATTTGTCCCAGTCCGCAAAGACTATTAAACAAGCCGCACTTGCTGATATGCGTCGCCATATTGGCACTTCAAAGGTTTACGACGATATTACCTTACTCGTAATGAAACAGAAGCCCGGTTTGTAGTTGCGCTTTAGCGCTACCAGGTTGGTAATTGAGTGCGCTGAAGCGCAACTACGAACGATTGTTAAATGTTACCGCCTGCAGCTTGAAATCTAGCGCGAGCACGCTTGAGTGCTTGTGATGCTTGGATTTGGGCTTGACGTTCGCCGTTTTGGGTGCTAGTGAAGCGAGTTTGGGCTTCGCTGTATGCTTTGCGGGCTTCTTCAAGATTAATTTTGTCGCCGCGTTCCGCACCGTTGACTAAAATAGTCACTTCATCTTGCTCGACTTCTGCAAATCCACCCATGAGAGCGATCGCTACCCAAGGTTTATTTTTCGCCGGACGCACGCGCATTACGCCGGTATCAAGGGCGGTCAAAAGTGGTGCGTGTCCACCTAAAATTCCTAGTTGACCAGTGATACTAGGCAAAACTACTTCTTCGGCTGGGGCGTCCCAGACTGTTTTGTCTGCAGCTACCACACGTACAGTGATTGTCATATTTTTAGTAAATGATGTAATTAAAGAAGGAGTCAGGAGCCAGGAGTCAGGAGTCAGAATGAAGGAATGGGGGATTCAAACTCGTTTTTCATTCACTGGTCGCCCAGAATTAATTCTGAATTCTGAATTCTGACTCCTGTATTCTTTCTTTTAGCCTTTGTTAAGTTTTTCGCCTTTAGCGATCGCTTCGTTGATGTCGCCAACCAAGTAAAATGCTTGTTCTGGGTAAGCATCAAGCTCACCAGACAAAATCATTTTGAAGCCTTTAATTGTGTCTTCCAACTTCACGTACTTACCTGGAGATCCGGTGAATACTTCCGCCACAAAGAATGGTTGTGACAAGAAACGTTCTACCTTCCGCGCCCGATTCACAATGATTCGGTCATCTTCCGACAATTCATCTAAACCAAGAATGGCGATGATGTCTTGAAGTTCTTTATAACGTTGGAGGGTTGATTGAACAGCACGAGCCGTGTCGTAGTGGTCATCACCAACGATATTGGCTTGTAACATCGTGGAAGTTGAGTTTAAAGGATCTACCGCTGGGTAAATACCTTTAGAAGCTAAACCACGAGACAATGATGTTGTACCGTCTAAGTGAGCAAAGGTGGTAGCTGGTGCAGGGTCGGTAAAGTCATCCGCCGGTACATACACAGCTTGGATTGAGGTAATCGAACCTTCGTTGGTACTGGTGATGCGCTCTTGTAGTGCGCCCATGTCACTTGCCAATGTTGGTTGATATCCTACCGCTGAAGGCATCCGACCTAATAGCGCTGATACTTCCGAACCTGCTTGGACAAAGCGGAAGATGTTGTCAATAAACAGTAGTACGTCCTGTTTGTTAACATCACGGAAATACTCAGCCATTGTCAATGCTGACAGACCAACCCGCATTCTCGCTCCGGGTGGTTCGTTCATTTGACCGTAAACTAGAGCAATTTTGGATTCACTGAGGTTATCTTTATTGATTACCCCTGATTCGATCATTTCGTTATAGAGGTCATTTCCTTCGCGGGTGCGTTCACCTACTCCACCAAATACCGACACTCCACCGTGTCCAATAGCGATGTTGTTGATCAATTCCATCATGATCACGGTCTTACCGACACCTGCACCACCAAACAGACCGATTTTGCCACCACGCCGATAGGGGGTTAGCAAGTCAATCACTTTGATCCCAGTTTCAAATACGGAAGGTTTTGTTTCTAAGTCGGTAAACTTAGGCGCAGCCCGGTGGATGGGGGATCTTTCTGCTGAACTGACATCGCCGCGATTATCTACTGGTTCACCGAGGACGTTAAAAATACGACCTAGAGTTGCAGTACCTACGGGCACACTAATGGGCGCACCAGTATCTTTTGCTTCCATACCCCGAACTAGACCATCGGTACTACTCATGGAAACAGCCCGAACCTGATTGTCTCCCAGTAGCTGCTGCACTTCGCAAGTAACGGCTACTGTTTGTCCTGCTTCGTTAGTGCCTGTGATTTGCAACGCGTTGTAGATTCGGGGCATTTTGCCACCAGTGAATTTCACGTCTACAACGGGACCGATGATTTGTGTGATGTAGCCGACGTTTGTTTTTTCTGCGGTTGTAACCATGCGTGTGCTCGCTTATTTGACTCAGCTTTCTGGAATTATGCAGTTAAAAATACCATTCTCCACATTATCGCTCTTAATGTGACCGGAATTTTAGTCAGCTAGCACAGCCGGCGAAAAAAAATGCCGTATCTCCTGAGGGTGGACTAGGCTACTCGGTTTTATTACTGTGAAATTCAGAATCTTTGACGCGTTTGATTGGTAAATTGGCAATCAGCGCGGTGGTGCGGCTGTTGCTTTCCAAAGAAAACTCTAGCCCCTCGGTTTCAATTTCCACGTAGCGACAGACTATTTCGATGATTTCTTGCCGCATCTTTTCAACCATTTGCGGGCTTAAGTCAGCGCGATCGTGGGCAATCACTAATTGTAAACGGTGCTTGACTTGGTTTCGACTGTTGTCAGCACCGCGAGAAAAAATTCGGTCGAGAAATTCGGTAATCATTGCGGCTGTGGAAATCCGGGAATATGGCTTAGTTGATCTTTGTCCAAAACAACCTACGGAGTCGGGCAAAGATATTGTCGTTGGGTACATCAAGTTCAAGAAACTCGACCGTTTCCCCTTCCAATCTACGAGCAATGTTCTCAATGGCGATGCCCGCTAAAGAGAGATTTTCAGATAATACCAGCGGTTCGCCGCGATTAGTAGAAACAATCACGCGTTCGTCGTCAGGAACTACGCCAATCAACGGAATTGCCAAAATTTCCTGAACATCCTGTACTGACATCATATCATTTGCCCGTACCATTGCGGGTCTGATCCGGTTAATAATTAACTGGATGCGTTTCACTCCTTGGGCTTCTAATAAACCTACAACTCTGTCAGCGTCACGAACTGAGGCAATTTCCGGAGTTGTAACAATTATTGCTTCCTGCGCCGCCGCGATCGCGTTCTTAAACCCCATTTCAATTCCGGCGGGGCTATCAATAATGATGTAATGATACTTCGACCCCAAAGCGTTAATCAATAACTTCATCTGGTCGGGAGTAACAGATTCTTTGGTGCGGTTTTGCGCCGCTGGGAGAAGTACTAGTCCTGGTTGTCGTTTATCTTTCACCAATGCTTGGTCTAAGCGACACTCTTTAGCCAAGACTTCCACCGCTGTATAAACTACGCGGTTCTCTAACCCTAGAAGCAAATCTAAATTTCTTAAACCGAAATCAGCATCAACTAAAGCAACTTGACGCCCAAATTTGGCTAAAGCCATACCTAGATTGGCTGTAACTGTGGTTTTACCCACTCCTCCTTTGCCGGAGGTAGTAACAATAATACGAGTCATGATAATCAGCTAGGAACTAGGGATTAGGAAAGATTGAATTATAAATGCTGTCGGGTCTAAAGATTCATAAGTTATTATTCATTAGGCTACCGCGACTTTTACAATTCATTATTCTAAGGTATTGAGTTTATCGACTTGAGTTTTGGTAAATTCAGCCGACTTGGTAATGCGAATTCCTTCTGACGTTACATGAGCTACCTCGGGATAAACCTGAGATAGTTGCTTTTCTGGTGCGCGAGCTACAGCATCGGCAATTCGCAGTTGGGTTGGTTCCATTTGCAATGCCATGATTAGACATTCGCGATTACCTGCAGCCCCAGCATGGGCAATACCACGCAACCGCCCCCAAACTAGAATATCGCCATCTGCCACTACGATACCACCAGGATTTAAATCTCCTAGCACTACCACTGTACCGGGATGGCGAATTTCTACACCTGATCGCACGGTTATTTGTAGGTACAAGGTATCGGCTAGAGGGGAAACAGAAGTTGTAGTTGGGGAGTTGAGTAAGGAAACTGGTGGGAGTTGTTCTACAGAATAACCGGCTGTCGCTGCAGCCACAGCTGTTTGTCGGCGGCTGGTAGAGACCGATTTTAACTGAAGTTGGACTTCCTGTAGAGCTGTGGCGATCGCTTGCAATTGTCTACTGTCAAGTAAACGATCCGCCGCCATTAAATGGACTATTGTCTCAGATTTCCAGAAGCGATCGCCACCATTCAGGCGTTGCTTCATCTGTTCCCACATATCCGACCAGCTAGTTTCTGAGACTTGCATTTGGGATTCTGTGGGCAAAATCAATAATAGTCGTCCCTCCTCACTTTTAAAATTAACTTGGAGTTTAGGAATTACCACCAGATCTTCATCAGGCGGTAAGTCGGTTGGTACTACATCAGGGAGGGCAGAATCAGAAGTCATGCGAAGCCAATTATCGGCGAAACATTGTAACCAAGTATTTATCTTAAAGTACTTGCGCCATAATGTACTTTACCCACTGTCAAGTTGAACGCAATCGTTGATAAATGAGCGCCAAAGCATCACTCTCGCCAACATTCCCTGGAAACAACACCACAGGTAAATTCGGGAATTGCGGATGGTTAGCTTCAGTCCGCACCATTGAACAACCTGGTATCACCTGACCGAGTAGTCGCGCGTAAGTCAAATTCAGTCCCGTACTCAAGACATCATTCGAGGTAATCCCACCTTTACTGATTAAGAATCCGATGTCACTAGGTAAACCTTGGACGATATCCATCAATAAAGCGGACACATCCGCGCCAAATTGCAACCGTGTCGGTACGTCTTTGAAAGTTAGTTCCTGGCGGCTGGTGTAAACGACAGATGTGTGTCCGGCTGTATGAGCTGTGCGGACAAGTTCTAAAGTTTCTGCTAACAGAATACTAGACGCGAGCGGTTCTAGTAACCGCGATACAGGCACTTCAATTCCTACTGTTCCTGGAGTTTGTAACAACACCTCTAATTGCTGAGTCGTCTTTTTGACATGAGAACCGACAATGGCTACACCAGGTTTACCACCACGGACGTATTTTGCCATTTCCGCAGGCGCGATCGGTTGAGCAGGTAAGGCTGCTAATGCAGTTAAAATACTCGCAGCACTCCGAAACAAAAAGCGTTTTCCTTGACTTGCGGCTGAAAGGACATCTGCTGCAAAGTGATTAAGATCCGCTTGTGTTTCGCCATCGACAACTACACATTGATTTCCGGCTAATTTCAGCAGCCGTTCTTTGACCCCAGCCCGAATATCCGCTAGCACAAATCTTTCGACTGCTGATTCTGATATCCGTCCTTGAGTTTTCTCCTCAACATACTTAGGCAAGTAACTATACTGGTAGCCAAAGACAGAATCGCGAGCAAACTCAGTTTCATGGACTGCGGTTGGTACACCGTCGATGATTAAATAATGGATACTATCGCGCGTGAAGCGTCCACCTTCAAAGAAAGCGGGGACGAGAAAATGAGCATCAAATGGTCCTAGTTCTTGGGCGATGACATCGGTTTCAAGTGGGTAATGTCCGCGCAAAGTTGAATCAGAACGACTGACGACGAGGAAATCGCTCGTATTTTCGCTTTTCAGCGCCAGTTTGAGATTTTGACAAACTTCTCGCGTTACCGATTCAGCTTGCTCTTTAGTCAGTGCCCTAGTATTGGTTAAGACAAAGAAAATCGGTGAGTCGTCCTGCAATCCTCGCCGCAGAGTATCGACATCCCATCGCATCAGTAGTAGGCAACCGTGGACAGTTTGAGAACCAGTTGGGTCATCATCCAAGACTATGATTTTTGGTTGAGCGCTCATTTTTCACTTTGCTTGGGGCAATTGCAATTTTCTCATCTCTACTTGCACCTCGACGGCAATCTGCCACAATTGATGCAAAATTTGACCATCGCCAGCTTGATTGCTTCGCAAAGCTTCTAACTAGTCTGACCTAATTTATTTATTTTACCGATTACACTCAGTGTGCCTGAATACATGATTCAATGAAACCTGAATGTTTATAGTGAGCAAAACAGGCTCAGGTATGCAGATTTATGCGGATATTTTTACGTAGACGGTTAAGGTGGGTATTACTATCGGTGTTGATGTTCGCATTAGCCACGGTAGTTGGTGTAGCGTGTCGCACTCAGCCGAGCGAACACAATGTAGTTCTCTTTGTCACCGATGGGCTACGTGCTAATGCGGTCAACGCTCAAGATACTCCTACCCTCTATGACATCAGCCAACGCGGAGTCAGCTTTCGCAATAGCCATTCACTATTCCCCACATTCACCACCGCCAACGCCTCTGCCTTCGCTACAGGGCATTATCTTGGAGATACTGGCGATTTTAGCAACACGATTAATATCGGTTCACAAGTTAAAAGTGCCAAAAATAGCCTTGTCCCTTTTCTAGAAAATAATGCTGTTTTAGCCGAAATTAACCGCAAATTTGGTCAAAACTATCTCAACGAAGAAAGCTTCCTCGCCTCAGCCAGAAAAGCGGGTTACAGCACCGCCGCCGTTGGTAAAGTTGGACCTGTATTAATTCAAGATATTACCGAACAAAAGGGCAACTCCACGATCATTTTTGACGATGCAACTGGTTCAGAAACAGGAATTCCTCTA
>Ga0209512_1001965_pt1 | contig 23322 bp, 23 predicted proteins | sample frozenSSSSmetaG_FD_184142 | JGI IMG/M metagenome (GOLD analysis project Ga0209512, IMG submission 184142) | Glacier valley bacterial and archeal communities from Borup Fiord, Nunavut, Canada, to study Microbial Dark Matter (Phase II) -... | ecosystem: Environmental > Aquatic > Freshwater > Ice >...
GGCAGAGTCCAAACATATAAGACGCAAACTCGCTTGTACTATAGATGACCTCTTTCAGTACTATGTATCGTAATCTTTTTATAACACTTTAGCTATATCTCATATAATCTATAATCCATAATCTTTTTATAACACTTTAGCTATACAGTAGTTCTAGGGCTTTCAGGAAATTATAATTTTCCTCAAGATATTTCCTCAAAAATCCATGTTATTGATCTTTAAATAAAACTAGAAGGTTTTAAATGAAACAAATCGGGCAACCAATTTATAGTATAGAACAAGGTGTACAGTTCTTTGCTTTGGTTCCACTACTGCCTGTCTTTCATATTTAGTATACAGCCATCCAAACGTTAGTGAGTTGATAAAACTTGTAAGTGTCTATGGTATAATGTTAACCGGACAAGTGGCTTACAATACTGCTGTACTTGGTCTTCTTGGAAATGATAATGATACATCAATTCAGGATGCCTAAACTATTCCGGTGATGATTTACTAGTATAATATTCTAACTTCTCTTTGAGCAAGTTTATTGAAATTCCTAAAATATTTGCAGCACTACTTAAATCTCCTAGGCAATAGCCTACAGTATTTGCAATAAGGTCTTTTTCAACATCGGCCATTTTCTTGCCAATAAACCCATTATTATTTGGTTGAACGTTTATGTCACTGGCCTTAATCTCATTTCCTTCAGAAAGTAAAACTGCGCGATGAATAATATTCTCAAGCTCCCTCACATTACCTGGCCATGAATAGCTTTGCATCTTGTCAAGAGCTTCAGACTTTAAAGATTTCATAGCCAATTTATTATTCGCTGTGTATTTTTTTATGAAACTTAAAGCAAGTTCCTCAATATCTTCTTTTCTTTCCGATAATTTAGGAATTTCGATATTAATTATATTTAGCCTAAAATATAGATCTTCTCTAAATGTCCCTTTGACTATTTCTTCAGGTAGGTTTCTATTTGATGTAGCAATTATTCGCAAATTAACTTTAACGGGACTACTTCCCCCTACTCTATCTATTTCTTGTTCCTGGATGGCTCTTAAGAGCTTTGCCTGCAATCTGATATCCATCTCACTAATTTCATCAAGAAGCAAAGTACCATCGCTTGACTCTTCAAATTTTCCAATTCTCCTAGCAACTGCCCCTGTAAATGCCCCTTTTTCATGACCAAATAATTCTGATTCAAGCAAATTATCAGGGATTGCAGCACAATTTACTCGCACAAAGGCTCTGTCTTTTCTATTACTCGAATTATGAATAAAGTTTGCTATAACTTCTTTACCAACTCCAGATTTACCTGTAATCAGAATAGTGGCTTCTGATTTTGCAATTTTCTCAGCAACATTTATTACTTTGTTCATAGCTTCGGATTTACTGATAATAGATCTTGTATTATCAGTAATTGAAGCAAATATAGCAGCAATTAGTTTCTCATCAGGTGGGAGTGGTAGAAATTCTTTGGCACCTGCTTTAATAGCACTTACTGCTTCTTTGGGTGAACATTGGACGCCATAGGCGATTACAGGGGTTGCAATATGTTCCCTTGCCATTGATTTAACCAGGAGAGCAATTTCAAACTTTACATCTATGAGTATTAAATCAGCCCCCTTTCCTTCCCTTAGGAAGTTCATGGCATCATCAACACTTCCTACCATCATCACTTTAATATCTTTAGCTCTTGCTATTTCAATTGCTGTTTTGATATCGCTACCTAAGTCCCCTACTATAAGTAATCTCATAAACTATATTTGTCTCCATTTTGGAATAACCAATTCTACTGGAATATTTTCAATTGTAATAGGAACATTTTGAATATCCTGAAGATTTTCTTCCCTGATTAGTGCAATTACATTATTATTATAGTAAGAACAGCAAGTTCCAACAACTGTTTCACCACTTCTTATTTCTGCACGAGTTTCCAAATTTAAATTTTGAGCTGCTACTGCTTTAAATATTTTTTTTCTCAACACTCCTTGGTATTTTGTCCTTGAGATAACTTCTTGCCCCACGTAACAACCTTTATTATAATCAATAGAGTGTAGCTCTTCAGCTCCGTATTCAACGGGAATGGATTTACCAACTATTAGATCCGTATAGCCATCTGGAATAGCGAACTCATATTTATCATTTAAATATAGATTGTAAGAGTTACTTATTGCTTGGTAATTTTCTTTAAATACCAGTGAGCGGAATCCTAGTAAACTGAACCTTGGGTCTTGATAAGAATATAAAATATTATCAGATAGTTCCTTTTTTGAATAAACTATGTTATAATCACTATTAGTAGTTATTGTAACGTTAGTTCTTAATTTATAAAAATTCAATTTCGCAATAAATTCGTTGGCAGATTCAGTATTAATATCAATTAAAACTGTGTTACTGTTTAAACTGTAAACAAAGAAGTCAAATAAGTACCTGCCTTGATTGTTTAACATAAATGAATAACAATATTTATTTTTAGTTAAATCGTTCGTAGTAAGCTTCTGTAAGAAAATTAATGGTGATTCACCGCTAATTTCTATTGTTGATCTGTTTGCTAATATTTCGAACATTTTTTGTATGATTATTGACTTTACAAGTTTTATAACTACTATATTTTGAAAATAAAACAAATATTATTATAAGTTAGTATTAACATGAGATGTTCTTCATATTGCACAGCCGCTGATTTTAAAATGGATAGCCTAGTTAGCTATCTTAATGAGCAAGGTTTAGAACCGAAATTTTTTAATGAAGTAATTCACATTCAGAAGCAATGGAAAAAAGATGAAAATCCTATTGACGCATTTTTCTTCCCCTTCGGATGCGTTGTAATTTGGGGAGCTGATGAATCTCAGGAAAAAAATATCGTTGAGTTAATTAGCGGGTATGAGATTGGCAAGCTCAATGAACCAACCTCAGATTTTATTTATTATGATTACGATAATGTTAACTCTAAAACATTTATTGATGAGGAGAAAAACGAAATAATTTTAGGTGACAATACCGCATTTGTTAAATTATCAATATCTCATGCGTTAGCTCAGTCAGTAAAGCTGAATGTACTGGAATTGTCTGTAAGTAATTTACTTGATAAAACAGCACCAATTCAGCAAGAACTTGCAAACACCGGAAGCGTTTCTCTATCAAAGAAGGAAATTTCCAAGCAAATTGGAATGTTGTTTAACGAAAGATATTCTATAAACTTACATAGCGATATTTTAGATACTCCTGAGTTTTTTTGGAGACGTCCCAGTTATGAGCCACTTTACTTAATGACTGCTGAATTTCAAGATATTCTAGTGCGGCAAAATATCATGAATCACCGCCTTAATATGATTCATGAGCTTTATACTATTCTTTCAAATGATCTAAATTATAAGCACTCAACTAAACTTGAATGGATAATTATAATCTTAATTGCTTTAGAAGTTGTTATGGCGTTTTCTCATAACAATATTTTCGCCCAGATTTTGAACTTTTTTCGTTGAAATTAGATTTTGCATGTTAACATTAAGAGATGAAATATCACGCCCTGTTTCAAAACTTTCATTGAAACTGAAATATTTATTCCCGCCAATGATGATATGGTCAAGAACTTTTACATCAATCACTTTGCATATATCGATAATTTTAACGTATATGAGATATCCTCTTGCGAAGGCGTAGGATCACCGCTTGGATGATTGTGTATTAGCACAATCGACGATGCCTCATGGAATAAAGCTCGCTTCACTATTTCTCTTGCATACACATGCGTATAATTAATAGTACCAATTGCTAGTAGTTCATCTGCAAGCAGAACGTTTTTCAGATTTAAAAATAAAACTCTAAAATGTTCAATTTTCAGTGAGCTTATTGTAAATTTCAAATAGTTAAGCAGCTTATCCCAGCAATTAATTATATTCTTATTTATAACCTACTCAGTTAAGGTTCTGGCAAGAAATTCACGAAGTGGCAAAAGTATAATAAACAGATTCTTCTACCCCTTTAAGAGACAAAAGCTTCATCTTATCTGCATATGGAATATCATTTAAATTACTGAATTCATTTATAAGCTTGTCTATAACTATGGGTAGCTGTTCCTTTGATAGTAAAGATGAAAGCAAAGAAGTAATGAGCTCCTCATCTTTTTTACATATATTATTATCTATCAAGTTTGCTTTGCTCAAACTAACGTTATGTTTCATAGTTTTGCTTTTTTTTCATATTATTAATTTCCGTAGGTTTTTTATGTACATTTATTTAACTTTAGGTTAATTTATCTATATTTGCTTAATATAATAAGCTTTAACAAATAATGCAAGAGTGTAATCAAATTAAAATAAAATTAATAATTACTAAACAGCTCTGCTTGATCTTTAGGAAAATTAAAAAGATTGGAAAATATGAGTAAAGGAAGATTTAACCGATCAAAGCTTTGGAGAATGCGGCCGCTTCAAATGTTTTTAAGTCCTCGACTTTTTCACCTATTCCTATGAAAAAAATAGGTAACTTGAATTTTTGCACTATTCCTACTGCGACGCCCGCTCTTGCTGAGCCATCTAATTTCGTAATGATGAGGCCACTAATATTTGCACTTTCACTGAAATGGTGCACTTGATTAAAAGTATTTTGCCCCGATGTGGCATCAATAACTAAGATTGTCTCTAAGGGAGCATGAATATCAAATTTTTTAATGATTTTGACAATTTTAGCAAGTTCATCCATCAGGTTTTTGTGGTTATGCAGTCTGCCTGCAGTGTCGATAAATAAGATTTCAATTCCTTGCTCAAGAGACTTCTCAATACTTGTAAAGACTACACTAGCAGGATCTGCTTTGAGTTCACCAGTAAACAAATTAACGCCTGCTCTATTTGTCCATGATTTTAATTGCTCAACTGCAGCAGCCCTAAATGTATCGCAGGCCACAACTCCTACTTTTTTGCCTTGAGCTTTATAGAAGGCAGAAAGTTTTCCGATTGTAGTTGTTTTACCGTTTCCATTAACACCACATACAAGTATAATGTTGAGTTTGTCTGTCCTTAGGTTAATAGGTCTATTTGAAGCCTCAAATATTTTAATTATAGATTCAGCAAGAGTAGTTTTAACTTCATCAACAGTGATTTCTTTGTTGAACTTCAGCGCCTTCAAATCATTTATTAACTGCGATACTACAGAGTGACTAATATCTGATGTTATTAAAAGCTCTTCAAGCTCCTCTAAGGTCTTTGCATCAAGTTTTTTCTTAATGAAAATATGCTCGATACCTTGAGAAACCTTATCTGAAGTTTTGGCTAAAGCTTGCTTTAATTTGCTAAATAGTGACGTCATGAACTCAAGGGTTGAATATTTGATTTTTATATTTATCTAATAGCATTTGCATTTGATTGATTTTTAAGCTTTTGTCTAGGTTTTTATAATCTACAGGAGTACTGCTGGTCAGCAATAACTCAATTATATTTTTCAACGCGCTATTTGCTATATTCATATTCTTGTTTAAATCTTGTATGCCTTGCTGATTATTTTGCATATAGTAAGCAATAGCTAATCTTAAAACGTCTTGAGCTATACTTCCTTCAACTGGAATATTGTCTAAATTTGCAATTTCTTGTTCTTGTAAGGCTACATAATCTTGCCACTTCTCTGCTTTGAACAAAGCTTCTTTTCTTAATATTTTAGCATCATCAGTTGTATCGTTTTTTAAATAGTTAATAGCCTCGACATATTTTTTTAGGTCAATTAAGGCTTTAGCTTTAAGTCTGATACGATATTCATGTTCATTGAACTTAAAATTATCCTGATCCGTTTGATCAAGCACTGCAATAGCTTCTTGTGGTTTCTTATCAAGTAGTAAAATTATAGCTAAATGGTCTGCATTAATAATACGTTTCTCGCCGCTTAGTCTGTAATTTATCTGATGTCTCAATAAACTAACAGCGCTATCAAGTAAATCAAGCTTCATCAATAATCGAGCAATAGATAAGATAACCTCATCACCTTGAGCGCCAATAGGATTTAAATCTCTAAATTCATAGAATAGCGCAACGGCCGTAAACTCATCAAGGTCAGTAGAGGTGCCCCCAGGTAAAAACACATTGTTAAAGATTTTGACCATCTCAGAGGTAATATAGAAATTATTTATATCATTGTTAAAAACAGTTTGAATATATTTGAAAGTACGCAAAGCATTTGTTGTGTCTCCTGAATCTCTATAATAGGTCGCAATCATAGTTAGTAAGTCATATTCAACCTTATCACCACGCCAAGTGAATCTTACATCATTCAGCCTTTTAATAGCGTCGCTCATGCTGATTTCTTTATTAGCAAGCTCTAATTTAACTAATTCCATTTCAGCACGAACCTTGTTATAAGGATCTTGCTCTTTAGAAGTCAACTCTTGTAAAAATTGTTTAGCTAAATTTAATTGTTCTTTTTTTCTGTAGTAAATCGCTTTGTAGAATTTCAAGCTATTTAAGTAGGTGCCTGTAGGAGTTCTCAAATCCTTGAATATAATCTCAGTACCTTTTAAATTATTAGAAAACAAACGTACCTCTATTTCAGCCAATGCAAGTGGCCAATAAAGATTATCCGGATACAGGTTGATAGACTTATTTAAATTTTCTAAGAATCCTATAGAATTATTGCTATTTCCAATTAAAAAAGAATTGTAATTATTCCATAAAGCTAGCTCAGTAGCATCAGCTGGGTCAACATCTCTTAAAAGGTCTGCATACAAATCTTTTGCCTCATCTAAACTTCCTTGCAGAGTATTATTTACAGCTTTTAAAAATTGAGCGTAAAGATTGTAGTTATACTCTTTAGGGGTAGTTTTTGTAGATAAATTTAAAACCGCCAGCGACTCTTTATACATACCATGCATGAATAAAAACTTAGCATATTCTAGTCTCTTTGCAAAAATATCTTGATTATTCTCAGCAGAAGCGATTTCTTTAATGAATCTACTATTATTGTAACTGAAATCAGCGATATTAAGTTTTTTATCGATAATTGGTAGTAAGCTACCATATTTCATTAGGCTTAAAAATTCTGCAGACCTGGTCGTTTTAACCGCCGGGACACCTCCTATAACTTGATGAGATGAATGTTTAGATATAATTTCTAGTGAATCTTTATTTTTAATGAAGTCAACGTCATCTGCATTGATTGCAATCACTACTCCCTGAATTGATGGAATTATGCTGAAACTTGGTACTTCATATTTTTTTTCTACATGAGCTCCAGCAATCTTGAGAGGGATAATTTTCAATGAATCTCCTATTTCTGGATCCTGAAAATCTATAACTTGGTTATTATTGAAATTATTTAATATATTTACACTTTCTCCTTTTTCTGAAACACGGAAATCAATAGTTTTACCTATTGTAGAAACTTTATCCCTTGAAACTGTCAAACTCCATCTATTACCTTTTTTGGTTACTATGACATTGTTATATTCACTTGGAACTTTGGTACGCAAAATAGTATGCTGGAAGTTATTTAGTTGCTCAAAATTCTGAAATATTTTATTGTCGCGAAGAGAAAAAAGCTTATGCTTATCAAATATAACCCATAAATATTTACCTCTATGAAAGGCTGTCATCCCAACGCTTTTTTCAGGAAAGTCAAAAGATAATGTATGAGTATCTTTGATATTTTCATATTTCACGGAATCATCATTGATCCTTTTATCTTCTGCTGGTACTTCTAATTTAATTCCTTTAAGAGCATCGTCGAGCTTTTCCTCATCCGTTGATTTATCTCTAAATTTTATAGCGGTAAGCTTTTCACCATTTATTATTGAATGTGAAGTAAATTCACCTTTAGTATTAAATGAAATAGCTGTTTGATCTGCACTTAGTAAAGGCGCGCTTGCATATTTGTTAAAATTAAAAGAGTTCAGGACTTCAACCGTTGTTGGAATACTAAGTTTAGCATCAACTAAATTTCCATTCGAATTAATACTAACTTGTTGCTCTCTTGAGTGATAAAATATGTAAATAGTATTGTTATCAAAAGCTTTTACCTCTAACTTAATTGGGATTTCCCCAAATGCTATGTATGAAGAAAACAAAACGAGGGTAGTTAAAAATATTTTATAAAGCTTGATCATTATTTTTTTTAAAGAATATTATTTTTTAATTATGAGAACAAAACTATTATTCACAAGAAAAATATTATTATTATCCTCTGAAGTCAAAGATAAATTACTGCAGCTTACTAATTTAGATAACTTACCCTCTTTAGAGTAGATTCTCTTGACCAAATTTTATGCAGCCGTCCAGCCCCCATCAATTGATAAATTTGCTCCCGTAATTGAGGCTGCTTCATTGGTACATAAAAATGCTGCAAGAGCTGCAACTTCTTCAACTTCAACAAATTTCTTAGTTGCTTGAGCAGCTAGCAACACTTTTTTGATGACATCATCTTCTGTTATGCCACGAGCCTTTGCTGTATTTGCAACCTGACCTAAAACAAGTGGAGTTTTAACGTATCCTGGGCATATTGCATTCACTGTGATATTATGTTCAGCAACTTCTAATGCTACAGTTTTAGTAAGACCTGAAAGTCCATGCTTTGCTGCAACATAAGCAGATTTAAAGGGCGATGCGACAAGTGCGTGTGCTGAGGCAATATTAATTACTCTGCCCCAGCCATTTTGTTTCATTGAGCTAATAGCATATTTAATAGTGTAAAATGAAGCTATCAAATCAATTCTTATAATCGCTTCCCATTTTTCAGCTGGAAACTCATCAATAGGCGATACATGTTGAATGCCTGCATTATTTACAAGTATATCGACTTGCCCAAATTGTTTGATGATTGTGTCAAACATATTTTTGATTTCCTCGGGACGCGACAGATCAGCGTTATGGTATAAAACGTCTATAGCACCCAAGTCTTTAAGCTCTTTTGTAACTTTTACTACAAGTTCTGCGCTTGCGAAACCATTAATTACTAGTTTTGCTTTGCTTTTAGCAAAATTCTTTGCTATTCCAAGACCAATTCCTGAAGTTGAACCAGTAATGAGCGCTACTTTATTTTCCATAAGTCATTTTCTTTTAAATTGAATATGTGTAATTTATTGAATATAATAATAGAGTAAGATGTTAGAGCTCCTATAATCTTTTTCAAATATTACCTTAAAATTATGCAAACTGTAGAAATTATTAACACTCAATCAAGTTCAGTTAGTTGTAACGGTAAAGTTGCACCTTATGATCATCCAAAAGTTTACCTCGAAATTGATAGAGAGAAAGGAAATATTCTTTGCCCCTATTGCTTTAAAAAATTTGTTTTAACCCAATAGTCTGAGGCAATGCCCCCAAAAGCCTTTTTAATTGCAGCTTTCAGTGCATTCGTCCAATATTATGATTATCATTTATTTGGGTTTTTAGCAGTAAAAATCGCAAAGCACTTTTTCCTTCAGCAAGAAGTTATACTGCAATTGCAAAACGCCTATTTAATCATGGCAGTTGCTATGATATCTAAGCCCGTCGGCGCTCTTCTACTTGGTAAAGTCGGTGACGTTTACGGACGCTCTTATATTTTTAATATTAGTTTAGTTGGTACAGCCATCGGTTCCACTATTATTGCACTTATCCCTGACTATAGTTTTGTAGGCGTTGCTTCTACAATATTATTACTAATTGCGAGAATGGTGATATGCGCCTTGGTATCAAGCGGCTCTGATAGCGTCCGCGTTTACATTTATGAACATATAAGCGAAAATAAGCGAACATTAGGTGTAAGTATAACTAATATATTTATGCAAGCAGGCTCATTTTTAGCTTCAAGCTCAGCTTGGTTTTTTACGCAAGAATTTATGCCTGACTACGGTTGGCGCATAAGTTTTTTACTTGGCGGAATATTCGGAATGATTATAGTTTTCTTGAAAAATAGATATAATATTCAAGATATCAATAATATCAAGAACGAGCCTAAATTTGCTGAGTTCAAGGAACTTTCTACAATAAACATTATTGGCAAAAATTTAAAATTATTTTTATATTGTCTGATAATAGCAGGGTGTCTTGGTAGCACTACCCAGTTCTTTATCATATTCTTCGGTACGTATAATTTTGAGATACTTAAAAATATTAGTCAGTCGAATATGCAGTTCTATATATCGGCAGCTCTTTGTCTGTATATGGTGTTTAGTTTAATAAGTGGTTACCTGTCTGATAAAATCGGTTGTTATAAAGTAGCTCTTAGTGCTTCCATCTTACTTTTATTCATAAGCCTTGCGCATATTTATGTCTTAAGAAATAGTGAAATAAACATCAGCTTATTTTTATTTACAATTGTTATATTACCTTTTCTTACTATGCCTACGGCAGTAATACTCAAACAATCGATCCCCATTGTTATAAGATATAGGATCTTTAGCCTGAGCCATGCAGTGGGATCTATACTTATTTCTGCACCAACTGCTTTCGTCTCAATGTTTGTTTATAACAAGTCAGGGATCGCTTGGTTGCCTATTTTTTATTTTATAACCACAATAATTCTTATTTCTATATCACTAATAAAGATAAAAAAATTAAGCAAAAATCCTTGAATTTTAACGACACAATATATGCTATTTGTTAAAAAAATCACTGTCACTATATTCTATATTTCTCATTGATATTTGAGATTTTCTTAAAAAATCCTGTAAAAAATAGCCTATATGTAGTGTGTCAATATAAAAAACATACTATATATACAATTATTTTTATTGTATATGCGACCTCTTTACTATTTAATGAAGCTCATAAAAATATAAAAAGATAGGTAAAAGCATGGCAATAGCATTAAGCACAAAATTTAAAGTAAAATTAGATCATGATCGTAATAATCTGCTAACTAATTTTGGTAAAGCTGTGCTTAAGGATCGCTATTTACTTGAAGGTGAAGACTTTCAAAGCCTATTTGCGCGAGTTGGTAGTTTCTATGCTGATGATGATGCTCATGCTCAACAACTTTATGACTATATGAGTAAGTTGTGGTTTATGCCGGCAACTCCAGTACTTAGTAATGGTGGAACCAATAGAGGGCTACCGATTTCCTGCTTTTTAAACGAGACTGATGATAGTTTAGATAGTATCAAATATTTATGGAATGAAAATGTTGATTTAGCTTCAAATGGTGGAGGCATAGGCAGTTACTGGGGAAATGTGCGCTCTATTAACGAACCTGTAAGAGGAAACGGCAAAACTTCCGGAATTATACCATTCCTGAAGGTTCAGGATTCAATGACGCTTGCAATTTCTCAAGGCTCGCTAAGACGTGGGAGCGCTGCAGTTTATTTGCCCGTAGATCATCCAGAAATTGAAGAATTTATTGACCTTAGAAGACCAACAGGTGGTGATGTTAATAGAAGAACGCTAAACCTTCATCACGGTGTAGTAATCCCTGATAAATTTATGGAAGCTGTTGAACAAGATGAAGATTGGCAGCTTATCAGCCCCTATAACGGTAATGTAATGAATACAGTTAAGGCGCGTGATATTTGGGTGAAAATTTTGACAACAAGAATCGAGACCGGTGAACCTTATATTTTGTATATTGACGCAGTTAACAAATATATCCCTGAACATCATAAGAAACTAGGTTTGAAAGTTAAAACTTCAAATCTTTGTAATGAAATTACTCTACCTACCGGCCTTGATCACTTAAATAACTCAAGAACCGCAGTATGCTGCTTATCATCTTTGAATTTAGAATATTACGAAGCATGGCACAAGGATGCTGAATTTATACCTGCTATCATGCGCTTTTTAGATAATGTTCTACAAGATTTTATTGATAATGCTCCAGATACTATGGTAAGAGCAAAATATTCCGCAAACAGAGAGCGTAGCGTAGGACTTGGAGTTATGGGGTTCCATTCATTCCTTCAGTCTAAAGACGTGCCTATAGAATCAGTGATGGCCAAAGTCTGGAACAATAAAATATTTGAATATATCAATACACAAGTTAACAAAGCGTCACTCGCTATTGGAGAAGAGCGCGGCGCCTGTCCTGATGCTGAGGAAGTAGGTTCAAAAGAGCGCTTTAGCAATAAAACAGCCATCGCACCAACTGCTTCAATTTCAGTTATCGCCGGTAATTCGTCACCAGGGATTGAACCTTATGCTGCTAATAGCTTTGTCCAGAAAACCTTGAGCGGATCTTTTAACGTGCGTAATAAACACCTGGAAAAGCTTTTAGAACAAAAAAATTCTAATAACGAACAAACTTGGTCTTCTATTGCAACTCATGAAGGATCAGTTCAGCATCTAGAGTTTTTATCTAAACATGAGAAAGATGTGTTTAAGACTGCCTTTGAAATTGATCAAAATTGGTTGATAGATCTTGCTGCCGACAGAACTCCGCTTATCTCTCAATCACAATCTTTAAATATATTCTTACCCGGTGATGTTAGTAAACAATTACTGCATGACATCCACTTCAGAGCATGGAGAAAAGGAATCAAGGGTCAATATTATAATAGATCAACGTCAATCCAACGAGCTGATAAAGTATCGCACCAAGTTGAGCAAGTTGATGATTTCAAAGAAATTGAAGAACAAGAAAGATTAGTCGCAAATCCCTCTTCTAGTGTGCGGGAATATGATGAGTGCCTAGCTTGCCAATAAAGCTTGCTTTAAGATCTTACAAGAATTACTGATGAATTATAAAATGAGAGAAAATTATGTCCTTACTTGATGCTAAGCCTATTTATAAACCTTTCTCATACCCTTGGGCATATGAAGCTTGGCATAAACAACAGAAAATCCACTGGTTGCCAGAAGAAGTTCCACTCGCTGATGATGTTAAAGACTGGAAATATAATCTAACTCCAGGTGAAAAACATCTGCTTACCCAGATTTTTAGATTCTTTACTCAAGCAGATATCGAAGTCAATAACTGCTATATGAAACACTATTCTAAAGTGTTTCAACCAACTGAGGTGCAGATGATGTTGTCGGCATTCTCAAACATGGAAACTATACACATTGCGGCCTACTCTCACCTGCTTGATACTATTGGATTACCTGAAGGTGAATATCAAGCTTTCCTAAAATATAAGGAAATGAAAGATAAGTATGATTATATGCAAAAATTTGGTGTGGATACCAAAGAGAATATTGCTATAACTCTTGCTGTATTTGGGGCTTTCACAGAAGGTTTACAATTATTCGCATCTTTTGCTATTTTACTTAACTTTCCGCGCTTCAATAAAATGAAAGGAATGGGGCAAATCGTTACTTGGTCTGTTAGAGATGAGACATTGCACACAAATTCGATCATTACTTTGTTTAAAACCTTCGTAAAAGAAAACCCTGAGGTCTGGACGGAAAACTTGAGAAGCGAGCTTTATGAAGCATGCGCTACTATCGTCCACTTTGAAGATGCATTTATTGAACTTGCCTTTGAAGTTGGTGGAATTGAAGGCCTAACAGCACGTGAAGTGCGCCAGTATATCAGATATATCGCAGACCGCAGACTTATGCAGCTGGGACTTAAAGAAATATATCTAGTGGATCATAACCCGCTGCCGTGGCTTGATGAAATTTTAAACGGTGTGGATCATACTAATTTCTTTGAAAGAACAGTGACTGATTATACAAAAGCCGCAACTACAGGAACTTGGGATCAAGTATTTGACAAAATGGATCAGGATAAAATGAAATCCTCTATTCTTAAGGTTGAAACACCTCAGGCTCCTGTAGCTTGAAATAGAATACTATCACCTCAAGGTTTATTTTCGCCTTGAGGTGATAGCCTATAAAAGCTATTTCAAATGTACATATAAACTACAAGCCCCCTCTTAAAAAGTTGCGCAAATTGGCTTTTTATTAGATACTAGGGAATTATCAATAAAACTAAAGTTGCAACTCATGATTATTTTTGGCTGGATTCTGATAATAACCGGATTATTTATTGTGTTTTCAGGTATCGTTGGGATGTTTAGATTCCCGAATTTCTATACAAAAATTCATGGTGCAGGAGTAATTGATGCATGTGGAATTCCAATGTGCCTAATAGGTCTTGCTTGCTTGCAACAAAATACAGCAAATTCGTTAAAGCTTGTAGTTGCAACCATTCTAATTTTATTGTTGAATCCTGTAGCTACTCATGCTCTTGCTCGTAGCTCTTTGAATAAAGCTAAAGGAGAACTGGACTTTAAGAAAAAGAGGTCAGATGCTTGAAAAACTTTTCAATATCCCTGTTATCTTAGATTTTGATGTTGGATTTTTGTTGCTAGTGTCTTGTCTTATCTTATTGATATTTATCTGTTTACAAATGATTTTATCCAAACAATTATTTAAAAATATTTTACTGATGTCGGCGTTCAGTATGGTGATTAGTGTTTGTTATCTGCTGATGGACGCACCAGACGTTGCTATGACTGAGGTTGCACTCGGTAGTTGTTTGTCTACATGCGTTCTGCTGAATTTTATAAAAATGGTTGATAGTAAAAATAACAATTCTGTGAAGTTGAATAATGTGATTCCTGCAATGATTATATGTATTACATTAACATTAGTCTTAACATGGACCGGAATGGGGTTGCCGCAATACGGGTCAGCAGATACTCAAGTGCATCAACATTTAAGTAAATATTATCTGGAAAATACTGCTAATGATACAGGCCTGCCTGCGCCTGTTACGGCAGTGCTCGCGAGTTACAGAGGGTTTGACACTTTAGGAGAAACTACCGTAATCTTGATTGCAGGAATCGCGGTATTGCTTATATTGTCACTTAAAGGTGTGAAAGATTATAGAAAAGATGATTTTTAAGAATATATATAACAAGTTCACAAATTGCCTGATATCAAGGTTTGCGAGCGAGGAAACTAACCTAGAGCAAATATGGCAGAATTACATTGATGGTACTGTGGGGCGTCCTTTATACTATTTATACCAAGACGTAATGAGCAATCATTTTAATTCAAGCAAAGTGGGCCGTGCACTTTCTCTGGGCTGCGGTGCTGGTAATGAAGAAATAGATTTGTTAAAGAATGGCTGGGAGGTTAACGCAATTGACAACCATTTACGATCTCAAGAGATCGTAAATGAAAGAGCTAAAAATTTACCTGGCAAGCTTCATTTCCAGTTAGGGAATTTTGCAGAGCTTGAGATGGATGGTCATTATGATCTTGTTCTTGCACTATTTTCTCTACCTTTTGGTAAAAAAGATGAATTAGCAAGGTTATTTGAAAGAGTAGCAGAGCATTTAAAACCAGGTAGCTTATTTGCAGCTAATTTCTTTGATGACACACATAGTTTTGTCAAAAAATCAATGGCTTACAGCTTAAACTTAGATGAAATAGCTGAGTTATTTAATAAAAATAATTTTAAATTATCATATAATATAAGCAGAAAATTCAATCAATTAGACTTTAGCGGAAACAAAACTGCTTGGGATTTAATTGAAATCATCGCAGTTAAAAATTAAAAATATGCCTGAAAAAAATATCATATTTAAAAATATTACACTTTTTGTCGTTCCTTATATAATATTGTATGCGCTGTACATCCAAGTTAATGGTGAAGTATCACCAGGTGGGGGATTCCAAGCAGGAGTTATATTTGCGACAGCTCTTATCGGATATGATTTGAGTTCCAGCAAATATAAATTAAAGCAATTTTTCCCGGTAAATATATTATTATTAATTGCTGCAAGCGGTGTGTTAGTATATGCAGGAACTGGGTTCATCTCTATCATATTTGGTTATAATTTCTTAAATTACTACGCATTATATACTAATAAGCATTTAGCACAAAGCATAGGGATTTCTGCTATCGAAATTGGCGTAGGACTCACTGTAGCTTCTGTTATGAGTATGATATATATTTTATTTCAAAAGGAAGAATAATGCTAAATATTATATACTTCTTAAGTTTAATTATCATGGCACTTGGCTTGTTTATAATGCTTGCAAGTGATAATTACTTGAGAAAAATTATTGGGCTTGGGGTGTTTCAAGGTTCTGTATTGATATTTTATGTTGCATTTGGCAAGGTAGCTACGGGCGCGCCTCCGATTCTTACAAGCAATGCTCAAAACTATTCAAGTCCCTTACCGGCCGTATTAATGTTGACAGCAATTGTTGTTGGATTTGCTACAATGTCTGTTGGACTTGCCTTGATTTATAAAATTAATAAACAATTCGGTACAATCAACGAATCTGAAATAGCTTTGAGAGAAATTGATGATTTGGATTAACAGCCACTTGCCAATATTACAGATAGTGCTCTCACTATTTGGCGCTCTTTTATCAACCGTAAGCTTCAATAAGCGGATTGCTTACGTGATTGCTACTTTCATTGTAGCTTGCTGCTTGATAATCAGTATTTACGTATTTCAAAATACTGACGAATTAGGCTACGAGCTGGGAGGGTGGCAAGCTCCAATCGGTATTGAGTACAGACTGGATTTTGTAAACTCACCATTATTTATTCTCGTAAATGGTCCCTTGTTATTTCTTTTGGTTTTCTGCAAAGAACCGATTGAAGATACGGTATTAGCATTTATTACTGAAGACAGACAGCATCTATTTTTCTCGTGTCTGCTTTTTGCGCATACTGGCTTTCTTGGTATGATTAGCACGAATGATCTTTTTAATTTCTACGTGTTTATTGAGATTTCCTCTTTAAGTGTTTATGTGCTTATGGCCCAAGGGGGTAACAAATATAAAGCACGCGGGGCTTTTGATTATTTAATAATTGGCAGCATCGGGGCGACCTTAATATTAATTGGTATCGGTTTCTTGCTCAGTCTCACTGGAAGCTTGAACATAACCGATATTAAAGAGCGCTTAGCAGGGGCTCATGATTCTAAAATTCTTATAACTGCAAGCTGCTTCATCATCATTGGTATTTTCTTGAAAATGGCTTTCTTCCCTCTTCATTTTTGGATGGTAAGAGCTTACAGATCTGCTCCTTGCGTAATACTGATATATCTTGCTAGTATCTCAAGCGTTATAGGTACCTACTGCTACTTGAGGGTTACCCACTTTGTTTTAGATTATGATACTACATTGCTAAGTTTAGGAAATTTCTTAAAGCCTTTAGCGCTTATCGCGATACTTGCTTGCGGGTATCTTGCTCTAAGGGCGTCAAAGCTTAAAGACATCATGATATATTCAGCAGCAAGCCAGACCGGTTACATAGTGTTTTTACTTTCACTTGGAAAATGTAACTCATTGATATTTCAGTTTATTATTACAGATCTTGTAAGCAAAATATCACTATTTTTAATATGTGCAAAATATGAGCAAACCAGAGTCCGCACAAGTAGCTTGGAGAATGGCTTTATTATAGTTACTTTAATATGTAGCGCAGGTCTCCCTTTAAGCGGAATGTTTATAGCTAAAATAAATATATTAGAGTTGTTGTTTGCAAAAGATTATTTAATAGAATCTATCGTTATAATAATAGGGTCGACTGCCGGATTATTATATTATTACAGGATGGCTAGAATACTACTTTCAAACGAAGGGCGCGAAAAAGTTGAAAGCTTTAATTTTAATACAGAAAATATTGGTATGATCTGCCTGCTCCTGCTACAGATTTACATGATAGGATCACAAAATTGGATCAACAAATATCATCTATGGGAGCCTGGTCTCTTCAAACACTCGAGCAAAACAACTGTAAAATAATATTTAAAAAATATGATTAGCTCAAACCTACTTATCCCGTCAATAATCATGATTGCCGCAACTAATTTATTGATACCCTTCGTTAGTAGAGCCGATAGTTTAATGCGTAACTTTTTGCTGATATTTACTAGCAGCTTTTTCCTCCTCAATATACTAATTATAGACTGGTTTTTTCTAAGTGGCATGAGGGCTGAGATTACCGTTTATAGTTTCGGCTTATATCAACTTGGTTTTAACTTAGAACCGGTCGGTATTATTTTTTTAAATCTTATAGCAACATTATGGGTATGTGCACTCGGTTATAGCACTAAATTTTTAGCTGTAAATAACATGCATAATACTAGCCGATTTCTCTTTTTCATAAATTTATGTGTGTTGTTTGGTATTTTAATAGCTCTTGCAAGCAACTTATTTACAATGTTTATTTGTTACGAGTTACTAACACTTGCTACCATACCACTAATTGCTCATGAACTAAGCGAAAAAGTAAGTAAAAGTCTCTATAGATATTTAAAGATACTAATGATTAGCGCTTTGGTTCTATTCCTGCCTGCTGTAATCATGATTTATGCAAAAGTAGGTCACGGTAATTTTCTGCCCGGCGGTATCATTGAAAATAATTTTTCAAAAATTAATACAATAATTCTATTGTTAATGTTTGTTTTTGGGATAAGTAAAACTGCTATTTACCCGCTGCATAGTTGGCTGCCAGCTGCAATGGTTGCAAGTTACCCGGTAAGCGCTCTACTCCACGCGGTGATTGTTGTGAAAGCCGGGCTATTTTGTATATTTAAAATCTTAATCTATATATTCGGGCTTCAATATTTGCAGAATATTTTTGCAGAATTCAACTGGATTATTTATCTACCAGTAATAACAATTTTTTATAGTTCGATTAAAGCTTTAAACACCAATAATATTAAGATGATACTAGCGTACTCAACTATCACTCAATTGTCGTTATCACTACTTGCAGCATTCATGTTCACACCAAAAGCCATGGCTGCTGCAATATTGCATATGGTCGCTCACTCTTTTAGTAAAATCAGCATGTTTTATACAGCAGGTAATTTTTATAGTGTCAAGAATACTTATGTCATACAGGACTTATACGGCATATGGAAAGAGATGCCAAGATCGAGTAGTATGTTTGCAATAGCTGCGCTTTCCCTTGTAGGAATACCGCCGCTCGGAGGATTTATAAGTAAATTTTTTATACTATTTGCAGCAGCAAGGCACGAGCAGTATATTGTAATATTTACTGTCCTTGCAAGCTCAGTACTTACAGCAACATACTTGTCAAGAATAATGCTATTTATCTTTAAGAAAAATTCAAATGAGCAAAAAGCTCTATACTTGAACTTAGAGAAAACATTACCTATGCCAATGCTTGTTAGCATTTATATATGTATAGCTTTAGTGGTTTTCTTTTTTATAGTACAAAAATTCATCGGTCAGTTTCTATTATATTTGTAAGGACTCTAATGCTTCATCATCCAGCTGTTTATATTTTAATCGCTAATATCATGCTTATTATGGTGGCAAAATATGATAAGATTTTTAAAACCATTGCAGTCACCTACCCCGTCCTTGCGTTAATAGCTCTTTTATCAACCCAAGGTGCCCACAGTTTTGAAATATTAGGGATTGAATTTTCATTTGATAGCAAAGAAAATCATAAGGTTATGGGGTGCGCATTCTTAATAACTAGCCTTGCTGTTAATATATATGCTGCAAGTCAAAATAAGAAGCTTGAGATTATAGTTGGCGGATTTTATCTCGGGTTTTCAATCATCTGTCTGCTTGCAAGTGATTACATAAGTATGTTTATCTCTCTTGAACTAATGCTGATTGCTGCTAGCATTTTAATATTTGTTGGCGAAAATAAAGATAGTGTCATTGCTACAAAGCAATATTTTTTAACTCATGTTTTTAGCGGTAGCTTGATATTAACAGGCATATGCTATTTCATTAATAAGACTGGTAGTTTTGAAATTACTAACCTCACAGATTTCTTCTACATATCTAAAGAATCAGCTTTTATGGCAGGTCTCGTGCTTACCGGGTGTTTAATTAATGCAGCAGCTTTCCCCTTTAGCAGCTGGATGATTAATTGTTACGCTGAAGCAACGTCCAAAGGCTTTTTATATTTATCAACTTTCACAATTAAAGTCTCAATCATATTAATCGTAAAACTATTTTCAGGCTTTGAAATACTCAAATATTTCGGCGTCGTAATGATGCTATATGGTATAACTTATGCTTGCTTTGAAAATGATTTACGTCGTTTATTTTGCTATCTTGCTATTTCACAAATGGGGTTTATCCTAACTGCTATCAGTACCGGTAACGAGTCTGTTATTCAAGGCGCTATATTGTTTATGGCAGTCCATATTATTTATAAATTAATACTTGGGCTTTACTCAGCAATAATAAATGATTATTTGCATATAAAAACTTGCGACGGGCTTGCTACTCTAAACTTACCCGTTTTAAATTTTGCGTTTGGTATAGGTTTTTTATTTCTTGTTAACTTCCCTTTATCTGCAAGTTTCATGAGCAAGATCTCCGTATCCACCCAAATGAATAATGTTAATTTATCGTACGTGCAGCAATTTTTAAATATAATGACTTTCTTAAGCTTACCGGTACGTCAAATTTTTCAAACTAAAAATAATAAAAATATTAATATTAACCTCAGAGGTCTGATAGCATTGTTGATACCAATCATAATGCTTATCATTTTCAACATTTATCAGATATATTATCTTGTCGGTTCTGAAACATATAATAGCGATATAATTTTGAGCACTAATATCTCAAAACAATTATTTATAGTTATTATAGGAACAATATTAGCATTTTATGTAAAGTTTCCAAGAACAGATACTCGCAAATTTTCTATAGATCTGCTTGTATTTGTTAGTAATTACTGTAACTATTTGCTGAATTCCTATAAACGCTTAAGTAAAGTCCCTAAGCAAGATTTTAGTGTCAATCAGGTTGAAGGAAGTATAATTAAACATTTAAGTAAAATTCACAATCAATCGCTTGCGCTTGGTGTTATATTTTTAATGCTTACGGGGCTTATACTAATCCAAATAAATGGTTAAAAAATGAGATTTTTATTATATTGCTTGTTCTATATATTTAGTTATATATTATTCCTTCAAATTTATGGCGCCTTTAATATGAACGATGAAATGCAACCCCCAGTAGCTGCTAAAATTCCACATAGTTTTGAGATTCATACGCAGAAAATAGATGATGAATATGCGTGGCTAAGGGACCCTAAGTGGCCTGTCGTTACTGATGAAAAAATCATGAGCCACCTGAATGCAGAAAATCAATATTACAAAAATTTCTTCCAGGAACTTGAGGGTAAGAAAACTGAGATCTTTGAAGAGTTAAAGGGCCGTATTAAGCTTGCTGATCAATCTACTTATATCAAGAAAGATAATTATTTTTACTATACCCGCACTGAAGCAGATAGTGAGTACCCTATATATTGTCGCAAAGAAAATTCAATGTCTGGCATTGAAGAGATATTGCTTGATGTAAACGAACTTGCTAAAGGTAAGAAGTATACAAGCGTTGGGGCTTTTTCAGTATCACCTGATCACAAGCTAGTTGCATATTCTGTAGATTTCACCGGTAATGAGCATTATAGCGTAAAGGTGCTTGATATAGCATCACAAAACCACTTAACAGACGCGATTGAAAACACTGCTGGTGGTATTGTGTGGCACGAGGAATTGCCAGGATTTTTTTATACCCCTACCACTGAAAATTGGCGCTTTGATAAGATAATGTTTCACAAACTTGGAGAAGAGGCTACAACTGATATTTTAGTGCTTCATGAACCTGACCCTTTATATAACGTGAGTGTGTACAAATCCGGCAGTAAAAAATACATCTTTGCAAGTGTTAACGGGCATGAGACTAATGAGATCTTTGTGATGCCTATGAATGATCACAAATTCACTTTAAAATTAATGCGCTCAAAGCAAGACAAGATCTACTATGATGCTGACCATAATGGCAAATATTTTTACATTAAAACAAATCTTGATGCTAAAAACTATAAGATCATGCGTGCTGATATTAATGGCTTTCGAGATAGCAATGCTTGGGAAGAATATATAGCCGAAGAAGATGACAAATATTTAATTAGTTTTGATTTAAGCAAAGATTATTTAATTTTAAACTATAAAAATTTAGGTCTGCCCTTTATAAAAATCAAAGATCTAAACGATGATCAGGAGAAAACAATTTATTTCCCTGACCAGGCCTTTACAGCATCAGCAGGACAGGCAAATTTCGAGGAAAATGATATTAGGGTATCTTATTCTTCGCTTGCACGACCAAGTACTACATACAATTATGACTTCAATAGTGAGAAGCTTTCAATTTTAAAAGTACAAGAAATTCCAAGCGGTCTCAATTCCGATGACTATAAAGTCGAGCGAATATGGGCTGAAAACGATGGAGTTAAAATACCGATCAGCTTATTTTATAAGAAATCACTATTTAAGAAAGATGGCTCTAACCCATTATACCTATATGGTTATGGCTCGTATGGCATAAGTATTCCACCAACATTTAGAAATACTGCCATAAGCCTAGTTAACCGTGGATTCGTATTTGCGATCGCTCACATTCGTGGAGGAGATGATTTAGGTCAAGATTGGTATGAATCTGCTAAGTTCTTAAATAAGAAAAAAACTTTTGAAGATTTTATCGCTTCAGCTAAGCATTTAATAAGTGAAAAATATACACGCGAAAATAATATAGTAATTTGCGGGGGAAGCGCTGGTGGCTTGCTTATTGGCAATTCTATAAATACAAACCCAGAACTTTTCAAAGCAGCGATTGCACACGTGCCATTTGTAGATGTTGTAAGTTCCATGCTCGATGAAAGCCTGCCTTTAACTCCAGGCGAATTCAAAGAATGGGGTAATCCAAAAGACAAGGAGTATTTTGATTACATGATGTCTTATGATGCCTATAATAATGTAAAAAAACAAAATTATCCTAATTTACTTGTAACTGCAGGATTATCTGATCCACGCGTTGGATACTGGGAAGCGGCAAAATGGGTAGCACGCATGCGAGAGAGCAAAACTGATGATAATATTATTATTTTCAAGACTAATATGGAAGCAGGACATTCAGGGGCTTCAGGGAGATTTGATTATTTGAAAGAAGCAGCTGAAGACTTAGTCTTTATATTCAAAATCTTTGGAAAATATTGATCTTTAAGCAAGTTAGAGGTTCTATTTTAGGGCATATAGTTATTTATAAGTGTTAAAAATTTAACTTTTAAGTAGATTTTTTTAATAAATTACGATCCACAAATAGTGAAATAAAAGTTTTTTTACATTTTTCTATATATCTTCTATATTTTGGACCGATTTATATAGTTTACCATAAGGATTCATGTAATAAAGCTCGACTCTGTTTAACTTCTCATAAATATCAAAAAATTGGTAATGCTTAAATTCATCGTCGAACTCTTGTTTGCTGAGCGGGCTTTGAGTTATTACAATGAACCTGCTCATCTGCTTGCGAATTACTGGAAATAAATCCATTGACACCTCAGTTCGGGATAAGGGCATATCCTAGAGATAGATCAAAGCTAAAATTTATGGAAGGTTTATTAGTCTTGAGTGAGTAGGAAACAAACGTAGATAGTATATGGACAAAGGCATTGATCGGTGAT
>Ga0209512_1001966_pt1 | contig 23316 bp, 24 predicted proteins | sample frozenSSSSmetaG_FD_184142 | JGI IMG/M metagenome (GOLD analysis project Ga0209512, IMG submission 184142) | Glacier valley bacterial and archeal communities from Borup Fiord, Nunavut, Canada, to study Microbial Dark Matter (Phase II) -... | ecosystem: Environmental > Aquatic > Freshwater > Ice >...
CAATGCCGCGCACCAAATTGACTTTATAGAGTTCCCGTGCCTGCCTCGGAATGTCGGAAGCCGGGTAATGCAGGCCCAGAAAAGGGTCAAGGTCCTCTTCGCGGGCCTCGGCCACCACTTCGCCGTGCCAGTCTTCGCCGAAGCGGTAGGTCATCACCCGGTCGAACCCCGTCAGTTCCTTAATCTTCCGAACAGTTCGGTTCAGCAAGTCGGCCAGATTACCGCTGCGCTGCACATCGCTCATGGTCTGGGTAATAAGCGTGAACTGGGGCAGCGACAGTCCGTTTTGCCCGGCTGGCTCCAGTTCCAGAATCAGTGCCCCGTCGTGCAGATGCAACATCGTGAACCAGTGGTGGCCGTTGATCCGTACCTGATAGGGATTGAACGCCTGCGGAGAACCGGCCCGCATGGCCACCGTCAGCAACTCGTGCAGGTCTGCTCCCGGCAGATCGCCCAGCAACAGGTCGGCTACCGGCTGGCCAACGAGTTGGTCGATGGGTTGACCGGTCAGCAGGCTCAGGTTTTCGCTGGCTTGCCAGATGGTGAAGGTAACAGGGTCGAGGGCCAGTAAATAGCCGTGCGACTGAATAAAGCCGGGCCACTGAATCGGCTCGCGGTCGCAGTTGGTCAGGTCAACAGAAGGTTGCATAACGTTAGTGAATGCGTAAAAGACCGTATCCCTGTCGGTCAGTTGACAGTCCAGCAAAGGGAATAAACTGCTCTTGTGCTTACCTGGTACACAAACAACCTGTAAATGTAGAAATTTGTCGAGTAGTAAACTGTTTTTCAGGGAATTAACGATGGTATTGTATCAAATTAAGCCCTGCTTTTGCAAAGGTTAAGTACCTGTACTGTCAGGCTTTTCAAGCCCATCTCATAAATTAGGGTGAACCTTGATTTATGACCTTTTACTTCTGGGGTGAAAATCTCGCAGGGTTTGCTGTAGATAATCGCGGTCGAGGTGGGTGTATATTTCGGTGGTGGTGATGGACTCGTGGCCGAGCATTTGCTGGATAGCCCGCAGATCGGCCCCGCCTTCGATGAGGTGCGTGGCAAACGAATGCCGGAAGGTGTGTGGGCTGATGGTTTTCTGGATGCCCGCGTTGTCAGCCAGCTTTTTAATAGTCGTAAACACCGAAATGCGCGAGAGCTGTTTGCCCCGCAGGTTCAGGAAAATGGTGTCCTCGTCGCCCTTCTGCACGGGTAGTTGACTCCGAATATGGTCGACGTATATCCGGGTGTAGTGCATAGCGTCGTGGCCAATGGGTACCAGCCTTACTTTGTCACCCTTGCCCAACACGCGGAGGAAACCCTCCGTAAAAAAGCAGTTGGTCAGCCGCAGGTTCAGCAGTTCAGACACGCGCAGGCCCGAACTGTAGAGTACTTCGATGATGGCGCGGTCGCGGGTGCCGCCGGGGGTAGAGAGGTCAATAACGTCGAGGATGCTCTCAATTTCCGGAAAACTCAGCGTATCGGGCAGTTTGCGGCCCAGTTTGGGGGCTTCGAGCAGTTGCGTGGGGTCATGCTGAATGAGGTCTTCAAATAGTAAGTACTTGAAGAAGGATTTCAGACCCGACAAAATCCGGGCCTGACTGTTGGCCGTTAGTCCCAGCTCGCCGAGGTACTTTAGAAAATTCATCAATTGCTTCTCCGATACCTGCATGGGCGTCAGGGCCGGATCGGTGAGCAGAATGAACTGGTAGAGTTTTTCGGCGTCATGCAGGTACGCTTCTACCGAGTTTTCGGCCAGAGACCGCTCCAGTTTGAGGTAGTTCTTGAACGAGTTTATATAGCTTTGCCACATGAAGACTATCCTCATTATCAACGGCCCGAACCTGAATCTGCTGGGTAAGCGCGAGCCGCATATTTACGGCAGCCGCACGTTTGTGGACTACCTCGAAACTGTAGAAACTCAGTTTCCCGACGTGCAACTACGGTATTTTCAGTCGAATCACGAAGGCGAACTGCTCGATAAGATTCACGAACTGGGTTTTACCGTCGATGGAATCGTGATCAACGCCGGTGCGCTGACCCACACCAGCATTGCCCTGGCCGATGCGCTGTCGGCGGTTACGGCTCCGGCGGTGGAGGTGCACATCTCCAACGTACACGCCCGCGAAACGTTTCGGCACCATAGCTATCTGTCGGTAGTTTGCAAAGGCGTTATCGTGGGGCTGGGTCTGACGGGCTACGAACTGGCTATCCGGTATCTGCTGGCCACCCAAACCTAAAAGGTCTTTTTGGAGACCTTTTAGGTTTCGTTACACCGTATCGCGTTTGGCAGCCCGGCTGGACGCAGCCCGGCCGGAGTCGCGTTTTGCTTTGACTTTATCGGCTTCAGTCTCGATGGCAGCAGCGGCTTTGTCGGCTCCTTTGCCAATGGCAGTCCCTGCTTTTTTAACCACTTCTTTGGCCGTTTGGCCTACTTCGGTGGCGGCTTCGCCAAGGGACTGACCGGCTTCTTTCAGGTTTTGTTTGACCCGCTCTTTTCGCTCAGCGCGTTCCCTGTCTGTAACGGTGTTACTTTGAGCGAAAGCTCCACCCGCCATAAAAAACAGGATGACGACGGTGTATAGTGTTTTCCTTTTCATACCTTTTTTACCGACGTTGTATCGGTCTCGTTTGTATCTTCATTTCAGTCAGTCAACGCTACACTGCTTTATCTTGTTGTTTGTTTTTACGCCCGAACGGCCCAGTTTTGCGGCTAAAACTGGTTAGATAGCCATTATGAGGCTTGTACAATCGAGTTTGTTATGGCGAACATTTCCAAAATTCCTGACGTTTTACACCCATGCCCCATACGCTGATTCTCCCGCCTGATCTGACCACACCGGTACGCAATACGCCCGTGCAGTACACGCCCTCACTGACCGAATACATCCGCCGAAAAACCGTTACCGTTACCATTGGCGACGTACCGATGGGGTCCGACTACCCCATTCGGGTGCAGTCCATGACCACCATCGACACGATGGATACGGCGGGGTCAGTGGCGCAGAGCATCCGCATGATCGAAGCGGGCTGCGAGTACATCCGCATTACAGCGCCGAGTGTGAAAGAAGCGCAGAACCTCGACAACATCCGTAAAGAACTGCGGGCGCGGGGCTACACTACGCCCCTGGTGGCCGATATCCACTTCACGCCCAATGCCGCTGAACTGGCCGCCCGCGTGGTCGAGAAAGTGCGTATTAACCCCGGTAACTACGCCGACCGCAAACGATTCGAGTACATCGACTATTCTGAAGCGGCCTATGCTGCCGAGCTGGAGCGAATTCGGGCCAAATTTCTGCCGCTGGTGCGTATCTGCAAAGAGTACGGTACGGCCATGCGCATCGGTACCAATCACGGCTCGCTGTCCGACCGGATTCTGAGCCGCTATGGCGATACGCCCGTGGGTATGGTGGAGTCGGCCTTAGAGTTTCTGCGCATCTGCGAAGACGAAAATTACTACAACATCGTGCTGTCGATGAAGTCGAGCAACCCGCAGGTGATGGTGCAGGCGTACCGGCTGCTGGTGCAGCGGCTGGATCAGGAAGGCTTGAAACCTTACCCCCTGCATCTTGGCGTAACGGAAGCGGGCGAAGCCGAAGACGGACGTATCAAATCGGCCCTCGGTATCGGTACGCTGCTCGAAGATGGCATTGGCGATACCGTGCGGGTCTCGCTGACCGAAGAACCGGAGCGCGAAGCCCCCGTAGCCGCTGCACTGATTGCCCGCTACACCAACCGGGCCGCTACACAAACCCCAATCCCCGCCGTCACACAGTACCCCATCGACCCATTTAAGTACAGCCGCCGAACTACGCACGAAGTGGCCAATTTTGGCGGAGCGAACGTACCGCGCGTCATTGCCGACTTCAGCCAAACGCCCGTTGCGGATTATGACACGCTGCATTCGGTGGGCTACTTTTACCTGCCCGTGCCTGACAAGTGGCGCATGAACGATCTGGGAGCCGACTACATCTATACCGGTTCGCAACCTGCGCAGTTTATGTTGCCCAATGGCCTGAAAGAAATTCAGGATTATGGCGTTTGGCAAACTACGCCCAACCCGGCCAATAGCTTCCCCATGCTGACGGCTCATGACTACCGCACGGCCCGCACCAAAGCAGGAAAGCTGCACGCTAAACTCAACTTCGTGCGGGTAACGCTGGCCGGTTTGTCAGACGAACTACTCGCTCAACTGCGCGACGATACAACGGTAGTGCTGCTAATCTCGACCGAAAACGCCCACGCCATGCCTGAACTGCGCCGGTTGGTGTTTGAACTCATGAACCTAAACCTGAGGCTACCCGTCGTGATTGAGCGGGGTTATGCGGGTGTATCGAACGAGGACGTACCGCTCTATGCCGCTACCGACGTGGGTGGGCTGCTTATTGACGGACTGGGCGACGGCGTTTTACTGACCGCCCCCGACTCGCCTACGCCCGATGATCTGAAACGGCTCAACGGGCTGGCCTTCGGTATTTTACAGGCCGCCCGGACCCGCATCACCAAGACCGAATATATCTCCTGCCCATCGTGCGGACGAACACTCTTCGATTTGCAGGAGACCACCGCCATGATCCGGCAGCGTACCGACCACCTCAAAGGAGTGAAAATCGGGATCATGGGCTGCATTGTGAACGGCCCCGGCGAAATGGCCGATGCCGACTACGGTTACGTAGGCATTGGCCGCGACAAAATTGCGCTGTACCGGGGGCAGGAGGTTATCAAAAAATCGGTCCCCGCCAACCGTGCCGTCGATGAACTCATCGACCTCATCCGCGAAGACAGCCGGTGGGTAGAGCCGAATGTGAATGGTGAATTTTGAATGGGTGACGATCCGGCGTTCCGGTGAGCAAATAATTGCTGACGCCGTTAATTCTTGCGTTAGTAACTATTCGCTCACCGGAACGCCGGATCGTCACTCATTTATTTAACACTTACCCGGCCCGTGGCGGTGTCGAAAATCCAGTGGGGCGAGTCGTCGGAGGTGAGCGAGCCGGTGAAGGTGGCTACAATGGGGCTGCGTCGGGAGTCATCGATGATGCGCAGGGTGTAAGAGGCCGGTTGCAGCGGGCTGGTGCAGTTGTCGTAGTAGTTGACCCAAACCTCGTATTTGCCACGGGGAGAAGTGGGCGCCAGTGGCCAGAAAATGTTCTCGTTTGGCCCCTGCGGACACGAACCGCACCGGCAATCGACGTCTAACTGTCCGCCACTTTTAGAGACTCTTCTGCGTCCATAATACAGGGTTTCCTTGTTGGGATCGGTCACGTACAGGTCCAGATCGACGTTGGTTTCGTTGGTAAAGATCAGATTGAAGCGTGGATTGCCGGGATTGCCCGCCAGCCTGGGCAGCGCAATATCGACCTCGCGTCGGCAACCGGGCAGAGTCAAAAACAAACCGAGAATAAGCAGGGCAATCAGCCGGGCGGGAGAGAGATTCGTCATGATGGTATGGAATGTTTATTTCTTCATGGTGCCAAACCCAATGCCCAACCGGACACTGAACGAATGGACCGACTCCTGAATGGTGGTGCTGTTGATGGTGTACGTTAACCCGCTGATGCTGATGAGAGTATAGCGCAGACCAAGATCGAGTAAAATGGCCCCTTTCCTGATTTCGTAGCCAACCCCACCCCCGTAATTGACCACCATCCTGTTGACCGATTCGGATTGAGAATCGGGCGTGCCGGCGTCGGTGGTCAGGCTGGATTGTAGCAGCGTTACGCCCGCTTCGGGCAGGAGGTACAACCCGCCCCTGTCGGGATAGATTTTGAGACCGGCCTGCACTGGAATACGGGTCAGTTTTACGGTTTCGGTACCCACGGCTTTTTGTTCACGGCTAAAATTTCTGACCAACTCCCAGCCCGCATAACCGACGGAGAATGAAATGGCTACGGGCCGGACGATCCGGTAATCCATGCGCAGGCTCGCGCCCACGTTCTGCGTCATACCGAAGCCCACGGTATCGCTGATCCAGAGATGATCTTTGTTCAGGAAGGCCGGGAAAAATGATACCTCCGGCCCAACACTCACCTGAAGCCGGTTGAAGGCGTCTGCTGATCGGGCCGGTTTACTGACCACCTGCGGAATGGCCTGATAGTTGCTGATGGGCGCGGGTGCCGGGGCTACCTCAATAACCGGAGCTGGCGCAATGGTCTCCTGCCGGCCATCGGCGTATTTAAGCCGGTCTACCTGACTGAGCAACACCGCCCCTGGGGCCGCCGTACCGGAATTGGGAACCGCGTAAAACAGCGAATCGTCAGTACGCCGGAGAATACTGACCGATAGTTTGGTGCTGTCGCGCAGAATAATCTCATCCAGGACAATGGCCGGTATTGGGGCAGCGTCTGGGATTGGCGTAATGACCTGAGTGGTGCCGTTGGTATAAACTATTTTCCAGACTTTGGCGCGGCTAAGAACCCGCTTTGTTGTAGGGGCCGATTTCTCGAAGAAAACGATACTGTTTTGCCCTACCAACTGAATCTTGACCGACAGGCGGGTGCGGTCAATTTTGTGCAGAACAGCGGGGCGCAGGGTTTGGGCGGTGGCAACCGATGCCGCAATAAGCAGGCACAGCAGCAGCAGGAGCTGTAGTTGTTTTTTCATCGAGTATGGTGTGGAACGGGAAAACTATGAAGCCGAACAACATGTAGTAGTACCGGACAGACGGCTGTAAACTTAGCACTGAAGCTATAATTGTGGATTGCCTGAACGTATGATTAAGCTCAACTTTATCAAACGGTAGTTGCGGGGTTGATAAACCCGTTCTGAATGAACTTTCGCCCAGCACACCTGTTTTCTTACCGGAATAGTTTGCGTAAAAAAGCAACACCTCTATCAATGAACCGAATCATCGACTACCTCCGAATAGGTCCCGTATTCTCGTACTTTCTGCGCGTCTTTCGCAAGCCCGACCCCAATCACCCCACCAGCGTAAACCTGCGAATGATGCACGGTATCAACCGGATCTCAATTGTCATGTTTCTGTTCGCCGTGATTGTCTATACCGTCCGTCACTGCGTTAGATGAACATCGAGACCCTGCGCGAATACTGCATAGCCCGACCCGGTGCGACCGAGTCATTTCCCTTCGATGAGGTGACGCTGGTATTCAAGGTGGGTAACAAGATATTCGCACTCATGGATACCGAAAGCCGCCCCTCTACCCTCGCCCTCAAGTGCGATCCTGAGCGTGCCGTGCAGTTGCGGGAGGAATACACCACCGTTGTGCCAGGCTATCACCTCAACAAGAAACACTGGAATACGATAACGGTAGATGGCAGCGTTCCGAGCAGTGAGTTGCAGGCCTGGATTGACCACTCATATCAGCTGGTCAGGAAAAGTTTACCGAGAGCCGTGCGGGACTCATTAACATGAGCGTATCAAGTGCCAGTACAAACCTGAATTCTGTAAATTCGCTCGGCGAAAAATAGATTGTGTTATGGAAATTGCGTTGCTGAGTGTCTTCTTTGTGTTGTATCTGACCATTCGGTTTTACCTGGTTGACCATGATACGCCCGCCGACAAAGACCGGAAACGATTTCAGAAGGGCATTGACCTGTTGAGTGAGCGCAATACGGAAGAAGCTCATCAGTATTTCGACGAGGCCGTTCGGCAACATCCCAACTCAGCCCTGGCGTATGCCTGCCGGGGAAAATGCCAGCTGGCGAGGCAGAATCATTTCTCCGCCATTTATGACCTGACGCAGGCCCTGAGCCGGGACAATACCCTGGCCGACTGTTATCTGGACCGGGGCATTGCCTACCACCAGACTGAGCAGTTTACCGAAGCCTTCCGCGAGTTTGACAAGGCCGTCTGGTTTTTCCGCGACGAAAAGCCCGACGCCTACCGCTGGCGGGCACTGGCCCGGATTCAGCTGCGGCAACTGCCCCAGGCCGAAAATGATCTCCGCCGGGCCGTAGCCCTCGGCGATGAAAATTCCTTCCATATCCTTATGCAGCCGCCCTTTACCCGTCCCGTTTACCAGCGCAGGTAGAGTAGCCCGCACCGGTCCGGGCCACACTTACGTCGTGAGCCGCTGCCTGCTAACCAGTGCTGGCAAGTCGTTGGTGAGTTGCTCTGTACCCACCCGTTCGGCAATGACTGAGTCGGTAGTTTTGGGTTGGCTTTGCCGCACCAGCATCTCGCCGATAAAGCCCGCCAGAAAGAGCTGCACACCCAGTATAATGGCTACTAAGCCGAAGTAGAACAGCGGGTTGTCGGTAGCGTTGCGGAATTTGACACCCTGCGCAATGTTGATGAGTTTCCCGGCAATGATCCAGATGGCCAGCACCGTGCCGATAAAGAACGACAGCGTACCAAGCAGCCCGAAAATGTGCATGGGCCGCTTGCTGAACCGGTGTACGAAGCCAATGACCAGCACATCCAGAAAGCCATTGACAAAGCGTTCCAGCCCAAACTTGGTGGTACCGTATTTGCGGGCGCGGTGCTGCACTACCTTCTCGCCAATCTTCCGAAAGCCGTTCCAGTTAGCTACAATGGGTAAGTTTCGGTGCATGTCGCCGTAGAGCGTGGGCGCAATAACCTTCACGACGTTGTTCCGGTACGCTTTCAGGCCGCAGTTGAAATCGTGGAGTTGCACGCCCGATACCCAGCGCGATACGGCGTTGAAGAGTTTGGTGGGCAACGTTTTGGTAATGGGATCGTAGCGTTTCTGTTTCCAGCCCGACACCAGGTCGTAGCCGTCTTCGGTAATCATCCGGTAGAGTTCAGGGATTTCGTCGGGGCTATCCTGCAAGTCGGCATCCATCGTGATGATAACCTGCCCCTGCGCATCCTGAAAGCCGGCCTGCAAGGCCATTGTCTTGCCATAATTGCGCCCAAACCGGATGCCCTGCACATGCGGATTTTGCCCGGCAAGCCGCTGTACAATGGCCCACGACTGGTCGGTGCTGCCATCATCAACAAACAGGATTTCGTACGAGAAATTATGCTCCGCCATAATCCGGACAATCCAGTCGTGCAGTTCGGGCAGCGACTCGTCTTCGTTGTAGAGCGGAATGAGAACGGTTAGTTGAAGTTGGTTGGTCATTTTTTTTTCACTGCAAAGTGATACGGCACTCTGGTGTGACGAGATAGACAAAGAAGCAGAGAATTTCAGAATATCAGGTAAAAGTCGCGCAGCAACGCCCGGTAAGCAGCGGTGTACGTCTGGTTGTCCATCTCCCGAATAACTAACGATTCCTGTGCTACGTTCGTTGCCCCAACGGATGTTGCCCCAAAGCCCGTTACGACCCGAAACGCCGGTTTGTTAACGTGGTGATGCAGCGCGAGTTGCCAAAAAGGGCGTAGGTTGGTTGCCTGGGCCAGTTTAATGAGCTGATCGGTTTGGTAGGGGGGGAGCAGTACCCACCATTGCCCGTCGGGTTTGAGCAGACGACGTACTGCCGTGAGCAGGTCTGAGAACGGCAAATCGTCGGTGTGGAGGGCGCGGGCGGTAGCTGGGTCGGGTGGGCGCAGGTGGTTGGTATAAAACGGTGGATTCGTCAGGATGCGGTCGTAGTCAGTGCCGGGCATGAACTCCTGAACGCGACTATGCCATACCCGCACCCGGTTGGCAAATGGGCTGTTCGCTACGTTTTCAGTGGCCTGTTCAACGGCCATGTCGTCAACGTCTATGGCGTCGATACGGGCGGCTGGGTTACGTTGCGCGGCCATCAGAGCCAGTAAACCCGTTCCGGTACCGATGTCGAGAAGGCGCGTGTGCGGGTTGCCGTCGGTTGCGCCTACGTCGGCAACGGCACCCAGCACACAGGCATCGGTGCATACCTTCATGGCCACCCGGTCCTGTCTGATTACAAACTGTTTGAAGGTGAACATGCCTATTTTCTGCCGAAGTCTGCCGGATTTTCGCCCCAGACGGTTGTCTCCCATTTTAAAACCGGGTTGGCGTAGCGGTGGCTGGTGAGCCAGGTTTCGGCGCGGTCCAGTAGTTCGAAGAGTTCGGCGTTACGCGGGGTCTGTTCCAGTTTGGTGTTGGCCTTCTTCTTCTTTACCCACCCAATAGCCGTGCGCGAATCGGAATAGACGGGAATATTGCTGTTTTTCTGGTGCAGTAATGCCAGCGCGTGGACAATGGCCAGAAACTCGCCAATGTTGTTGGTCCCGTCGCAATACGGTCCTTTCAGGAACAGCTTCTGCTTCGAGGCTAAGTAAATACCCTGGTATTCCATGTCGCCGGTGGCAGTGTTCCAGGCGGCATCGACCACCAGACTGTCGGGATTTGGCAGACCTACCAGCCCGTCAATCTTACCCTGTTTGGCCACGGGTTTCGCGCCCTGCCCCACGTGCAGGTGCGGACGTTCGCCAAAGGCTTTCAGCGCAGCCGGCCTGGTGTCGAATGCTTTAAAAAGCGGTTTGGCAAAGCCGTCGGTTTGTAGTTTGGCGTCGTCCCAGCTGTCATAGACGCCGGGTTTTCGCCCTTGCCAGACCACGTAAAATTTTGGTTTCTTCTTCGCCATTATTTGTCTTGATTCAGGCTCTACAAAGATAAAGCGCCCGCCAGTTCCTGCCATGAAATCAGCCCGATCGCTACAATGGCCACGACCAGCCCGACCTTATTGGCGGTAGAAAGACGTTCGCGAAAGAACAGCGCGGCCAGTAATGCCGCTACCAGAATAACGCCGATGTTGTAGAGTGGATAGACAAACGCACCGTTGCCCCCAAACGCCGACAGGGCCAGCAGCAGCGTGTAAAAGCTCAGGAAGTTGGGAATGCCCAGCGTTACGGCCCCTACCAGACTCTTCGGCTGGAACGTTTCTTTGCCCTGTACCAGCCGCACCGCCAGCATCAGCAAACCTGCCCCAATGGCCCCCAACACCATTGTCAGCGTAACCTGCAGCGTTTTATCGGTGGTAGGAATGTAGCGCAGGTTCATAAAGTTAATCATGGTATTGGTGGCTCCGTAGCATAGAAAAACAGCCAGCGTCAGCAGCGCGCCAGTGCCCAGCCTGTGCGTCTTTTTTGCTGCTTCGCCCGGTATGGCTTCTGCCGGTTCTTCCTTTTCTTTGTACGCGCTCAGTCCAACGGCTACCACCGCCAGGGCGATACCTGCGTAATTCAGGACATCGAACGGGCGGCCATTCAGGCCAAAGACGAACAGACTGAAACAGACCGGAATGACGAGCGAGAGGTTGTTGGCCAGCGACGTAGCCGTGATGCCCATGCGCTGCGTACTGGCTCCCGATAGCAGAAACGTGAGAATGAAGCCCACGCCCAGACCCAGAGCCAGCCAGGTCCAGGTCTGACCGAAATCAATCGTGAACGATTGACCGGCGGGCAGCAACGCATATCCCGTCAGGAAGCAAATGGGATAGTTGAACACAATGGCCTGGAAGGTGTTGACGCCAAAGCGGGGAAATAACCGGAAGTTGAGCAGCAAACCCACAGAGAGCAAAATACTGGCGAATAGAAACGACATGAGCCGAAGAAGATCAGAATGTGCGGACGAAGTTAGGCGACTATGGCTATTGGTTGGTCTGTTGCTGGCGTTACCATTTGTCAGTACAGCGCAGCGGGGCTGGTCGGTGGCGGTTCAGGTTACGCCCCTTATCGAGCAAACCAACTACCCGCGACGTGTTTTCTTTCCCAATAGCAACGGGCAGATTGTGGAACCCATCTACCTGAGCGGCAGTCGTTGGGCTACGGGCGTTCAGGGCGGGTTCACAGCGCAGTACGGGTTTGCACCGGGCTGGTCGGTGAGTGCGGGTGCTGGCTACCGGCAGTTCAGCACCCAGCAGGCCCGGCTCGGCAACGACGGTACGACCACCATCAACACCCGGGCCGTTCGGGTGCCGGTGCTGCTCAATTTCCAATCGTCAAAAAAACGCTTATCACCTTACTTCACGGTAGGTACCCTGCTCGATTTCCCGCTGTCATCGCGCGTTACGGTCCGGCGCACCGATCAGCCGGTTCAGCAACTTACGCTCGATACAGAACGCGGCCCCGTGTTTTACCTGATGGCCGGGGCGGGGGGGCGGTATAGGTTTAGTGACCGCTACGCGCTGGTAATACAGCCCGTGCTGAACTATAAAGCCGGGCGGTTTGGCGATGGTCGTTCACACAATCCGGCGGTTGAGGTGGGTTTGCAAACGCAGGTTTCGTACTCGTTTTGAGGGAATCAACTCTGCGGTTTTAATCCCTTTGGTTGACCATCAATCAGCCGCTGTTCGTTCAACAGGCGCATGCGGTAGGCGTTCATAGCGGTACGGCCAAGCTGCGTCACGAGCCGGTAATTGACCACTACGCCCACAGCCGCGCCGATGCCGGGAATTAACTGCGCCAGTTTGGCCAGGTCGATGTAGTCGCGGTATTCCTGCTGGAAGGTCTGCCAGTCAAACGCATTGATATCGCCGGGGAGTTGCTGGCTGTGGGCTGTCCAGTTGGCCACGTGCCGATACACGTCCTGTCGGCGGTCCTGACTCGAAAAGGCCAGCTGGAAGACGTAGAGCATAAATATCCGTTCGCGGTAGTCGGCGGTGCGGTAGCCATAAAGGGCGGCAATCTCGAAGAGGAGTTTCATCTTCAGGGTCAGCAGCAACGGAAAATCGACCAGGGCCAGCATGAATCCCCCCGCGCCCGCTACGCCCCCCTCGGCGGCACTGGCCTTGCGGTAAAAGTCGATTTGGCGGGCTACCAGTGCATCGCGTTCGGTCATGCTCAGACCCTCGGTGGGGTTGCGGGTCAGGAACTCGGCCCCAAAGAGTACCGCCCGCGTCATCTGTTTGATGGCTGCCGTCACTACGTCATGCACCCGCTGCGGAATAAGCCGGTTCATACCCCGCTGCAGGCGCGTAGAAATCCGGCCCAGTCCCGACGGGGGTTGCTGCATGGCCCGCTGCCAGCGGTTCAATTCGGTGAATACGGTGGCTTCGTAGGGTGTCATAGTTAGGTTGTTAGCGGAGAGCGTTTGGTGAAATAACGAATTTTTAGGTGGGGCGGGGCGTTTTTTGTTTGCATATTTGTGTCTACTATCCCACAATTACAAAGGCCCGGTTTTATGAAAATAGTTGTTTTATTGCTTGCTGCTGTCAGTGTCGTGTTTCTGGCCAGCCGCGTTGCCGTTCGTACAGATCCGTCCGCCGCGACTGTCTCTGCACCTGTCCTGCCAAAATCAGTTGGGCATCTGGCCGTGTACGATGTACTTCAACTTGACCGGGCCGGACTCAAAAAAGACGTATTCGAGTATGCCCTGCGCGGCTGGCAGAAAATGGGCGAATCCAATCCCCTACTGTCCATCGTCGATATGAGCCAGCCGTCTACCCACAAGCGGCTGTACGTCATTGACCTTCAGAAAAAACAACTTCTGTTCAATACCTACGTAGCCCACGGCCAGAACTCCGGCGATTTAGTAGCGAGTAAATTCTCGAACGTTAACGCATCATTCCAGACCAGTCTTGGCTTTTATAAGACACTACGCACGTACATGGGCAAGCACGGCCTGTCGCTGCAACTCAAAGGACTGGAAAAGGGCATCAATGACCAGGTGCAAAACCGCAATATTGTGCTGCACGGAGCCGATTATGCCAGCGAGGATTTCATCCGCAAAACCGGTCGTCTGGGCCGCAGTCAGGGCTGCCCCGCCGTTCCCTACGCCGACTCCAAACGGATCATTCCGGTCCTGAAGGGCGGCTCCTGTCTGTTCGTGTACGCGCCTAATTCCGACTACATTGCCGCTTCGGCCTTTTTGTCGAACCCATACACATCCTTGTAAAATCGCAGTTGCCCCGTCGAGTCCACATCGGCGATGTTGTAGGCAATAAACACCGGAAACGACTTCGGTACGGTCATGGGCTTTGGCCGCTGATCGGCGCGGTAGGCGGTCAGGAAATCGGGGGGCAGTGCTTCGCGTCGCATCACGATGTTGGCCAGCTCTACTGGCTTCTGCACCCGCACGCAGCCGTGACTGCGCCAGCGGTTGTCGGAGATCCTGAACAGGTCGCGCCGGTTGGTATCGTGCAGGTAAATGGCCAGCGGATTATTCAGGACAAACTTCACCAGCCCCAGCGCGTTATCGTCGCCCGTTCCCTGCCGGATGCGGTACGGAAAGTTGCTGGTTGTCATGCCATCCCAGTCAATTTCTTCGGGGTCAATCTCGTTGCCCTTCCCGTCCAGAATATGCAGATTCTCATTGTAGACGTAGGCCGGATCGCGCTTCAGGTGGGGCAGCATCTCATCGAGGGTGATACTTTCCGGCACGTTCCAGTACGGATACGCCACCACCGTCTGCACCGACGTGGTCATGGTGGGCGTTTTTCGGTCGGGACTTCCCACAATGACGGGCGTAGAGAGTAGCCGCGCTCCACTCCGATCAAAAACCGTTAGCTCAGCCGCCGGAATATTGACCAGTGCGATACGGTCGCCCGCAAAGCGGTTCATATAGCGGTGGTAGTTCAGCGTCTGCCGGATTTGCCGCAGCGAGTCGGCCCCGGCGTTGCGCTGCCGCAACCGGTTGTAGTGGCCAATCAACTGCCGGTACGCAACAACGGGCGTAACATCGGTTCGCATGGCATCGGTAAAACCGGCGTCGGTTTGGGTAGCCCAGGCCGAGTCGATGGCGGGTTTCAGACCCTGAAATGCAATCCGGGCGGGCTTGTCGCCGTAGCGAACCGTCAGTAACAGCCGCGTTAGCCTGGCCCGAACAGCCGCGTCCGATGCCTGCGGATCAGCCGAAAACCGGGCGGTGTCAATACCGATTGAATCGGCAAATAAAGTAACCTGACGAAGGGTCTGCGCAGACGTCAGGGCCGGTTTAGTGATGTGGTCGATGGGTTGGGCTACCTGGCCGGGCTCGGTAGTGTCCTGCCGGCTGGTGAAGTACCAGACTGTTGCGAGTAGCGCAATGAGTGCGGTGAGTCCTCCGGCAATAAGACCGGCTTTGCGTTTATCTGTATCGTTTACGTTCATTAGTTGAGGTGATTTCCTTCATACACAACGCCATTTTACTGTACATGGTTGACAGCGCAAGGTCTCGTCGGGTTGATTAAGTCCCGCCAGCCATCGGGCTTTGATGGGCTTTCGGTGTCAGACGGCAGGAAGCAGATGGTTGGTAGGTGGTTGGTATTGGTTCGGAAAAGTTGCTAAGTTGCAGCCTCACAAACGCAGGCTGCTACAGACCGCCCGGCGTGCTGCACGTGTCCCGGTGAAGCAAGTCGGGTGCGATTCAGTTGAAAATCAATTAAATGAAAGGCTATTCCCTTACCCTCCTCGCTTACTTATCGCTGTTCGGTAGTTGTGCCGGAAATACATCCAGCGCATCAACTGCCACCGAGATCGCCATGCCGACCGCTGCCGGGGCCCCAAAACCTATCAAACTGCATCTGACTTTAGTCGATAATAATTTTGGCGACAAGGCGAAGATGGCTCTGACGCTGGTCAACACCGCTGCGGAGCCGCTGCCCGCCACCGGATGGAAACTATTCTTCAACGGCTTTGCACCCAGCTTTCCCAGTGCCGGTCAGATGCAGGGCGGGCACGTCAACGGCGATTTGCAGTACCTCCAGCCCGGCAGCAGCTTCCGGGCTATTGCTCCCGGCGATTCGGCAACGGTCGAGATTGGGTACCAGCGCGTTCGTAACCGCACCGACTTCCCGATTGGCTTTTATCTGGTGTTCGATAACAAACCCGCCACCGCCATCCCGGTTGAGCTGACGGTTGACAAGCGGGACGTGTTCGCCAAATCCGATCAGCAACTGGCCGAATGGATTTACGAACAGAACGAAGCCATCAAGACTCTATCTGCCGATAAACTCACAAAGGTATTCCCAACGCCCGCGTCGTATCGCGAAACGGGCCAGTCCTTCGCCCTGACGAAGCAAACCGGTATCGTGGCCGATAACGAGTTCATTCCCGAAGCGGCTGTGCTGGCCAACGCGCTGACGCCGGTGCTGGGTGGGAAGCCCCCTATCAAAAGTCAGGCAGCAAGTCAGTCCATTACGCTTCGCAAAAAAGCCGGTCTCGCGCCCGAAGGCTATGAATTGCAGATCGACGCGAATGGGGTGATGCTATCGGCCACTACGCGGGCGGGGATGTTCTATGCCGTTCAGTCGCTGAAAACGCTGCTGCCACCGGGTGCGTCGGTAACGTCGGGTTCGGTCAGTTTGCCCGGTATGGTAGTGCAGGATGCCCCCCGGTTTCCGTACCGCGCCTTTATGATGGACGTAGCCCGGAATTTTCAGCCCAAAACCGAAGTGCTGAAAGTGCTGGATGTGATGGGCCTGTACAAGATGAACACCCTGCACCTGCACTTCAGTGATGACGAAGGCTGGCGGGTCGAGATGCCGTCCCTGCCCGAACTGACCACCGTGGGCGGTACCCGCTCGTACTCGCCCGGTCAGAAGCAGAGCATTCTCCCATCCTACGGTTCCGGCCCCGATGCCACCAATACGTCTGGCACGGGGTTTTACAGCAAAGCCGACTTTGTCGAGATCCTGCGTTACGCCAGCGACCGGTACATCACGGTTATTCCTGAAATTGAATCGCCGGGCCACGCGCGGGCGGCTCTGCGGGCTATGGACGCCCGTTACGAGCGGCTCATGCAGGCGGGTAACAAGGCCGAAGCCGAACGCTATCTGCTGCGCGACCTCGCCGATAAATCGAAATACGAATCCGTGCAAAATTTTACCGACAACGTGATTGACGTGTCGCTGCCATCGGTGTATAATTTCATGGAACGGGTGGTGGATGATTTGCAGGCGATGTACAAAGAAGCGAACGCCCCACTGCAAACCATTCACTTCGGGGGCGATGAGGTTCCGGCGGGCGTCTGGCAGAAATCGCCATCGGTGCAGCGGCTCATTGCGCAGAATGCCGCTGTAAAATCGGCGGATGATCTGTGGCAGTACTATTTCGGTAGAGTGAATGAGATCGTGAAAAGCCGGGGCCTGTACCTGTCGGGTTGGGAAGAGGCCGGGATGAAGAAAGTGATGCAGAACGGGCGGATGCGCTGGATGCCGACCCCGGATTTTGCGGGCCAGAATTTCCACCTGAACGTGTGGCTCAACAGCCCCGGCTCCGGCTCCGAAGACCTGGCCTACCGCCTGGCCAACGCGGGCTACAAGGTGATCCTGACGCCCGTTACGCACCTGTACTTAGATCTGGCCTATAACCAGTCGTCTGACGAAGCGGGGCAGTACTGGGGTGGCTACGTGGACATCGACAAGCCGTTTTATTTCATTCCCTACAACTACCTGCGCAACCTGAAAGACGACCGCGGCAAACGCATCAACCCGGCCCTGATCAAAGGCCGCGAGAAGCTGACCGCTGCGGGCCGCGCCAACATTGTGGGGATGGAATCTCCGCTCTGGTCCGAGAAAATCCTGAGTACCGATCAGCTGGAGTATAAGCTGTTTCCGAAATTCCTGGGCGTGGCCGAACGCGCCTGGGCCGCTGACCCTGCCTGGGCCACCGAAACCAACGAGGCCAAAAGTGAGCAGCTATACAGCCTCGCCTGGTCGGAGTTTATCAATGTGGTGAGTCAGCGCGAACTGCCGCGGCTGGATACCTACGCGGGCGGGTTTGTGTATCGCGTACCCACGGCGGGGGCCAAAGTCATAAACGGCAAGCTGACGGCTAACACGCAGTTTCCCGGCATGACCATCCGCTACACCACCAGCGGCACCGAACCTACCGCCAGCAGTCCAGCCTACACCGGACCCATAAACGCCAGCGGTACCATCAAGCTAAAAGTCTTCACCCCCGCCGGACGTAGTGGCGATACAGTAACGATCACAAGTGAATGATGAATGGGCTGGTACAGACGTCACTAACGCCGAAGGATATTCGTAACGCATAATTCATAATTCATTTCCTCTACCAAATGACAACCTCTACCCGTCCTATGCTGGCCGATACCGGCACCCGTTTTTTATCGCTCGACGTATTTCGGGGGCTAACGGTCTGTTTCATGATCGTGGTCAATACGCCGGGCAGTGGAGCCACGCCGTTTGCGCCGTTGCTCCACGCCGACTGGCACGGTTTTACGCCTACCGATCTGGTGTTTCCGTCGTTTATGTTCGCCGTGGGTAATGCCATGAGTTTCGCCATGCGGAAATACAGCGCCATGGGAACGGGAGCCGTGCTGACGAAAATTGCCAAACGCACAGCCCTGATCTTTCTGCTGGGGTACCTGATGTACTGGTTTCCGTTTTTCCGGCTGAGCGAATCGGGTGGGGTAACGGGCTTTCCCATTGGCGAAACGCGCATTTGGGGCGTATTGCAGCGTATTGGCGTCTGTTACGGCATCGCGTCGCTGATGGTGTATTTCTTTTCGACGCGAACGGTCATCTGGCTCAGCATCCTGTTTCTGGTGGGCTACTGGCTTATCCTGCTCGGCTGGGGCGATCCCGTTGATCCGCTGAGTTTACCGGGCAACGCCGTGCGCCAGCTCGATCTGTTTCTGGTGGGACCAGCGCATCTGTACATGGGCAATGGTATTCCGTTCGATCCCGAAGGGCTGCTGAGCACACTGCCTGCCATTGTTAACGTAGTAATTGGGTACTACGCCGGGCAGTACGTACAGCGGGCGGGTAAGAACTACGAAAGCGTGGCCAAACTGCTCCTGATGGGAGCTACGCTGATCCTGACTGCGCTGGCCTGGGACCTGGTATTTCCCATCAACAAAAAACTCTGGACCAGCTCATTCGTACTGCTCACCACCGGCCTTGATCTGGTTATTCTAGCCAGCCTGATATACGCCATCGAAATCCGAAACTGGACACGCGCCAACTGGCCCCGGTTTTTTGTAATTCCCGGCAAGAACCCCCTGTTTATCTATCTGCTGTCCGAACTGCTGGCCATTACCCTCTCCATGATTCCGGTGGGTAATGACCAAAGCGCGTCCGATTGGATTGGTATCCACGTATTTCAGTCGATAATGCCTGGTGCGTTCGGTTCGCTGCTCTTTGCCCTGTCGTTCATGCTCCTATGCTGGAGCGCAGGCTGGTGGCTCGACCGGCGGGGTATTTATGTGCGGGTTTAGTCAATTTTGAATGAGTGGATGATAGAATGAGTGAATAGTTGCTGACGCGCTGGTGTGCTGGCGCAAGCCCATTCGCTCATTCGATCATCCAAAATTCGATTATTAGCTATACGCCGGTTTGTCGATGTCAGGTTTATCGGTGTTGCGGTTGGGGTTCATCATGCGCAGGTTCTCGGCGGGTTCGTCGCCGTCCATGTACGTATCTTCAAGAACATTGTCGGGCAGGGGTTTGGGGTCGATTTCGGCACCAACGCCACTATCGCCCTCTGCCGACTGGTCTTCGAGGCCATCGGGTGAGATGGCCTGTTTAGCGCGGATGATGTCTTCCCGGTTGCTTTCGTTCATGTCGATCTGGTCTTTTCCTTCGGTTTTCATAACGGCGATTGGTTAGGTTTTATGTAGGTTATTCCTCTTCATAGAACCCCGTCCGTTACCGATTGTTCGTAATAGATTTTGACCAAAACGACTTCCTTAAGCCAGCCCGAACTGAAGAAGAGAGGGTAATCAAGGTCAGGGGCTAATTCACGCTGATCTTACCGAACCGGCTCAACGCGAACCAGCTATCAGATTGCCCCGACCTGGATTACCGAAATGCTGTTTGGCTTTCTCGAACCCCAAATCCAGCATCCGTTTCATCTTGACGGGATCAAAATTTAGCCCGCCGTCGCCCCCGAACTCATCGGTACCGAGGTTGATATCGGGCCGGAGTTCATCGATCTTTACCAGTGGCATATGCTTTACCGGACTGGTTGCTGCCGAAAAGCCGGTCTCCACCACAGCCGGACTAACCCCACTGCGGAGCAACTGCGTTTTTACGGCGGCCAGGTACTGATTGACTTCCACAATAAAATCCGGCAGGCGGTAATCGTTCTGGCCCACATCGGTACTGAAGGTGTCGATGGTGAACCCCAGAATGGCCGTTGCTTTGCTAAACAGGCTGGTGCTGAACACGTTCTGGCCCAGTTTTGGCCCCATCGAGATGGCGATAATTTCGGTAGCCCCGGCATCGACCGCGACTTGCAGGGGGGTATTTTCGCGGACCCCACCATCGCAGAACTGTTCCCTGCCATCGCTGAACACGTCTACCGGCTGCATATAAATCGGCTGGCAGGACGACGCGAGCATGGCCCGTTGCAATTGCTGTATCGTCGAGATGGTCCGAATCCGGTAAGCATCCGTGGCCGGGGTGGGTTTGGTGGCAAAATGCACCAGGTCCTGGGTTTGCAACGACACGCCCGACAGGTACAGCCGTTTGGGCGAAGCCATGATCCGGGCGGCCCGCGCCGGAGTGATTTCCCGCTCAATGAACCGCAATAACGGCGTCGCGTCGTGGATCGAAATGTCGGTCAGGAGCCGCCCGATGCTGCGTTTGTTCAGAATATCTTCGTTGCGGGTGCTGGTGTAAATCTGTTCCAGCATATCGATCTCGCCCAGCAACGCCAGCGGCACAATGAGCGAGCCGGTGCTGGTGCCGCTGTAGATATCGAACGAGCCAAGCGGTTGTACGCGTTGATGGATGAATTTCAGCACCCCAACGGCAAAGGCTCCTTTGGACCCTCCGCCCCCAATAACTAATGCTTTCATATACTTGTCAGACTAACGGATGTCAACAGGGTTGGAGCGAATGTCGGTCGGGATTTTCGCGCGGCTCAGGTGGTACGCAATGCCAAACTGAAACCAGTTGGCGGGGGTATGCAGGTCGCGCCGGTAGCTGAGCGACAGAATCAGTAGTTCGGCGATGTCGGCATGGATGCCACCCCCCAGCAGTTGCTGCCCCCCGGTACCGAACAGATAATCTGCCGACACATGCAGATTGCCCGTTTCGGCAGTAAAGAGTTTGGGCAACTGCACCACTTTCAGCGCAATACGGGGCCCGGCCAGCCCACTTAACCGCCTTGCCGTGTAGAATCCACCTGCTGTGATGCCTGCCCGTAGCGGCCCGCCCAGCCGAAACTGCGGAGACACCGTAATCTGACCCACATACAACTCCGGCGACCCCGGCGCGCTGATCAGCCCCTGCGAAAATTCCAGCGGGATCACTTTTTTTTCGGTAAAATCCTGCCCCGTCACCCGGTAACAGAGGATAATCAGCCCAAGGAAAAGTAACGGATTTTTCATAAAACAGCAGGAACTGACGAGAAAATTCAGGTTCAAATTAATTAACATAGTTTGGAGAAACACAGTGTTTCCAATAATCAATTATAATTTTAATCAGACCTGTTAAATCCTGTAAACTTGAGGGCTTAATAAAAAACCCCTGAATAGATTTTGAATAAGCGTCAATAACATCTCTTTGTTCAGCACTGGTTGTAAAAAATAAGTAAGGGATCGTTTTTATTCGTATGCTCTCGTTTTCATGAATCTGTTTCCTTAGTTCTATGCCGTTTAATTTTGGCATGTTGATGTCAGAAAAAACGATAAAGGGTTCATTGGTTTGTGCGGTCAGGTAGGTAAGGGCTTCCTGACCATCACTGAAAAAAATAACTTCGTTTTTGTAATTGAGTTCTCTAAATACCATACTAAACAGTTCCTGGTCGTCAGCGTCGTCTTCAACAATGATAATTGCTCCGTTCTTATTCATTTTACTTTGCCTTAGTGTTTAATTTATAGCACCGGCAGACCGGCCAAAGCGCGAAGCTAAAACCTACCCCACGAGCCACGCTGATTGTTGGGGTGCAATTTGTCGCCGAGAACGCTGAATTGCAAGAAAAAAGACTGACTGTCAACGGGTTGTGTCCTGTTACATAAAATCCGGCACATCGCAAGCCGATGAACTGACACCAACGTCCACGAGGGTTATGGTGATGTGTTATTGAACAAACGGACGCGGGTAACACCTGTACACACTCATTCGTGTTGCGCCCTTTCCAGCATCGTATGCAACAGGTTATGCCTGTTGACCGAAACCGGCCCGCCTTGGGCTAATTAGCCAACAATATCCCTACGGTTTATTTCTGCCTGGATGTCCTTCAGGTTTTTTGAATATTTGGAACCAATGAGAAACGGAAGAATTAGTAACCCAAAAGTAAAGAAAGCCCCCCATTTATGTGTAGCAGACCAAACAGCAATGCCAACTATAAAACCCATTATCAGAGCGATTAGGGTTTTTTGTGATTTCACTTTTTTCTCTTCTGACACTAATTCGTCAAGTGTCATTTTAGAGTAGTCTTTAGTTGAAAACATACTAATGATTGAGTTAAGAAAATTTCAGAAGCTGTAGCTACGTTCCTTGCGCTCAACTTGTGCTTGTCGACCGGAACCGCCCACGTAAAGAAGAGTGATGGCCCAACGACTCTATGTGGTGATGGCGACGTAGGAACCCTTACACACGTGTCCGGTTGGGCTGAAAGCGCTGACCTCACGGCCTGCTTTCTGTCGCTGGATAGCTAAATAATTAGACAGAGCTAAATTGCCTTTACTTACCAGTAGGTGATCTAAGTGGCTTATAAACTTCCGCAACCTTATTCTTTCCGAAGAAATTATTATACACATAATCAAAATTAAAGTTATTTAAGATTGATTCGTGTAAATGTTTGTTGAATGACGCATTGGGCATTCCCATCGTCCATCTGATGACAAGCCACTGTGGCTGGTCTGTTTTACAAAGGGCTAATGCTGTTTTTTTTACCTTTAAAATAGGAAAGGTTGGCGTTGTTCCTTCCTTACCATAAATATCCCTGTTATCAAATATATCCGTTGTCCCTTCTTTTGCATTCACAAAATCTTGAAGCACGATTTGATTACTGGAAATCTTAATTTCAGCAACATCACTCCATTTGACCTTGTACTTTTCTTTGAGCCGGGCAATATTCCTTTGAGCTAAGGAGAAGTTTTCTGCTGAAATGGGGTCTATTTTTTGCCAAATTGGCAGTTGCTTTTCTGCTTGTGTGAGAAATTCACCGATAGTTATTTTTTCAAATGGTAGTTCACTATCTTTCGACATTATTACGATGTACTGCGGATCGTCTTCAACAATTTTTGGTGGAATATAAAAGTGTTTATAAGATTTGAAAAATTTATTAAACTCCATCAAATTACTGGCGGTTCTGTCATCAGAACTGTATCCTTTTGAATTACTACTGAAATCGGGAACTACAAAATAGTATTCGTCAGCACTTGAAATAAACGATACGGGCTTGCTGATGTGTTCCAGTTGGTTTACCTCAATCCGCCAATACGCTGCAAAGTTGTTTTGCGGTACAAATTTCCCAGTCTCATCTTTCTTCAAAAACATACTTGAATTCGCGTTTGCAGTGCATATCACCCTTTCTCCCCCTTTGTCTACTTCAGCTGCTCTCGTAGCCTGACTGAATCAACAAAAGTCAGCCGTTC
>Ga0209512_1001968_pt1 | contig 23297 bp, 23 predicted proteins | sample frozenSSSSmetaG_FD_184142 | JGI IMG/M metagenome (GOLD analysis project Ga0209512, IMG submission 184142) | Glacier valley bacterial and archeal communities from Borup Fiord, Nunavut, Canada, to study Microbial Dark Matter (Phase II) -... | ecosystem: Environmental > Aquatic > Freshwater > Ice >...
CCCGACAAGCGCGCCACCTCGGCGCCGCTCTTGAACAAAATCAGCGTGGGAATGCTGCGGATGTTGTGGCGCGCGCCGGCGGCCGGCGCGGCGTCGCTGTCGACCTTGGCGAAGCGCACTTCGGGCATCTGCCGCGCCGCTGTGGCGAAGTGCGGTGCCATCGTTTTGCACGGTCCGCACCAAGCGGCCCAAAAGTCGACCAGGACCGGCAGTTCGGTGTCGGCGATGAACTTGGGTAACGCGGCATCGCTCAAATTCACCGGCTCGGCCGCCATCAGCGACGCGCCACAGCGCCCGCACACCGGCTCGTCGCGCAGGCGTTCGTCGGGAATGCGATTGGTGGTGCCGCAGGAGGGACAGACGAGGTGCATGGCGGCGCTCCTTCAGACGCCAGGACGGGCGCCGAGCTTGCGCATGATGATCTCCATCAGGCACCACCTGGTCAGCGCGCTCTGCAGCAGGTTGACGCCGACGAAGGCGGTGAGCGCCAGCCACCAGGGGCTGACGAAGATCGGGCTGCCCGGAATGCCGAGAGCCAACGACAGCAGGATGAAGCTGCCTGCGACGAGACGAACGAGTTGCCAGGACGTCATGGTGTTGTTCCTCGAGGGGTGGATGGAGGGATAGGAAGGACCGGCGGGGCGGGAGTCGGAGTGGCAACGGCGAGGCCCGTGAGAGCGCTCAAGCGGTTTCGGTAGGCCATGAAGTACAGCAGCGGAATCACCACCAGCGTCAGGATGGTCGAGACCAGGATGCCGAAGATGAGCGAGATCGCAAGGCCGTTGAAGATCGGGTCGTCGAGGATGAAAAACGCGCCGAACATCGCCGCCAGGCCGGTCAGCATGATGGGCTGGGCACGGGTGATCGCGGAGTGCACCACCGCCTGCTTGAAGTCCACACCCTGGCGCACCTGCAGGTTGATGAAGTCGACCAGCAGGATCGAGTTGCGCACGATGATTCCGGCCAGCGCGATCATCCCGATCATGCTGGTAGCGGTGTACTGCGCGCCCAGCAGAGCGTGCCCGGGCAACACGCCGATGATGGTCAGCGGGATCGGCGCCATGATGATCAGCGGCGTCAGGTACGAGCCGAACTGCGCCACCACCAGCAGGTAGATCAGCACCAGGCCGACGGCATAGGCGGCGCCCATGTCGCGGAAGGTCTCGTAGGTGACCTGCCACTCGCCGTCCCACTTGATCGCATAGCCACGCCAGGCGTCGGACGGCTGGCGGATGAAATATTCGTCGAGCTTGCCGCCACCCGGCGTGTCGATGCCGGCGAGCTCGTTGCGCATGCCGAACACGCCGTAGAGCGGGCTGTCGACCCGGCCGGCCATGTCGGCCACGACGTAGTTCACCGGCAGCAGGTCCTTGTGATGGGTCGGCTGTTCGCGCTGCGTGTCGCTGCGTGTCACCAGTTCACGGATCGGCACCAGCTTGCCTTCAGCGCCACGCACCTCGAGTTGCAGCAGGCCGTCGAGGTCGCCCTGACGCTCGGCCGGCAGCTGCAACGTGGCGGCAGCCGGATACTTGGTCTCGTCATGCAGCCAGGTTGCGGCCTCGCCCGCGAGCCCGGCGCGCAAGGTGCTGACAACGGCCTGCTGCGACACGCTCAGCAGCGCCGCCTTGCGTCGATCGACCAGCAGCACGGTTCGGGGCGCCGCGGCGATGCTGCTGTCGTCGACATCCACGACGCCGGGTGTCCTCTCCAACAGGGCCCGCACGGACTTGGCCACCTCGCGCCGGCCGTCGGCCTCGGGGCCGTAGATCTCGTCGCCGGCCTTGACCTCCAACGCAACGACCGCGCCGGCCACCTGCGCGGCGACGACGGTTTGCCTCACGGCCTCGACAACGCCGTCGAAGCTCGCCACGTTGGCGGCGTTGCCGGACTCTGCCGCCACGGTCGCAAGGCCGCTGTCGGCCGCGCCGGCCGGCGCCGGAGCGACAACCCCGCAGGCCAAGGCAGCAGCCAGCAACCAGTGATTCCACATCCTCTGTCTCCTGATCGAGCGATCGGCCAGCGGCATCAGCTTTTTGTTGGCTGGTTCTCTGGCAACGTGGATTGTTTAGCCATACAGCTAAATAGTCAACATAGTTTTGAGCCAAGTGGCTTTACATCGAACTGTCTGCGCGGCATCATGCCGACACGTTCAACAAACGGGTGCTCCGGCATGAAAGGACTGTCACCGAAGGCGCTGGAACAAGTGGCTTCGTATTTTCAGGCGCTGTCGGTGCCGACGCGCTTGCGAATTCTCAACTTCCTGCGCGATGGCGAACGCAGCGCCGGCGAACTGGCGCTGCTGTCGGGCTACACCGGTGCGAACATCTCGCGGCACATGGCAATGCTCACGGCCCAAGGCTTGGTGACCCGGGAAAGCAGGGGCACTAGCGTGTTCTACCGGATGGCCGACGACTCGGTCTATGCACTCTGCGATCTGGTCTGCGGCAACATCGCGCGCCAGTTCGAACGCGCTGCGTCGGATCGGGCCCTGTTTGTCAAAAGCACCGGCCGCGCTGGCGCGGCCGGTGCGACCCGGGGTCCACGCCGTGCTCGCTCCGGTACGGCGCAATAGCCTAGCGAAGGTCTTTGATTCTGCGAACCAAAGACCGTGCCTCCTTCTCCCCTTTTGGCAAGCGGAGAATGCGCTCCCATACATTCGTTGGCAGGATCGATTAAATGTTGACTCGCACTGCGAAGGAAACCTGATCGATGTCCGCCCTGCCTGACGCACTGCTGCTTGCTCGCTTTCAGTTCGCCTTCACGGTCAGCTTTCACTTCCTTTTCCCGGCAGTCACGATCGGGCTGGCGAGTTACCTCGCGGTGCTCGAGGGGCTGTGGCTGAAGACTGGACGGTCGCTCTACATCGATCTGTTCCGGTACTGGGTGAAGATCTTTGCGCTGGTGTTCGCCATGGGCGTGGTCTCGGGCATCGTCATGTCGTATCAGTTCGGCACCAACTGGGCCGTCTTTTCCGACAAGGCCGGACCGATCATCGGGCCACTCATGGCCTACGAGGTGCTCACCGCCTTCTTCCTTGAGGCCGGGTTTCTCGGGGTGATGCTCTTCGGCATGTCTCGCGTGGGCAAGGGCCTGCACTTCACGGCGACGCTGATGGTCGCGCTCGGGACGTTCATGTCCGCTTTCTGGATCCTGTCGGCCAACAGCTGGATGCAGACGCCGGCCGGTTTCACGACGAACGCCGCAGGGCAGTTCATTCCGGCTGGCAGCTGGCTCGACATCATCTTCAACGCCAGCTTCCCGTATCGCCTCGCGCACACCGTCTCCGCGGCCTATCTCACCACCGCGTTCATCGTCGGCGGTGTCGGTGCCTTGCATCTGCTGCGCGATCGCGAGAACCCGCGGGCGCGCACGATGTTCTCGATGGCAATGTGGATGGCTGCCATCGTCGCACCCCTGCAGATCCTCCTGGGCGATATGCATGGCCTCAACACGCTCGAGCATCAGCCCGTCAAGGTCATGGCGATGGAGGGCCATTACCAGAGTCACCCCGACGGTGCGCCATTGATCCTTTTCGGAATCCCGAACAGCGAAGCGAACCGGGTCGACTACGCGCTACAGATCCCGAAGGCATCGTCGCTGATCCTCAAGCACGACCTCAACGCCCCCCTCGCGGGGCTGGACAGCATTCCCCCCATGAACCGACCTCCCGTGGGGATCGTCTTCTGGTCGTTCCGGATCATGGTCGGCATCGGCTTCCTGATGGCCGGGCTCGGCATGCTCAGCCTCTACGCCCGCGCCCGCGGCCGGCTATACGACTGGAAGCCGCTGCATCGCTTCGCCCTGGCAATGTCGCCCGCCGGCTTAGTGGCAGTGCTCGCCGGATGGGTCACGACCGAGGTCGGCAGGCAACCATGGACCATCACTGGACTGCTGCGAACCGCGGAGTCGGCGTCGCCGCTCGCCGCGCCTGCGGTGGCCGCCTCCCTCGCCGCGTTCGCGATCGTCTACTTCGCTGTGTTCGGCGCCGGCGTGATCTACATTCTTCGCTTGATGGGCAAACCGCCGGTGTCCCACGAGTCCGAGCCGCCTCGCATCCCGGTGCGTACCGCGGGCATCACCCCGGCACCGGCGCTCGGCCCCGACGCGATCCTGGTCCACTGAGGGTATTGCCATGTCATTCGATCTCACCGTGACATGGGCGCTGATCATCGTCTTTGCCGTTTTCGTGTACGTCGTCATGGACGGTTTCGATCTTGGCATTGGCATCCTCTTCCCGACATTTGCCGTGGGTCGGGATCGCGACACAGCAATGAACAGCATCGCACCGGTGTGGGACGGCAACGAGACGTGGCTCGTGCTCGGTGGCGGCGGGTTGCTCGCGGCTTTTCCGCTGGCGTACGGCGTCATCCTTTCGGCTCTCTACGCGCCGATCGTCGTGATGCTGCTGGCGCTCATCTTCCGGGGCGTCGCCTTTGAATTTCGCTGGCGGGACCCCTCACATCGTCCATTCTGGGACGTTGCATTCACCGCTGGGTCGCTGATCGCTGCGATGTGTCAGGGGGTGGTGCTGGGAGCCCTGCTGCAAGGTATCGCCGTGAGTGGCCGGACCTACGCAGGTGGCTGGTGGGACTGGCTGACGCCGTTCACCGCTCTGACCGGTGTCAGCGTCGTCACGGCCTACGCACTCCTCGGCGCGACATGGCTCATCCTGAAAAGCGAAGGTGACCTGCAACTTCAAGCGACTCGCACGGCATGGTGGCTCGGTGGGGCGACGCTCGCAGCCGTCGCCGTCGTCAGTCTCGCAACGCCTTTCTTGAAGGGCGCCTACTTCGATCGCTGGCTGAAATATCCGAACATCCTGGCGGTCGCACCCGTTCCGATCCTGATTGCCTTGACTGCGTACGCATTTATCAAGAGTCTTGAAGCCGGCCGGGAATTCGCACCGTTCCTCCTGACTCTGTTCGTCTTCCTGCTTTGCTTCGTAGGACTCGGCATCAGTGTGTATCCGTTCATCGTTCCAGGCTCCGTCACGATCTGGGAGGCCGCAACCGACCGCAGCAGCCAGATCTTCATGTTGATCGGGACCGGCTTCATCATGCCGCTGATCCTCATTTACACGGGTTGGGCGTACTGGGTTTTTCGGGGCAAGGTGAGCGTTGACGGGTACCACGCATGATGGGCAAGCGCGGACTGCGGCTTCCGGTAGTTGTCGATGTGTCGGTGGACGAACCGCCGAGCTCCACGCCTGTCCGCCTGTTCTGGATGTTCGTGATATGGGCCGTAAGCGTGTGCGCTTTGGCTGCCGTGGCGGGTCTGCTGAAGCTGGCGCTCTTGCGATAACGCCCATGTTGTGCTTTCGCCATTGGGCGGCGCTCGTTGCCAACCCGAGTTGACGAGCTCCAGGCCGCAGCAGAGATGCGGAACCATCGCGGGGTCGCATGCGTTGCCTAAGAACATCGTCCCGGCTTGCAATGCCGGCCGGATGCACGAGGTGATCGAGCGGCTCAAGCACGACGGCACTCGGATCGAGGACGACTGGCTGCACCGCATCTGGCCGGCGCACTTTGCGCACATCAACTTTCGGGGCGCGATGCGGTTCGGGGTCGAGAAGTACGCTGATGCGCTCATACAGCGCCAGACTGGTCGCGCACCGTGACGTCACCCGCGCGATGTCCTGCGCGGATGAAACCAGAGGCTATTGCTTTACCGCGATACCCCTGAGCTAGGATGAGTGCGGATTTGATCGTGTCTGTGCGTTGCCGCATCAAGTGATCGCGCGATTGCGCTCGATCCGGCCGCACGCCAAAGCCAGCTTGGATGACGGTAGCGGAGGTTCCTATGCACATCGGAGAAATATGCACACGTTCAGTAGTGACCTGCGGGCGCGAAACCAGCGCGCTGGAACTCGCGCAGCTGATGCGCGATCGCCATGTGGGAGACGTCATCGTCGTCGACGAGCATGACGGGCAAATGACGCCTGTCGGCGTCGTGACCGACCGGGATCTGGTCGTTGAGATCCTGGCCAAGGGCGCCAACCCTGACCTCTTGCGAGCCGGTGATCTGATCGCGAACGAAATCGTCACAGCGTTCGAATCCGAACTCGTCTACGACGCGATCTGGCACATGCGCGGCAAAGGCATTCGCAGGTTGCCGGTGATCGACTCGCACAACCATCTGTTGGGTGTTCTGACGGCAGATGACGTGACCGCATTCCTGGCGGAGGAGCTGACTGAGGTTGCGCGCATCGCGCATCGTCAGATCAAACGGGAAGAAGCCGCGCAAGACCCGCTGGCGCCCTGACAAGAGCAGACCAACAAGCACCCACGCATGTCATAGCTGGGTGCAACTCATGAGCGCCGTCATGCCATCGTCGACGCTGTGCGCGTCTCTTGGTTCGAGCGATGTGCTCAATCGAGAGTGTTTTTGCCTGAGTCTCGACCAGGTCGCGCTTGCGCAAGCGCTCGATTCGGAACTTGGCCGACGGGGCTTGTCTGCGATGGTGCGAGAACGCTGTCCTTACCTGTTCGCAGCGCACCCGGTATTCGTGGCAGCGCCGCAGCTTCAACGCATGGCGCAGGTGGTGAGCGCCGTCGAATCGGTCGTGGCCTTGCCTGCGTACCGAGAGCAGGTCCTTGCGGCCGCGCCTGCAATCGCCCGACTGGGCGCGGACGGCCCGCGCGGCGCGTTCTTCGGCTACGACTTTCATCTCGACAAAGGTCGTCTGGGGCTGATCGAGATCAACACCAACGCTGGCGGGGCAATGCTCAACGCGGCGCTGGCCCGGGCGCAGCGTGCCTGCTGCGCTGCGATGGGTGCCACGGTGCCCACACTTGCCGGCGTGGCGGTCTTCGAGCAACGCATCGTCGAGATGTTCCGCCATGAATGGCATCTCGCTGGCGGTACGCGGCCGCTGGCAAGCATCGCCATCGTCGACGAGACGCCCGAGGAGCAGTATCTTTACCCGGAGTTCCTGCTCTTTCAGCAGTTGTTCGAGCGGCACGGTCTGAGCGCCGTGATCGCCACCCCGTCGGCGTTCGAGTCGCGTGACGGCGTGCTGTGGCACGGCGACTTGGCCATCGACCTGGTCTACAACCGGCTGACCGACTTCTACTTGGATCAAGCCGGCAGTGCCACGTTGCGCGAAGCGTATGAGCAGAAGAGCATCGTGCTGACCCCCGATCCGAGGGCCCACGCGCTGTATGCCGACAAACGCCGTCTGGCGCTCTTCAGCGATGCCGCGCGGCTCCAGGCGCTCGGCGTGGCCCCAGCTGCGCAACAGCTGCTGCTCGAGCACGTGCCGCGCACCGAAGTGGTCGATGCGGTCGATGCGCAGCGCCTCTGGGGCGAGCGTCGTGGCTTGTTCTTCAAGCCCGTGGCCGGGTTCGGCAGCCGAGCGGCCTATCGGGGCGACAAGCTGACACGACGCGTCTGGCAGGATATTCTGGCCGGTGACTATGTCGCCCAGGCCATCGTCGCGCCCGGTCAGCGGGTCATGGCTGGACACGACGCGACCGACGCCCTGAAATTCGACCTGCGAGCCTATGCTTACGATGGCGCGGTGCAGTGGGTAGCGGCGCGGCTGTACCAGGGCCAGACCACCAACTTCCGAACGCCGGGCGGTGGCTTTGCTCCGGTGTACAGCACGGGCGATGCATCGGGTCGCACCGTCAGTTCGGCCGACGATAAGAGTGCAGGCGTTGAACATGCCTCCTATGTGTTCTTGCTCGATGAGAGCAGCGAAGTCCACGCAGTCCCTCACGCGTTGTACGTCGCCTTGGCCCAGGGTCAGGCTTCAGCCATCGCACTGGCCGGCCGGACCCTGCGTCTAGCCGACTGGTACGTGCGTCTCAAGGATGGCGAGCCCGACACAGTGATCAACGAGACCTACAGCCTGGTTCGCTTCGATGCGCAGGGGCAGGTTGATTGGGCCGCGACGCCATCTGCCCATCCGCACCGGCCCGACGTGGCGTCCGTCCCAAAAGACGCCGGGTGGCCCACTGTCGACGAACGTGCGCGCATGCACGCGTTGCTGTTCGGCGGGCGCGCATTGCCCATACCGACATTGCCGCCCGTGTTGGCGGGCACGCCTGAATCCAGACCCTGACGGGGCACTCCTCTTCCGGCCGTCGCTGAGCGCGAATTTCTTGAAGCGCCGAGGACTTTTGCAGAGGTGGGACCGTCGCCAGGCGACGAGCGGAACTGCGCGAGCCGCAAGCCCAGCAGCGTGACGGCGCAGAACACCGCGCCGGCAATGAACGTGGCCGGGGCCGCCCAGGCCATCCCGAAGCAGCCCCGAGCGCGCGCTGGCAGGGAGCAAGGCGACGCCGCTCAACAGTTTGAAGGAGCCGAAAGCAGTGCCGCGCAGCTGGGCCGGGGTGGCTCCGGCAACCATCGTTGCGAGCAGGCCCTGCAGCACTGGACGCGAGCACGAGATCGGCGGCGAACAGCACGGCCACCCCCACCGACAGAAGCCTGCCGTGTGGCTCATGCGATCGGAGAGCTTGCCGACGGGTACGCCGATAGCGAGCAGACAACTTTGGCCGAAACCTCGTCGGTTGCCATCGCTGGGATCGGTCGGCCCGGCGACTATGCGGAGAGATTTCGGGTCGCCAAGGCCCAGGTGTGGCGAGCGATCTGTTCGTCTTCCTGCGAGGCGAGAACGCGCACCGAACATCGCGAGGCCTCGTTATGGCGATCAGGCAATGCTTGCGAAGCTTCGGCCCGCCGTGCACGATTCGATGACCGATGGCGGCCAGTCCCGGCACGTCGGAGTCGGCGAGGAGCTTTGCGATGCGGACGATCGCTTCCTGCTGGCTACGTATGGCTGCGGTCTCGTAGACCGACTTGTCTCGGCGGAAGTCTTGCGCGGAGAACTATCCGTTCTTCTCGCCGATCGACTCGGCCTCGCCGGAAAGCGGCATTTCGGTCCGCGAAGATGCCACGCGGTACAAACCGAACTTGAGCGAGGACGAGCCACTGTTCAGCGCGAGCACGTTCAAATCGGGTCGGGGGTCAGTCGGTCCACTTCCCGGCCCCGGGCCCCGGCCCCCGCCCCGGCCCCGCCCCGGCCCCGGCCTTGCGCTCATGGGGTCCAGCGCCAGTCGAGCACCTCCGGCATGTCGTCGCCGTGCTCGCTGATGTAGAGCTTGTGGCGCTCCATGGTCGCCCAATAGCGTGCTTTCGCAGGTTCCACCTGGTCGCTCAACCGCGCAATCCGAGTGATGGCGTCGAGAGCGAGTTGAAAGCGGTCGAGATTGTTCAGCACGACCATGTCGAAGGCGGTGGTGGTGGTGCCTTCCTCCTTGTAGCCGCGCACATGGATGTTGCCGTGATTGCGCCGGCGGTAGGTCAGCTTGTGGATCATCGCCGGGTAGCCATGGAAGGCGAAAATCACCGGCTTGTCGGTGGTGAACAGCGCGTCGAAGTCCAGGTCTTCGAGACCGTGTGGATGTTCGGACGGGGGTTGCAACACCATCAGGTCGACGACGTTGACGACGCGGATCCGGATGTCCGGAACGTACGTGCGCAAGAGCGTGACCGCGGCGATTGTCTCGAGCGTCGGCACATCGCCGGCACAGGCCATCACCACGTCGGGGTCTCCGGCGTCGTTGCTCGCCCATTGCCAGACTCCCGCGCCGACAGTGCAGTGGCGAACGGCCGAATCGATGTCGAGCCACTGCCATGCCGGCTGCTTGCCGGCAATGATCAGGTTGACGTAGTTCCGGCTGCGCAGGCAGTGATCCGCGACCGACAGCAGGCAGTTGGCGTCAGGCGGCAGATAGATCCGCACGACATCGGATTTCTTATTGGCGACATGATCGATGAAGCCGGGATCCTGGTGCGAAAAGCCGTTGTGATCCTGACGCCAGACATGTGACGTGAGCAGGTAGTTCAACGACGCGATGGGCTTCCTCCACGGGATCTTCCGGCTCACCTTCAGCCATTTCGCGTGCTGGTTGAACATCGAATCGATGACGTGGATGAAGGCTTCGTAGCACGAAAACAGGCCATGCCGTCCCGTCAGGAGGTAGCCCTCGAGCCAACCCTCGCACATGTTCTCGCTCAGTATCTCCATGACGCGGCCGTCGACGCTCAGATCGACATCGACCGCGTCGACTTCGGCCATCCAGGTCTTGCCGGAGACTTCGTAGACGGCCTCGAGCCTGTTCGAGGCGGTCTCGTCCGGGCCGAAGAGGCGAAAGTTCTGCTTGTCGAGATTCAGCTTCATCACGTCGCGGACAAACTTCCCCAGCACCCGCGTCGCCTCCGCCTGGACAGCCCCAGGCTCGGGCACCGCCACGGCGTAGTCGTGGAAGTGGGGCATCGACAGCGGTTGCAACAGCTCTCCGCCATTGGCGTGCGGGTTGCAGCCCATGCGGTGGTGGCCCGTCGGCGCGAGCTCGGCGAACTCCTCGCGGAACTTGCCCTGGTCGTCGAACAGTTCCTGCGGCCGATAGCTCTTGAGCCAGTCCTCGAGTTGCGTCAGGTGCTCGGGATTCTTGAAATCGGCGATCGGAACCTGATGCGCGCGCCACGTTCCCTCGACCGGCTTGCCGTCGACGAATTTCGGTCCCGTCCAACCCTTCGGTGTCCGGAACACGATCATCGGCCAGCGTGGCCGCTTCGGCCTTTCCGTGCCGCCGAGAGACCGCGCGGCGACCTGGATCCGGCGAATCTCTGTCAGGACGATATCGAGCGTTCCGGCGAGACTTTGGTGCACCAGTGCCGGATCGTCGCCTTCGACGAAGTGCGGCTCGTGGCCGTAGCCGTGCAGCAGCTCGGTCAGTTCCTGGCGGCTGATGCGGGCCAGCACCGTCGGATTGGCGATCTTGAAGCCGTTCAGGTGAAGGATCGGCAGCACCGCGCCGTCGCGCGCGGGATTGAGGAATTTGTTGGAGTGCCAGCTGGTGGCCAGCGCGGCCGTCTCCGCCTCGCCGTCGCCGACGACGCAGCTAACAATCAGATTGGGATTGTCGAAGGCCGCCCCATACGCGTGGACCAACGAATAGCCCAGTTCTCCGCCTTCATGAATGGAGCCGGGAGTCTCGGGCGATACGTGACTCGGAATCCCGTATGGCCATGAGAACTGGCGAAAGAGCCGCTGCAGTCCGTTGCGGCTGCGCTCGATCGCCGGATAGTGCTCGGTGTAGGACCCTTCCAGATAGCTCTGCGCCACGATGCCGGGTCCGCCATGGCCGGGACCGATGACGTACATCATGTTGAGGTCGTGCGCTTTGATCAAGCGGTTGAGGTGGACATAGAGAAAGTTCAGACCGGGGGTCGTGCCCCAATGCCCGAGCAGACGCGGCTTGACGTGTTCGAGGCGGAGCGGGGACTCGAGCAGCGGGTTGTCCTGCAGATAGATCTGCCCGACCGACAAGTAGTTGGCGGCGCGCCAGTAGGCGTCCATCTTGTGGAGAAGATCAGGCGACAAGGGATCGGGCATCGAGGCCTCCGGGATGGATTGCTGAGCGGGGAGCGGCTCGGTCATTGGATGGTTGCCCGCTCACGAGCATTCGAGCTCGAATCGTGGGGCCGGCCTCATGCTACAAGGCCGTCATGAAGCCGCTAATCGTCGCTCCGTCGATCCTCGCCGCCGACTTCGGTCGTCTCGCCGAAGAGGTTCGCGCCGTTGACGCGGCCGGTGCCGACTGGATCCATGTCGACGTCATGGACGGACGCTTCGTTCCCAACATCAGCTTCGGCCCGGTCGTGGTCGAGGCGGTGCGCCGGGCGACCGCCAAGCCGCTGAACGTGCACCTCATGATCGTCGAGCCGGAGCGCCACATCGAAGACTTCGTCGGTGCCGGCGCCGATCACATCCTGATCCAGTGCGAGGCGTCGTCGACGATCCATCTGCACCGGCTGCTTTCGCGCATCCGCGAGCTCGGCAAGAAGGCCGGGGTGGTTCTGAACCCGGCAAGCCCGGTCGCATTCGTCGAGGAGGTGCTGCACCTGTGCGACATCGTTCTCGTGATGTCCGTGAACCCGGGTTTCGGCGGGCAGTCGTTCCTGCCGGAGGTCTTGCCGAAGATTCGCGAGCTGCGGCGTCGCTGCGTCGCTCGCGGGCTCGACCCCTGGATCGAGGTCGACGGCGGCCAGAACGGCGAAAACGCCTGGCAGGCCGTGGACGCCGGCGCCGACGCGCTGGTCGCGGGCTCGGCCGTTTTTGCGGCACCGGACTATGCCGATGCCATCGCCCGCCTGCGCCGGCATGCTCGTCCGGGATGAGGCAGGTTTCGCGCTTGCCGAGCGGACCGAGCCTTCGCGTGGGAGACACCCTGCGGCTCGATCGCCTCCCGCCTTCCGCCTGCAGGCCTGTCGGCACTCTGGGCGACAGTTTGATCGGCGTGGTTCGTCGATTGCCGCTCGTCACCCGATGCCAATCGCGGGGCGCCTCCTGCCTCCTGTCTGCATTCGCATGCCAGACGTGAACCTGCTTCTCAACGGCAAGCATCGCGTCATGGTGACTGCTGACGGCGCAGATTGCAGCCGCTGGGACGGCTCGCGGTGACTCGCCGACTCGATGACGCGGTGCTTGATGAGTCGGTCATGTTTTTTTGCCTGCAAGACGATGCGGACGGGCGCGAGCCGCAACCGGCGCCGGCCCGACACCCCAAACTCGACGGAGACCAACGATGCAGCTGGGAATGATTGGTTTGGGGCGGATGGGCGCGAACATGGTGCGACGCCTGCTCGCGAAGGGCCACGAATGCGTGGTCTTCGACGTGCACGGCCCGGCCGTGACGGCCTCGCAGAGTGATGGCGCCATCGGCGCGGCGTCGCTGGCCGAAATGGTCGCGAAGATGACCCCGCCACGCGCCATCTGGCTGATGGTTCCCGCAGCGGTAGTCGATCAGGAGCTCGCCCAATTCGCGCCGCTGCTTGACGCCGGCGACATCGTCATCGACGGCGGCAACTCCTACTACCGCGACGACATCCGCCGCGCTGCCGAGCTCGGTGCAGCGGGCCTCCACTATGTCGACGTCGGCACCAGCGGCGGCGTCGCCGGCGGTGATCGCGGCTACTGCCTGATGATCGGCGGTGAAGCCGAGATCGTCGCCCACCTGAGGCCGATCTTCGCGGCGCTCGCGCCCGGCTTCGACGCCGCTGTGCGCACGCGCGGGCGCAGCGGCGAAGTCGCCAGCGCCGAGCAGGGATTCCTGCATTGCGGGCCGCACGGCGCCGGTCACTTCGTCAAGATGGTCCACAACGGCATCGAGTACGGCGTCATGGCGGCCTATGCCGAGGGCCTCAACATCCTGCGCAACGCCAACGTCGGCAAACAGACGCGTGCCGTCGACGCCGAGACGACGCCGCTGCGCAATCCCGAGTTCTATCAATACGAGATGAACCTGCCTGAGATCGCCGAAGTCTGGCGCCGGGGCAGCGTGATCGGCTCGTGGCTGCTCGACCTGACCGCCAACGCGCTCCTCGCCGACCCGAATCTGGCGGCCTACGGCGGCCGCGTTTCCGACTCGGGCGAGGGCCGTTGGACGATCGAGGCGGCGATCGACGAAGGCGTGCCGACGCATGTTCTGAGTGCCGCCCTGTACGAGCGCTTTGCGTCACGCGGCGCCGCCGACTTCGCCAGCCAGGTGCTGTCGGCCATGCGCCATGAATTCGGCGGCCACGTCGAAAAGCCAGCGGAGGGCTCGCCGTGAGTATCGGCGCCAGCGCCGGTCGCAGCCACGATGCGCCGCATTCCGACGCCCTCGTCATCTTCGGCTTCACCGGCGATCTGGCGAGCAAGCAGATCTTTCCGGCGCTGTACCGGATGGTCAAGTCAGGCGCCCTGAGCGTGCCGGTGATCGGCGTCGCCTCGACGATCCTGAGCCTCGAGGAGGTGCAGAAGCGCGTTCGCGACAGCATCGCGCAGCACGGCAAGATCGACGACGTTGCGGCATTCGATCGGCTGCTCTCGCTGCTGAGCTACGTCGGCGGCGACTACAAGCAACCAGCGACCTTCGCAGCGTTGAAGGCGGCGCTCGGCAACGCCCAGCGGCCGGCGCACTACCTCGCCATTCCGCCGGCGCTGTTCGAGACGGTGATCAAGAACCTCGGCGCCATCGGCCTGGCGAAGGGTGCACGGGTCATCGTCGAAAAGCCGTTCGGCCGCGACCTGGCCTCGGCCGTCGCGCTCGGCGCGGTCGCGCAGTCGGTCTTTGCCGAGTCGTCGATCTTCCGGATCGACCACTACCTCGGCAAGGAGGCGATCATGAACATCCTCTACTTCCGCTTCGCGAACTCGTTTCTCGAACCGATCTGGAATCGCAACCATGTCGCCAGCGTGCAGATCACGTTGGCCGAAAACTTCGGCATCGGCCAGCGCGGCGGCTTCTACGAGAGCGCGGGGTGCCTGCGCGACGTGATCCAGAACCACCTGTTCCAGATCGTTGCCCTGCTGGCGATGGAGCCTCCCGCGTACCAGGGCTATGCGGCGGTGCAGAGCGAAAAGGCGGCGGTCTTTCACGGCATGCGACCAGCAAGCGCCGACGATCTCGTGCGCGGTCAGTACGAGGGTTACCGAAACGAGAAAGACGTCGCTGTCGATTCCGACGTCGAGACCTTTTGCGCCTTGCGCCTGCACATCGACTCCTGGCGCTGGGCAGGCGTGCCGTGGTACTTGCGCTCCGGCAAGTTGTTGCCGACCACCGCGGCCGAAGTGCTCGTACAGCTGCAGCCGCCGCCGCAGGCGCTTTTCGACGATTCGCATCCCCGTGGCGGTCGCGCCAACTATGTCCGCTTCAAGCTGCAGCCGATTTCCGCGGTGGCCTTGGCGGCGCGGGTCAAGCGGCCCGGCAAGGGTTTCCTGGGCGACCAGCGCGAGCTCTATCTGTGCGAAGAAACCCTGAGCGAAGGCTCGACCTACGAGCGCTTGCTCGGCGACGCGATGATCGGCGACGGCGCGCTCTTCACCAGCCAGGACGCGGTGGAAGCCGCCTGGGCGGTGGTCGATCCGGTTCTGGCCGTTCATCGAGCCGCGCTGCCCTACGCGCCTGGCAGCTGGGGCCCGGCCGGGGCCGACGCGCTGATCGCTGAGGACGGTGGCTGGCACAACCCGACGGCGGAAGAAGAGCACGCGCCATGCACATGATCGGGCCGTTCCGATGACCCACGAAATCGTTCTTTTTCTCGATGTCGACAACACGCTGCTCGACAACGACCGGATCATCGCCGACCTGCGCCGTCATCTCGAAGAGGAGTTTGACGTCGCCAGCTCCGACCGCTACTGGGCGATCTTCGAGAAGCTTCGCGGCGAGCTCGGCTACGCCGATTACCTAGGCGCCCTCCAACGCTGCCGGTTAGAGATGGAACACGGCGGCGAGAGCGACCAGCGCCTGCTGCTCATGTCGAGCTTCCTCGTCGACTATCCGTTCGCCGACCGGCTCTACCCCGATGCGCTCGAGGTCGTCGCCCGACTCGGCCAGATCGGGCCGACGGTGATCCTGTCGGACGGCGACGTCGTCTTTCAGCCGCGCAAGGTGCAGCGATCGGGCCTGTGGGATGCGGTGGGCGGTCGAGTGCTCATCTACATCCACAAGGAGAAGATGCTCGAACAGGTGCAACGGCTCTACCCGGCGCGCCGCTACGTCATGGTCGACGACAAGCTGCGCATTCTGGCGGCGATGAAAGCGGTGCTGGGCGACCGCTTGGTGACGGTCTTCCCGCGCCAGGGCCACTATGCCCACGACGCCGAGGCCATCGCAACCTATGCCGCTGCCGATGTCACCGTCGAGCGCATCGGCGACCTGCTTGAATTCGACGCCGGCAAGCTGCTCGGCGCCGCCACGAAGGAGAAATCATGAACCCCAACCTGCAAAAGCTTCACGCTCTCGGCCAGAGCCTCTGGCTCGACAACATCACCCGCGAGATGCTCGGCGACGGCACGATGGCACGCTACATCGCCGAGTACTCGGTCACCGGCCTGACTTCGAACCCGACGATCTTCGAGCATGCCATCGGCACGGGCGACTTCTACGACGCGCAGATCGCCGAGCTGTCGCGCAAGGGCAAGGCCGGCGAAGAGCTGTTTTTCGAGCTTGCGATCAGCGATCTGGCACGGGCAGCCGACCTGTTTCGGCCGATCCACGATGCCACGCAGGGCGTCGACGGCTGGGTGTCGCTGGAGGTGTCGCCGGTCATCGTCAACGACGCCGCCAGGACCACCGAGGCCGCCGCCCGGCTGAGCGCTGCCGCTGCCCGGCCCAACGTGTACATCAAGATCCCCGGCACCCCCGCCGGCGTCGAGGCAATCGAAGCATCGATCTTCGCCGGCGTGCCGATCAACGTCACGCTGCTCTTCTCGTGCGAACAGTACCTGGCGGCGGCGGGTGCCTATTTGCGTGGCATCGAGCGCCGCATCGCCGCCGGGCTCGACCCGAAGGTCGAATCGGTGGCGTCGCTGTTCGTGTCCCGATGGGACGTGGCGGTGAAAGACGAAGTTCCACCGCAATACCGCAATCGTCTCGGCATCGCCATCTCCAAGCGCACGTACAAGGCCTATCGCGAGCTGCTCGCTTCGCCGCGTTGGCTAAGGCTCGCCGCAGCCGGCGCTCACCCGCAACGACTGTTGTGGGCGAGCACGGGGACCAAGGATCCGGCGGCGCGCGACACGCTCTACGTCGAAGCGCTCGCCGCGCCCGACACCGTCGACACGATTCCCGACAAGACGCTGAAGGCCTTTGCCGATCATGGCAAGGTCGGAGCCGTGCTTGCCGGCGACGGCGGCGATGCCGAAACGGTGTTGGCGGAATTCCGCAAGCTCGGCATAGACGACGCCGCGCTGGCCGTGCGCCTGCAGCAGGAAGGCGCCGACTCGTTCCAGAGGTCGTGGGATAGCCTGCTCGCCGGCATCGAGGGCAAGAGCGCGAAACTGGCGGGAGCCACGGCCAAGTGAACTCGCCGCGCGACGCGTTGACCGCAGGCAACGCGTCGGTCCGTGTCGCGTCGCCGCCCCGCTGCAGCCAGACCGCGTCGAAGAAGGACCACTGACATGCAAGCACAACAACTCACGGTGACCGCTCAGGCGCTGGTGGCCGGCGACCGCGGCCTGCTCGCGATGGATGAGAGCACGGGCACGTGCAACAAGCGATTCGCGGCGCTCGGCATTCCGCAGACCGAGGAAGCGCGCCGCGCCTATCGCGACATGATCGTGACGACGCCGCACCTCGGCGACGCCATCAGCGGCGCCATCTTGTACGACGAGACGATTCGCCAGCAGACCCTCCGTGGCCTGCCCTTCGCACGGGCCCTCGAAGACGCCGGGATCATCCCCGGCATCAAGGTCGATGCCGGCGCGAAAGCGCTTGCCGCGCATCCCGGCGAGCTCGTCACCGAAGGTCTCGACGGGCTGCGTGAACAGCTGGCTGAATACGCCACGATGGGTGCTCGCTTTGCGAAATGGCGCGCGGTCATCACCATCGGTGGCGCGACCCCGAGCCGGGGTTGCATCGAGGCGAACGCCCACGCGCTGGCGCGCTACGCGGGCCTGTGCCAGGAAGCAGGGCTGGTGCCGATCGTCGAACCCGAGGTGCTGATGGACGGCGATCATTCGCTCGAGCGCTGCTCGGCGGTGACGCAAGCCATCCTCCATGCGGTGTTCGACCAGCTCGATACCCAGCGGGTGATGCTCGAAGGCATGCTGCTCAAGCCGAACATGGTCCTGCCCGGGGCGGCTGCCACCGATCAGAGCACCGTTGACGGCATCGCCGACGCCACGGTCGAGTGCTTCTTGCGCGCCGTGCCGGCAGCGGTGCCGGGGATCGCCTTCCTGTCGGGCGGGCAGACGCCGGAGCTGGCCTCGGCGCGCCTGAATGCGATGAACGTCAGGTTCAAGTCGCGCCTGCCCTGGGCCCTTGCGTTTTCGTTCGCGCGCGCTATCCAGCAGCCGGCGCTCGAGGCGTGGCGCGGCGTCGCGCTCAACGTTGCGGCCGCGCAGCAAGCTCTCTTTCATCGCGCCGCCTGCAATCGCGCCGCCAGGCGCGGCCGCTATGACGCCGACATCGACGCCGAGGCCGACGTCGACGTCGACGTCCCCCGACGAGCCTGAACCGCAAACGAAGGAAATCCCATGTCAGACACGCTCGACCAGCAATGCGTCGACACCCTGCGCTTCCTGTCGGTCGACATGGTGCAGAAAGCGAACAGCGGCCACCCCGGCCTGCCGCTCGGGGCCGCGCCGATGGCCTACGCGCTGTGGACGCAGCAGCTCAAGCACCATCCGGCCAATCCGTTTTGGCCCGACCGCGATCGCTTCGTGCTCTCGGCCGGCCATGGCTCGGCGCTGCTCTACAGCCTGCTGCACGTGACCGGCTACGACCTGTCGCTTGACGACCTCAAGCAGTTTCGTCAATGGGGCAGCAAGGCGCCGGGGCACCCGGAGCGTGGCCACACGGCGGGAGTCGAGGTCACCACTGGGCCGCTCGGTCAGGGCCTCGCTAACGCGGTCGGCATGGCGATCGCCGAGGCCCACCTGGTGGCGCGCTACAACCGCAAAGGCCACACGGTCGTAGACCACCGTACCTGGGCCATCGTCAGCGACGGCGACCTGATGGAAGGCGTGGCGTCGGAGGCCGCGTCGCTGGCCGGCCACCTGAAGCTTGGCAAGCTGATCTGTCTCTACGACAACAACTCGGTGACGCTGTCGGCGGGCACCGACATGACCTTTTCCGAGGACCGGGCCCAGCGCTTCGCGGCTTACGGCTGGCAAACGATCGAGGTCGGTGACGGCAATGACTTGACGGCGATCGAAGCGGCGCTCGCTGCGGCGCGCGCCGAGACCACGCGGCCGACGCTCGTCCTCGTGCGCACCCACCTCGGCTTCGGCTCGCCCGAGCAGGACAGCTTCAAGGCGCACGGCTCGCCGCTCGGCGTCGCCGACGTCAAGAAGACCAAGGAAAAACTCGATTGGCCGAGCGAGCCTCCCTTCTTCGTGCCCGAACTCGCCCTGGCCAGATTTCGCGAAGCGCTCGGGCGCGGCGCGAAGGCCGAGTCGGAGTGGAATGGCCGGATGGACGCCTACGCGAACGCATTTCCCGACCTGGCCAAGGAGCTTTGTTCGCGCCTGAACGCGGAGCTGCCGGAGGGCTGGGACGCAGACATTCCCGTTTTCCCCGCCGATGCGAAGGGCATGGCGACGCGCGTCGCCGGCGGCAAGGTGATGAACGCGATCGCCCCGAAGCTGCCTGCGCTCGTCGGCGGCTCGGCCGACCTCGACCCCTCGACCCACACCGAGCTGAAAGGGCAGGGCGATTTCAACCCGCCGCTGCTTGCCGGCCAGGACAGCGAAGGCTCGGACGCGGCCGGTTGGGGCTACGCCGGGCGCAACCTTCACTTCGGCGTGCGCGAGCATGCGATGGGCGGCATCGTCAACGGCCTAGCCGCGCACGGCGGCTTCATCGGCTACGGCTCGACCTTCCTGATCTTTTCCGACTACATGCGGCCGGCCATCCGCCTCGCGGCGCTGATGGGGCTGCACGTCGTTCATGTCTTCACGCACGACAGTCTCGCGCTCGGCGAAGACGGGCCGACACATCAGCCGATCGAGCAACTCGCCAGCCTGCGCGCCATGCCGCTGCTCAGCGTCATCCGCCCGGCCGATGCCAACGAAACCGCGGTGGCCTGGAAGGTGGCGGTGGAAATGCCCGATCGCCCGGTCTTGCTCGTCCTGACCCGGCAGGATGTCGCGACCCTCGACCGCAGCCGCTACGCCAGCGCCGAGGGCTTGCGCCGCGGTGCCTACGTGCTGAGCGAGGCGGCGGGCGGCCAGCCGGAACTGATCCTCATCGCCAGTGGCTCCGAAGTGGGACTCATCCTCGCCGCCGCCGAGCGACTGCGCAGCGATGGCCTGGCCGTGCGCTGCGTGTCGATGCCGAGCTGGGACCTTTTCGAGGCGCAACCGCAAAGCTACCGTGACGAGGTGCTGCCGCCGGCGATCACGGCGCGCCTCGCCGTCGAGCTCGGCGTCGAGCAGGGCTGGCACCGGTACACGGGTGTGGGCGGCAACATGCTCGGCATCGACCGCTTCGGCGCGTCCGCTCCGGCGGATGTGCTTCTCGAAAGATTTGGATTCACGATCGACAACGTCGTTCTGCACGCCAAGCGGCTACTCGCATAGGCACGGAAGAGTAAGGAGCCTCGAACCAAAGGTCGGGTCGAATGACCTGATGTGCTTTGGCGGCCTGAGCGCCGCTCCCCATGAGCGAGCCAGAGGCGCGTTGGATCGTCCCTAGGTCATCGCATTCATGGCTTGTCTTGTGGCTGTCACGCCAAGTTCAAATGTCGCATCCCCGCCCAGGTTCGAAGGTCGCATCGGGCTCGAGCAAGTAGTTCGGTCGAGACTTGTCCACCGGCGGCGTGGCGCACGCCGGGCAGACGCCGAGGGTGGTCAAGCCGTCGCGAAGCTGCGCTGATGCGGCTTGATCGGAACTGAGACTCTTGGCGGAGCACAGACCTCGCGGATTGCGCGTCCGATGTCGCCCGAGGTGAATTGCTTTCCCTCATGTGCAACGAGAAGATCGTGCATGTCAGTCGCGTGATCTTCTTCTTCAGCAAGAATGTCCTCCAACATGACGCGGGTCGTCGGGTCCTTGTCTGCGAAGTGGCGGATCAATTCCCGGTAGTGCTCAATGACTGACCGTTCCGCGGCGATCGAGTGCATCGTGTAGCGGAGCACGCAGACCGACTCCGTCGCAACAACTGTCCGAAGCAGCGCGATCGACTGCTTGACATCACACCCGTAGCCGACCGTGACGGCTCCGTCGTCGAGAAATTCTTTGGCGCGCTCCCGAAGCGTCCTGACGTCGTTAAACAAATCGTGGTCGGCCATCTTGCGCTTCCGTGAGCTGGGACCGAAGCATCTGGCGAGCTGCGCCAAGTCGATCGGTTGACAAGCACCCTGCTGAGGTTCTAGGGTCGGTCGCCGCACCACTGCAAGGGGTACTCATGTCGGATGCGCCATCGGATTCGTCGGAACGCGACCGCCTGCGAGAGAGGGCATTTTCGAGATGGGCCAACGAGGGTGGCGCCGGGGAGGGTGGTCGCGAGCACCCGGCTTCGACTGAACGGCATCCCGAAACTCCGCCGCTGACCAACGCCGAGCTCGTGCAACTGCAGATCCGGGTGATAGCGCTCGAGAACTTGCTGATGGTTCTGCTGGCCACAGCGTCCGATCGGCAGCTCGACCTGGCGCGCGAAATGGCCGCCTACATTTCTCCGCGCCCTGGCTTCACGCCGCATCGCCTAACGGTCCACGCGGCAGCCCGCATGATCAATCTTGTCGCAGGAGCCGGGCACCTGCGAGCCTTGGCTGCCGCAGGATGCGTGTCCGATGCATTGCCCGACGACGCGGAACGGGCTTGATCGAGCGACCACGACATCGCCCAAACATGACTCACGTCATCACCGAACCTTGTATCTTGTGCAAGTACACCGACTGCGTGGAAGTTTGCCCGGTCGATGCATTTCGTGACGGCAAGAACATGCTCGTGATCGACCCTGACGAATGCATCGACTGCCGGCTGTGCATACCCGAATGTCCCGTCGACGCCATTTACGCGGGCGACGAAGTGCCATCGGATCAGCAAGCCTATTTCGAGATCAACGCGAGTCTTGCCCGGCGCTGGCCCATCATCACCCGCAGAAGACCGCTCGCGGGCGGTGACGAGTGGGCAAATACACGGGTCAAGAGTCACCTTCTTGACTTGGATAGCGCAAAGGACCAGCCGTGAACACCAAGCTTGTGAGCAGCATAGAGAGCGCGACCCGTTCGCGGCTGGCGGTGGTCGGAGACGACACGTTGCTGCTGGAAGTCGCCCGGCTGCTTTCCGATACGCAGATCAGCCTCGTCGTCGTCTGCGATGCGGCTGGCGTGATGGTCGGCGTCATCACCAAGACGAACATCGTCCGGCAGATCGCACATTGCCAAGGCGCCGCCTGCACGAGCACGGCCGCCGAGATCATGACGAGAGACGTGACCTTCTGCAGCGCCACCGATTGCCTGCCCGACGTGCTGTCGATGATGCAGGCGCGCGGCTTCGTCCACGTTCCGGTTGTCGACGCGCAGCGCAAGCCATCGGGTGTGCTCAATGCAAGAGACGCGCTGCGCGAGCTGTGGGCCGAGGGGCAATACGAAGAGGCACTGCTCCGCGACTACGTGATGGGTGTCGGCTACCGCTGAGCGGCCCCTCGGCAGCCTGCGGGGTCAGGGCAAGAGCGAGCCGCGACTCATTTTCACGATGGCGCCGCGACCGCAGGAGCCCCGGCCGCAACCTTTTTGGTGGCGGCCATCAGGGTCGGGACGAACTTCCCCTGGCCCAGCTCTTCGGCCATGTGCTTCACGCCGTGTACGAGATCCGTTCCTGCGGTCTTGAAGAACTCGCTCGCCGGTCCGCCCCCCAACGTGGGGGCGCCGCTTGCTGCAGCGCGGAGAAGTGGTGTCGGATGTCGCTGCGGTGCGGGCGCATCTGACGACGCGGCTCGGCGCACTCAAGGCGATGGCGATCGTCGGAGTCAGCGCCGGAGGTCATATCGCCTTCCTTGCCGCCACGCGCCTGCGCTTCGCGTTGGCGGTGTCGATCTACGGCGGCTGGATGGTCGACGGCGGCATCCCGTTGGCTGAACCCGCACCGCCGGTCGCCGATTGCGCTGCGCTGGCCGCGAACGGCTGCTTTTTTCTCGGCATCGCCGCCGGCGGCGGCGATCGTCTCATCACCGCCGAACAGTGGCGTCGACTCGACGTCTTGCTCGATGCAGCCGGGGTCGAGCACGAACTGGTCCGCTATGCGGGTGGGCGGCACGGGTTCCTTTGCGCCGAAAGATCCGCGACCTTCGATGCCGAAGCGAGTGCCGACGTGTGGCGGCGATTGCTCGGTGCCCTTGCAGCCAACATGGTGCATGCCCAACGGCCCACTGACGGATAGGCGTGGGCGCACCATTTGCGGCTGTGTGCACAGCGACGAGTACGCGCCCACGGCGCTTCCCTTGCACTGCCGAGCAGACCGATGAACGAAGAGCGGTTCAAGGTACCGGTCGGCCCGTCGCGGCAGGGCGCCGAGGATCCACTTCAGGACAGCGGCTGCCAGCAGGCGGACAGGCGACGGCGACGACCTACCGCGTCAACGGCAAGCAAATGGTGGTGGTCGCCGCGGGCGACCACGGCTCGTTCGGAACCACCCCCGGTGATGCTGTCGTGGCCAATACGCTGAAATGAATACAGCGATGTGCGCCTTCAAACATAGGAAGGAGCGGGGATGAGCAGCACGCCTGGGATCCCGCGGACGCATGACCCGCTGGCCGCGAAGCTGAGTGCAGCCGACGACCGTGTCCTGCTGAGC
>Ga0209512_1001975_pt1 | contig 23220 bp, 31 predicted proteins | sample frozenSSSSmetaG_FD_184142 | JGI IMG/M metagenome (GOLD analysis project Ga0209512, IMG submission 184142) | Glacier valley bacterial and archeal communities from Borup Fiord, Nunavut, Canada, to study Microbial Dark Matter (Phase II) -... | ecosystem: Environmental > Aquatic > Freshwater > Ice >...
GCACAGTATATAGCAACAGAATTGATTAACTAAACTAAAATATCTATTGGGGCCTACGTACTATATGTAGACCGCCCGTGCTGTCCGACGGTTCAGCTGCCCGGCCGGTGGCGTTGAGCGGTGTACGTGGGATTTGGGGGACTGATCCATGCACGGGCTATTCTACAACAGAAGCTCTACGGGTACAAAACAAGCAATTCCTGGACGGCCCTTGGTGACAAAGCGAGCAAGTTTGCGGATAAGTTCAAGAATATTCGGAAGAAAGAACCAGATAGCGGTTGCCAGTAGTCGCCTCGATCCGAGTATCGTCAGGTAAAACTTATTAGTTAGGGGTTTAAAGATACATTGAGGGGTTGAAAGTGTCTAGAAGCCATAGTTTCATTTCATTTGTGTTCGTTTTCGTGTATATATATTTCCCTTGATTAATCAATGATTGACCATTCTACTATGAGCCTCGTTGTTCTCCTGGGATATTTCGGAACAGGCTTGTTAAGCCCTTGATAATAGTAGACGGTGCAGAGTTATGAGGACCATGACATACGGATATTTCCATTCTTAAAAGCTGAAAATGTGGCGTCACGTGCATTGTCAAGATAAGCAAGGTGCATACATGCTTGTGCGGATGCGACGACGGACAATAGGCATTCGTACGCGTACTTTCTCCCTTTTCCTCCTTCAACGCAGCGATACTGCAATTTATAGGCCCTCTTTCCACAAATGTGCAAGTTGTAACGCAATCATGCAATTCTACATTAAACTACGAAAGACTCTATGACTCGTTCAACTGCACCAGATTACTACTCCTCTGCGATATCCCACGATGTGCCAAAGTCCGGGACGTAGTAGGGGATGTCCGGATAGATCTCCGCCTTCTCGCGAGCCATGTTCGAACCGAGGGCGTTGATCAAGGTGCCGTCATCGAGGTCGATCGCCCAGACCATCGTGCCGCCGAGGCATCGCCGGTTCGCATAGTCCTGCTTGATCTTCAGCGTCTCCGCGTCGTCCCAGCTGACCCACTGATCATTGTCCCACGTGACGATCTTGACGCCAGCCACCGCGTCGAAGGTGACTGTGGCGCCGTTGGCGATGATCTCGACAATTTCGTGGGCGGAGAGCACGCCAGGCGTGCCGGTACATTGGCCGCCACGAGCGCCATCGCTGAAAGGGCAACCCGCCGTCATGCAGCTTGGGTCTGACATCGTGAAACTCCGGCCGTAGAAGCCAAGGCCCATGACTACGCGGCCTGGATTGATGTTATTCCTCCAGAGAAGCTCGAGGCCTTGTTGGATCTCGGTGAGGTTGGTGTGAGCATATGCGTATGCGCCTATGGCATTGACGGTTCGGTCCCAAACACCGTCTGTTACACAATAAGTCTTGTCAGCTTCTTATTATGATTGACAAAAAGGGATGGGCGGTGCGTACGGATGTCATAGGTCATGATATTGAACCAATCTATCCAGGGCTCAATGTCGACAATGTTGAATCCTTTGAGGTACCAGTATGATGCCGGCTACGAGACAACGGTAAGCTTCCATTTTACACCTTCAGATGAAGGAAATTCACTTACAAGTGTTATTGATACGCCGTATTGGCGACCGGTAGCATTAAGGCGTTCTCTAAGTCTCTTGAGAAGCGTAACATAATTATCAAAGTCAGCCGGCATGCCTCCACGGTCGTCAGCAACTGGATATTCCCAATCAATGTCAACACCGTCGAAGTTGTTTGTTTGCATGAAGGTTATCAGCGAATCAAAGAAGGCATCCTGCGCTGACTCTGACTTGGCAAGATCAGAGAACGTGGTTCGATATGGGCCTGGGTCGTTCATAGCCCACCCTCCAATGGCTATCCATACTTTGAGATCTGGCTGCTTTTGCTTTAGACTCGTAACTCGAGTGTAGAGCTTGGCGGTTTCGGCGTCCATGGCATCAATACGGAACGTCGTTGGGTTAACCAGCGCGAACGCGAAGTTGATATGGGTATAATAGCCCAGGGGAATGTCTTCAGGCGCCATTCCTGGATTTTAACGTCAGTATCTTGTCTTTGTCGAGACCTCAGAGAAGACCTACTCCCACATGGCCTCGCCAAGTTCCAACCCTCATAGTATGCAATCGTTTTGGCATCTGAGCTTCTGCCACCGCATTCCGGCGAAGGCGCGACAACCCCATTACAGAAGTCCGCACTGGTACCGCAGAATCCAAACTTGCTGCAGCAGACATTCAACGGACATGTCGTCGCATTCGACCACTCCGCTCCCCAACCCGGATCACACTCGCTCTTGTAATTACAGGTTGAAGTGCAACCGTCACCACAGAAAGTTGGCCCCAGACCACAAACGCCTTTGCCAGTGCTGTCTCTGATGTTCCGGTCAGCGCTGCCACGGTCCCTTCTGGTAAGAGGTACTCACAAGGGCCCACAGCAGCCGATTGCGCATTGTTTTGTAGCGGAACACGAATAGTCATTGCCGTCGGCCTCTGCCGCGAGTCCACTCAGAGCTGCAAATGTCTTCAGATCCTGCGCAAAGACCGTTGGAAGACTCAAATGAAGCAAGCCCAGACAGAGCCATGCGAGATCTCTGCGCGAAACTGGCGACAGCATATCTGCAGAGCTCAGATCGATGTGATAAAGACGATGGGACAGACGGAATGGATACAGGTTCTCAGTTGAAGATTTCCCTCCAGAACGAGAACGAACACATCAACCAAACCGCAAAGACGCAACAGGGCTCACCAACTGTATGATTTTTGGGAGACAGAGATCTCAAGCAGACCCTCAAGATCGGAGCTTGCAAATAGACCCCGCTGACGAACAGAGTGATTGCAAAGTTTGTATCGCAAGGTATTTCTGAAAATGAAAGCGGGCATCATCGCGCCCCTGGCGCCACCTTCCTTCTTGCTTCAAGGTACTATATGTAAGCCCATTTTTAATCACAACGATCTCATGGATTAACGTGTCGATGGCGTTGAAAATGGCGGACAGGAATACCTAGCTTGTATTGCTGACGATTTTCGTGGATGTACCGGTACTTGAGAATCTAATTGGAGCCATTTCAAGGCTAGTTAGTGCCATGCACGCAAGGTGCGCCCGTTTTCATGTTTAGCTAATGACAAACATAAGCTTACATTATTGATGAGATGGGAAATAAAAGCCGAACGTCTCATGCACGAGATATCAAGCCCGTATACGATGCATCGGTTCAAGGATCTATGTGTTTTTCGCCGTCAAGGATTCTTATTTGCCCCGCAGGGGTTCTGCTCAACGCCAGACAGGGGTATGTGCATGCTCCACAGCCGTTCTACCCCTGGACCGCGACCCCACCTCTTCGCACCGCAGCCTCGCAGGGCGCAAGACGTGGTGGGGGATGCAATTCTAAGGGGCGGGCCATTGAACCCGAGCCATTCTGTGATATCAAATGCCTTTACTCTGTCAGTTTATCAAATTGAACCAAGACAGCAATCTCCGGTCTCACGTTATATTTCAGAAATAAGCACTATGGGAACCCTGGCACACAGACATGAGCTTGGCAATTATGTGAGCTCGAAGCAAAACGGCTACTGGGTGCGGCAGTCTTTCCGAATTTTGACCCGAGGACAATAATCTCTATCGCCGACAATGACAGAGTGAGCAAAATCCTGGGAAAGTGAGTGCTCTCCTGATGTCTCCTCCATACCCAGGAAATATCTGCAAACTGTGCTTCGTTTTCCGTAGAAGCGAGTTCCTTCAGGCCCCGCCAGAGTTTGTCAGGGCATAACTCGTGCTCCTGTCAGTCTCAGCTCCAACGCGGCGGAGTGTTCTCGAGATTCTATCCTTTGTATTGAGTTGGTTTACGGTCCCCTCCTCCTCTAACTTGTCGCTCAGGAAGCAAAGAGTATGGCTTCATCGGCTCTCCGGATAGGGCTCGTCGCCCTTTCATTCGCCATCAGCCGTATCGCCGCACAAGACACGAGTCCTGGAGGACCTACCCAGCCAAATATCGCGGCAAACTGCAACGCCTGGCATACGGTCGTGGCCGGCGATGGTTGCTGGGCGATCGAGAATCAGTATGGCATATCCCACGCCGATTTCATATCAAGTGGAATCCGGACGTGTCGGACGACTGCACAACGAACTTTTGGGGCGGCTATGCATACTGCGTGGGAGTGGCCACTACAGCGAGCACAACATCGCAGACATCGACATCTTCGTCTACAGCCAGCAGCAGCAGCAGCAGCAGCAGCACCGTGCTCGCCTCGTCCTCCTTGACGACGTCATCTGCGGTTGCTACCGCCAACGCGACATATTCCATCCGTGAGCCGATCTACACATGGAATATAACCACTACCACAGTCGAAAGCACATTCCCACCGCAGAAGACACAGGCAGGACAGCCGACATATTGCAACAACTGGTACTTCGTTCGTCCAGGAGACACGTGCGCGAGCATTGCTGCCAGCACAACATGGATGAGCCTGACGGAATTGTGAGTCGATTCCTTTTTTTGTCTGTATCAGCTTAATCCATCGGCCATTAGCGAACTTGCTAACGGTGTGCTGTCCAGACTCGAATGGAACCCAGCACTTGATAGCGACTGTTCTGGCCTCTATGTCGACTGGTGGGTTTGCATTGGCGTCCAGCCGCAGTCCATAACCGCCTCATTTGAATACATAACCTCTGCCCCTGCAGTGGTTGTACCGACCAAAACGGGCGACTATACTCCAACGACCTTCCCCGCCGTTGACTCGAGCTTCACCGCTTCGCCGACACAGGCAGGCCTTGCAACCAGTTGTCAAGCTTTTTACCAGGCTCAGAGTGTAAGTGCTTTCGCGCTGTCTCCGTCATTTCTTGCTCCGACAGCAAAAATATGCAAGTAATTAACGGACCTGTTACTTCATAGGGCGATACTTGCCGTCAGGTACTGGCATACAATATTCCAACTCAGGAGGAATTCTTCGCATGGAATCCTGCCTTGAACGGGAACTGCGACGGCCTGTGGGCGGGTTACTGGTATTGCGTGGCCGCGTATCCGTCCGGTTACATCCCTATGCCGCCAACAGTTACGACGAGCCCCTCTCCCGTCCCAACAGGGCAGACCAGCACCTGCAGTCGATGGTATCTGACAACTAGCGACGAGACGTGTGACGACATTGTTGCTGGCTTTACCGCATTTTCTAAGGCGGACTTCATCGCGTGGAATCCGAGCGTCGGGTCTAGCTGTGCCGGAATAAAGACCGGTCTCTACTACTGTGTGGGTGTCCCGGGTACTGCGACAACTCGCACATCGGCTGTGTCAACGACGACGGTACCGACCGAGACTCCCACTCAGAGTGGCATCGCGTCGGATTGCAGCCAGTTGTGGCTCGTCGCCAGGTATGCACTCCGTTCTCCAGGCTTCCAGCTTCGTCTATGGGTAAAGACTGACGTGTACCAGCACTGATACATGTGCATCTATCGCCGCAGCCAATGGCATTACGGAGGCCCAACTTTATACCTGGAACCCGGCCGTTGGCACCTCCAGTTGCACCAACCTCACGCCAAACTTTTACGTCTGTGTGGCGGTGGGAGGGTTATCAAGCAGCGCCAGTGTGCCCGTTACATCTGGCCCGACGACGACGACGACAAGCAACGCATCGACAGTCCTATCCACTTCTTCGAGCACAACATCCACTTCTTCGGGCACGACAACCGCTCCTTCCACGACTACTTCGTCTGGCGGAACAGTGAGCACGCCAGTTCCTGTACAGGTAAGCTTTCTCTGTCTACGTAAGGATTCCTGAACTGACAAGCTTGTAGGATGGTATGGTAGCCGGCTGTAGGAGATTCTATATGGCCCAATCAGGTGACGGATGCTGGGCAATTGCAAACTCGGCGGGTATTGACTTGAAGTGAGTACTATTTACACCCGATCCGTGATTTCATACTAACAGCTTGCTTGCAGTGACTTTTATAGCTGGAATACAGCCGTCGATACAAATTGCGGAGGGTTATGGCCCGATTACTGGTATTGTATCGGGATTGCCGGGCCAGTGACGTCGATATCTAGTGGGCCGCCAGTGCCAACGTAAGTAGTATAGATGATTTTGTACGTAGTAATTGAACAGCAGCCGTCCATTTCTAAGTAGCTGAACCGTTTCAGAGCCTCCTATAAACGTCTGCAGAGTGTGTAAATGTCTTCTTTCCTTAAAAGGGGGTAACCTATGTTACATTGACAGTTAGAGGTTTATACCAATTCATCTTGTGCATCGCGTAGTCTAAAATCGTTGTACACTTTTGTCTCCTCGCTCTGCGATGGAGAAGTTACTGCTGAATACCCGAAGCACGGCATCACACACGCAACTGTAAAACTATCAGTCTGCCCGAGACAGACCCAATAGCCGTCAAGATGCTCCCGTCGTCCCGTTTTCGTCTTGGGCAGTTCTCGCCACAGCCGCTCCATGTTGGGGGGAACTCTCCATCCTAGGTCAAGAAGTTCCCCTCTCGCTTTGAATCTCCTCGAATTATAGAGAGGAAGGGGAAGAGCAATAATGCACTCTTCTAGCTGCGCACCCATCTCGCGCACCATTTTGTCAATTGGATTCATGATGATGGACTCGCTCCTCTGTAGGATCTCGTCCCATGACCCGGCCCATTGTTTGCATCTCCTGTTGCCTTGGAGGGAAATGTAAAGCTTTTTCAGGCTTGGAAACGTCACTGGCAGACCATTGAGAAGAGAGTGAAATGATGAAAGGTCGGAGTCTGGCGGGTCGTTCAACAGGGCATCGCGCAAGGGATGGACATGCCATAACATCTCCACGGCTGTAATGCTGGCGAGTCGCTGAGGGAGGAGCAGCTTCGGCAGATTGAGGACAAGAGTGGTGCTGGCCATGAAGACCGTGTTCGTGGCGTATATGACATCAATGGCCTCGGCATAGCTGGGAGCACGTTAGTATAGGTCACATGAACGCTGGCCGAGTCCGAGAAATGAATGATGAGCACGCACGCCTGCCTACACGATAACAACCACCCCATAACCCCAATATAGCACTTTCCCGGCTTCTCGCCGGGCCAGAACTCACACCAATTGTCGTAGCCCTGCCGACATTGATCCTCGAACGGCTCGGTGAGCGCCACACCCTTAACCCCAAATCCCGCTCTCCCGGGTGGCGCGCGGTGGCATACGCAGCTCCACCACTGCCACTCCTTTGGCTCCCACGTGTCTACTTTCTCCTTCGTCGCCTTCGGCGGCCCAAAGTGACTTTGATGGTAATGCGGGGGATTCCTGTCAGCGCCGTCCTTGCGACGGAGGACAGGGTGCTCGAGGCGGAGGTCCATGTGCACGATGACATGGCCGAAGGCTTCAAGCAGGATCTTGCGCCGGATCTCAAAGGGAAGGTCTTTGAAGAAGGCGCTGTTTGCCGTCGCGGTTGCGGAAGATGCGATGAGCGATTCGTGGGAGGGTGACGGCGTGAGGACTCGAGGGCGCGGTGAGGGAAGGACGGGCAGTGGCTTGTCCTTCTTGTTGCTAGGAAGCTTTTCCCGCATCCATTTAGACAGCGCATTTGGCATGGTTGCTTTTGTTGTTTGAGAGGGAATAGCCCTGTTGAATCAGGAAAAGGAAGAAGACCTTGCACGATGAAGTTATAAGGTTACGGCTCGGACATGTTAGATATCACGTGAAGGGTAACGTGAGCCATGTCTTATCTTCAATTATGGTTATACCATTGCCTTTATTTAAATCTACCTCTTTAAGATGCGTAAAACAGTAGATACATGTATTGTCTATCGTTTTTTAAATGAAACTTAATTAATCCAGCTTTAGTTTAAACTGCTATATTTATAAGCCTTAAATTATACTGTAGTTATGAACGCGAGTTACGCGACGCGCAAACCAACACCGACCAACGAACAATGTAACAGCGGCCGGCCGAAAAGATTTCCATCCCTCATTCTTCACCGCTGCTCCTTCGACAATTCGACGACAAATCCCATGAGAGAAGAATGATTTAAAGGCAGCATATCAGCGCTCGAAGGGGACCACAGGATGGTACCTCATCTTGTGACTGTAACTCTTTTCTGCAGGCGTCTGACGATTGCACGCATTTTCCCATCCACGACTCTGATCTGCGGCAGCCGGCCTGCGCAACATCATCTTCAATATTCAGATCGAACCATGTCTTCTCGGTCGTTGCAAACGGACGAGAAGCCTCTCACACCAGGGACAACGCTTTGTGGCCAGTCAGGGCGAATGTATACCATCCAGGAGGTACTTGCTGAACGGCGGAAGCCATTGTTATGCGTCTACCGTGCCAGGTATGAGCTGAATCCCATGATCAGCAGCATTGACGGGGCGCTAATAATAAGAAGCGCCGAAGGACAGAACTTCATTATCAAAACTATGATACCGGGCGAATACGAGTATCAACAAGTTCTGCAGAAGCCCTTGGCCTCGTGTCCTAACTTGCGTACCGTGGTGGATGGCCTCCCTGGCCCCGAGTTGTTCATCTACCCATTTTTAGAGACTGATTTTCTTCAGTTCACCCAGAAGAACTTAACCAAGGCAACGAGGAGAAGCATGCTCAGAAGCGCCCTTGTTGGTCTAGCTGCCCTTCACGAGAGAAACATTATTCATACAGGTGGGTTCAGCATATCCCTACATCCATCCTTGCTGAACGGTAGCTGCATTTCACGGCAGAGCTTTACCAACCACACGCACGCGCTAAGCAAAGCCGACAGATATAAAACCGAACAACATTCTCTTAGACTATGAGGAGACAGACGGCGCATTCTCCATTAAGAGGGTCCAGATCTCGGACCTGGAGGACTCGGTGATTCTTCCCCCTGGGAAATACCTGAGGGAAGGGCTGTGCGGCAACCAGATGTGGAGGAGCCCTGAGTCCTGGGCCCGAGCGGCCCAGGGCATCCCATCAGACATCTTCTCCTTCGGGCTTGTAGTATGTATGCCCAGCCTCTCCGTTTGTGGCCCCTTTGTGAGCTCACACATGGTCTAGTCTATCTACGTGATGCTGAATGACATGGTTCTCCGCGCCAGCGACGAGGAGTTGGCTGCGAACGACTCGTGGAGGTACGTTCTCCGACGACAGATATCTTTCTTTGGCGAAGAACAAGGCTTCAAGGGCTTGCTGCAATGGATCGGCGAGAAGAACCCATTCTTTGAATGCCTTGTTGCCCTCGCGGGGAGCTTCGACAAGGCGAACCCCCGAAAGCCGTTCGAAAATTGGTACTTTGTAGACGCGCAGTTCCGTGACCTTGTATGTAGGATGACAAACCTGGATCCGGCGAGGAGGATCACGGCGCAAGAGGCGCTGGAGCATCCATGGTTTGCGCGGAACGACTAAGGTGCGTCGTCAGGCGACATCCACTTAAGCACCTGGATGTATTATACCTTATTGTTATGAGATTAGTGGCTTAAAAGTTTTAATTTTGTGTCTATCAATTCGAACTTCCCACTTTCTACCTTGACGAACTTCTAACGTCCTTTACCACAGCGGCGCACTGCCAGTTCTACAATAATGCAGTACAGACAAGAACTAAAGCAGAAATCGTCACGTCGTGCGACTCGAGCTACAGGTGAGCATATTCGACCAGTGTCGTGTGCTCTGCTCTCCAGTGCTCATACATTGCATACCCCCAACGTCATTCGATTCAATCCACCTCGAGATCAGAAGGACCGACGCATTGCAGATCGGAGTGGATATCTCCATATCTCCATATCTCGCAAGGTATCTTGCGTACCGATGATGTACAGAGAGTATCACTGTGCACAGTAGTACGATACTGTACATACATCGTTGTATTAGCGCTGGAGGATATCTGATGATGCAAGTGCATCAGGACTCGTCTCCCATCCCCCACCCAGTATCCTGTATTGTACGGAGTATACACGGTATTCGGTACATACTGTGTACACAGTGCTCTGGACCAAACCACATGCCCCAAACGGTGGCCGCAGGCACAGGACAAACGTTGTCTCCCGCCTGGGAGAAAACGAGTAGCGGTTTGGTACATACTTTAGGTATCTCACGTCTCCTGTTCTGTGTCGATCAACGAGGATGACGATTTGTTTCATCAACTCATGTGGTGAATAGGAACGCAGGACTCACTGAAACTTCCCACGGCACTGCCACTATCGATCAAAACGGATTCGACAATGGATTAGGATACAGACGACATGCTTTCGTCAGAGGATCAATTTGCGAGGATGCCACCTATTCAAATTACTCCAGCAATTGGAAATACAATTATATTCCGTCACAACGGTCGCCGCATATACATCACACGTACCGTATGCAGCGGGGATGGGGAGAAAGCGTGCGACCAGTCTACCATTTAGGGGGAGAAATTGGCTTGTATGCTAACTAGTCTACTAATTATCTACTCTACATTCTATTCTAAAGGCATCATTAGATTCACGGTTCTAATGATGTTGAATAAATGGTGGGTGCCTGTAGGCACCTAGGGATTCTCAGTTTAGAGAATTCATGAGAATCTCCATCTTCATGTATGGAGACTTCCATGCATGAAGCACTAGCCTTTGAGCCTTTGTTTCTAGCTCTCTATATGAGAACCCCAGTCTAGATTAGATACTTTTACAACCAATCACTTTACTTGATTCATTTCTACAATGAAAATTTAATTAAACCTGTTGTCCACATACAAGCTCACATCCCATTTTTCGTTCCCTTTCATCGATTTCGCACAATCGTTAGAACGTGCCACAGCGCGTCGCAAGTCCGTCCCCATACCAGACGGCCCGCTCGCAACGACCTGTGTTCGGCCGCTCGTGGTTTGTTCCAAGAATTGCGCGATCACTTGGTTTAGGTCAGGATGATGGCCTTCGAGAGAAGTCACGGTGAATACATCGTGTGCGTCATGCAGTGTCCTCGATGGCGTCTCAACCGTCGAGGTCTTTTCCCCTGTGCCACTCTTAGCACCATTGCTATTGTCATCACTGTCGCTGGTCGCTGCAGTTTGTTTTTCTCTCGTAATGAAAATTTGAACATGAAGATTCGACCCAGGTCGCTTGACGAGCTGCTTCAACTGCTCGAGTTCGGGCGCTACCCACTCAAGGTCCTGTGAATGGCGTATTGCCCACACTAACTGTACTCGTCTTCCTGGATTTTTGATCTGAGAAGCTGCCTCGAGGGCCAGCGGCAACGCGAAAGAGATGCCTGTGCCACCCGCAATGGCCAGGAAATTTGGAGCATCTTCATTAATAAGGGTGCCGTAGGGGCCAGTCATGATGACGGATGTTGTTTCACCTGTGCTCTGCTTTTCCCGTGCTAGCTTCGCAAGTTTGGACGTCTGACCACTCATGCTGCGAACTATATAGACGTGGTCCGAAGGTTGAAGACGAGGGCTTGGAAGAGACATGACAGTGAATGGATGACTTTGCCAAATGGAGAGTTCGGGGAAGCATAGGAAGAAATGTTGGCCTGCTCTCCAAGGTCCTTGACTGTGAGAGAAATATATCCGAATCACACTTCCAGTGTCATCATCGAAGCACTTCATTGTCGCATTGATGGGCTGGAACCCGTACCCTGGAGAATTGTTAGCTGCAAAGAAAGATTTCCATGATGCATGGAAATTGTCTACCTCCTTCCTTGTGATGTCCCACATGTATCAACCCCGAGCGTGCGAGTCGCAGTATACGATCGATGAAAAATATAGCAAGAGATGCGATCATCCAGCACGCAAGCGCAGACCAATGTGCCCAGCAGGCACCTAGATAAATAGCCGCAATAATATAATGAGTTTTCCTAAAAAACTCGTGCCCAGTCCAGTTAATGACGGATTTAAAACTGCCCACGAATAGGAATGTCAGCAATATCATGACAACACAACCCCAGATCATATATTCTTGCTTGATGAAATCTGCACCAACAGTAGGCTGGGGTTGGTAGAGACGACCTTCGATAACGGCCCAGATTAACTGAGACAATTAGTTCATGACCTATCCAGATTTTAGTTGCCCACTTACTGTGTGGACGAATGCTTGAATGAATATTACGCGACCACACCAAGTGTGGAGGAAGTTGAAGTGCTGATAGGAGACGCCAGTCATCAGAGTGAGGATACTTTCCCTCGTGGACAAGGCGACAGTGAATGGTGTGAGGGCGAACGCCAGAGCACCAATTCGGTCAGAAAATCCACCCATAGTGACTCGCGTGTTGTAGAGGCCCGGCGATCCTTTGACGGGAGTAACCCAGGTCTTATAGACCATGCCAACAAACCTTATATGGTGAGTTCGGTATTCTCTCGCGGACTTGGATTACCAGTACTTACGAGAAGATAAGCAAGTACCCGAAAAGAATCGCCAGAATCAAGATCTGAAGCCGAGTGACATGACCAAAGAAGGACCCGAAAGCTTCGGGCAGCAGATGCTTCCGACATAAAGCTGCGATCGCACCTCGAGACCGATATAGGAAGCCCTGCGGGGGTTCCTGATGTGCTCCCTCCTCCGGTTTCTCAATTACAAGCTGGCGGCTCTGTCGCGGAAATAGTCTCGACAGCATCCATAGGACAAGAATGCCGCCAATGACAGCCCACATGATGAAGGTATACAGCATCGAGACATCATGCATCCAGTACACGGCATCGAGATATTCACAAGATCCTGCATCGTTGGTGCAAGGAAACGAGCGGGAGGCGTACCCCCAGTGGGGAATTAGCACAGAGGCTTCGCTTGCGTTCTGGATGTGCACCATGATGTTATCTATATTGATTATTGAAGCAACAAGAAGAAGGAACTGCTGGGTTGGCCTCAGAATCCAGCACGACGAGCAAAAGGCCTTTATATCGCCATCCACGAAAGTTGTTAACTGATTTATCCACTTATGAGACAAATGCCAAGGGCCGAGGCGCTTTGGTCCATGATTGTTCAAAAACGCCCCATCTTTAAACTGGCCAGCACTTGCACTTGCACTGTGTATTGTATTGTGTTCGTGTTCGCCGAATTAGGCTGTGTGGAAGAACGATGGCCGCCGCCAGTTGTGGGCTTTGACTCTCAACTGCCAAGAGAACAACGTGCTCCAACGTGCTCAACTGCGGCTGCCAAGGTTCTATGCCTTCTTCATCGCGACATAATGTGCTCGTTCCACAGTGGGGTTCTTTTAGGTTAGACCATTAAGAAAAAACTGGTTTGGAGGTTTGACGACCCTGACTAATTCTTGTTGCCCCAGTGATGAAAAAGAAGAGTATCGTATCCGCTGTGCCTGAAATGGCACGAACCTTGAATCTGGAGAGGAACATCTTAACATGTTGGAGGAATAATAGACCATATCTCAGTCTCGTCTGAGCAGAATAATTTCTCTGGTGGGATTCTCGCACCGTATCAGGGATCAGACAAGACAGCGAAACTGCAGCCAGCATTGGTTCCAAGATTCATCATTAACATGCTCGCATCTTGGTTGCGCGAGCTTTTCCTGTAGCCTACATTGACCACGGTTAGTAAAATCCATATATCAGAACAGGGCTTGGAAATTACATTGGACGTGCCATCTAACACATCTGTAACGATAGAACGATAGAGGAGCGGCGGGCGATGGACCTGGGGAATCCGACACGCATGGAAGAAGACAAGACCTCGACTCGTGGAAGAGGCGACCAGAATGGTTTGGTTCCTGAGGCACCAAGGCTGCAACGAGAATAGGAGACGACCTGCAATTCTTCGTGGACAACAACTGAACAACTCCAGAACGCGACATCAATGCCCTTTGCTCAAAAGAATATCTAGCCCTTTTCGCAAGAAGAAGCACTTCTAAGACCTCAACATGGTGAAATCCATACTGAATCCTGCTTCGAGGTGGCGGAGCAGTGAAAGATGTCGCCATATTCTGCCTGCCACCTGAGACCTGAGCGTAAACTCGCTCAAATCCGCGCCCTGGGTGACGGGTCCTGGTGTGTGTGGTGCACTTGCAATTTCGTTGTCTACGTGAAATGTATCAACTCAACGTACTAATAACCGCAATGGCGAGTTGCAACATGGAGCCTGCTATACATACCATGGAGCCTCAGCCCATGGTATCTTCGAGGAATGGGAGCCTTACGGATCAGTTCTGCCAAATCCTTCAGCAAGAATGTCGTCCAAGTCAAGCTTCCACCTCTCCTTCTTTACGACGTTTGAAGCGTTGATAGTCTTCGCGGCTCTGGGCGTCTTCGTTGCTCAGTGGCCAGACAGGATCCGGACGGAGCTCTGGGAGGACGGCGCGATCAACGGATTCAACTCTGATCCCACCTTGCGCATATACTACTATGCCAACCACAAGACGCCGCCGGATGTGCCCTTCATCTGGACCCAGACGTGAGTGCTGTTACATTTTCATCCAACGTCAGTCTCCACTGTCTCGTAGTCGTTATTTGAGGGTACATAGACTTACTCTCATCGCCAATCTACAGGTTAACGGACTCCAATATGGCTGTTGCCATCATGACATTATGCGTCTTCGTTGCGAGTATCCTGCTCCGGTTCTTCGAGGTTGTGTCACGCTGGACGCACGCGTATCTGTACTGCTGCGTGGGGATCTCGTGGGTGTTCAGCGTGGTGGCTCAACTCGGTGCTGACTACAGTGACATGGAGCACCCGAGTGCGGTTCCGTGGTACATCAGTCACAACTGCAATGCTTCACAAAAATCGCAGTCCTGTTGCCGGCTGGCTCAAGCATCGTTTGTGACCGCGATAATAATGAGGTTTGTGTGAAAGGCCTCGTGCTTGGTTAAAGATTCATCAGTAACGGTAGCGACAGCTGCTTCTATCTGGCGATGACGCTGTGGTGTCTCGCGGAGATTTTCTGGATTAGGAAGATTCAGATGATCTCGTCGTCAGACAAGCAATACTACTTGGAACAAATCCCCGCCGCGAAAGATGACGGTGGGAGTCCTCTGGAGGAGGAGGGATTTCTGGCGACGTGGGAATCCGAGCGAAGACGGAGCAGCTGGTGGATGTAGTGAGCCCCGGGGATTATATGATCCATGGAAAGGTTGTTACGGAATGACGGGCAGATCTCCCAAGTTATCGGAAGCATGGTAGGACTGTATATATGGATCATGTTGTAACGCAGGTAAGAAATTTATCAACCACATTATACGAATTAATAATTTTCAAACGTCATCCACGGTGTCATAGTTGCAGGTGTGCCACTTTCCATGAGATAATTCTATGCCTCCGCATGCTACGTATAGAGTACAGAGGTCGATATTTTCCATCCTACATTCTCCCTCCTGTCTCCTATCAACCCCTCATTTCGGCAGGACCTACACTTTTCTAGGTATCGGCAGCGAGGTTACAGAGCCGCAGGAAACAACGCTCCCACGGCCGCGCAAGTGCTGGTGAATAGATTGGTTGTAGGTTAACTGTAGAGGCCGACGGAGCGCCTCAGGTGGATGGCGAGACGATTCCCCGCCGCCACCCCTCCGCGAAGCGCAAGCTGCTCGAGCAACCTGAGTCGGGAGCCGCAACTGTGTATGATATTCTGAAACGCAGTGCACGCAAGTTTGGCAAGGCGAGCGCGCTGGGCTCTCGTAAAGTCCTCGATACCCATGTCGAGACCAAGAAGGTCCAGGACGGCCATGGAGGAACGGTAGACAAGCAGTGGACGTATTACGAGCTTTCGGATTATACGTACATTTCGTTTGTGGAGCTGGAGCAATGTGCACTTCGCACTGGAGCGGCGATGCGTACGCTGGGCCTACAGCGGAACGACCGCGTCGAGATCTATGCCGCCACTTCTGCCTTTTGGTTTACGGTTGCTCATGGTGCGTAGAGAGAACACTGAGGCCCGTGACTCAGCTCCTCCCGTTGCTTGCAGACGTGATTGGTGCTGACCATCAGCAGGTGCATCGTCGCAGTCAACAACTATCGTCACCGCGTACGACACCCTCGGTGACGAAGGCCTCTCCCATTCCCTCAAACAGACCAATGCTAGGGCTGTCTTTGTAGATCCAGCACTGCTTCCTCGGGTGGCCAAGGCCCTTGAACAGGCCAAAGACGTACGGGCTATCATATAACGAGGATGATGCGCAACCGATCGATCCAAAGCATGTGGACGAGCTCAAGAAGAAGCATTCCGACATCTCCCTCCACTCGTTCAGCGAGTTCCTCGCAACCGCGGCCGAAGGAATCGACCCTGTTCCTCCCTCTGCTGATGACCTGGCGTGCATCATGTACACCTTAGGAAGCACAGGTCTCCCAAAAGGAGTCTTGCTGAAACACAGAAATGTCGTCGCGGGACTCGCGGGTGTCAATGTTGTCGTCGGGCCGCACATGGTTCCTGGAGAAGACCTCCTCACGTACCTTCCCCTTGCCCACATCATCGAGATTGTCTTTGAGAACGCCGCATTGTATTGAGGAGGCGTCATGGGTTACGGCAATCCTCGTACCCTGAGTGATCAGTCGGTCCGCAGGTGTTTAGGCGACATCCGTGCCTTCAAGCCCTCTGTTATGGTCGGCGTGCCCGCTGAATGGGAGTCTATCAAAAAGGGTATCATAAACAAGGTGGGAGCGCCTGGCTCGCTCAAGAGCAACATTTTCTGGGGTGCGATGGCTGCGAAGCAGAGCCTGTTATACTTGGGCCTTCCGGGCACAAACGTGCTGGATCGCTTGGTGTTCAGTAAAATCAAAGAAGCGATCGGTGGAAATCTGAGGTTGATGCTGAATGGTGGTGGATCGATTGCGGAAGGAACGGCGCGGTTCATTTCCTTTGCGATTTGTCCCATCTTACCGAAACTGCTCGGTAGGTTGATGGCATGGTTTTCGGCGTCGCCATATCGCGTTTCTCTGCTCTTTCCGATACCTTATTCTTCTACTAGCCAAGGGATGATAGCTAACGGTATCAACGATCCCATGGCATGGGCGTCCGCCAACCCTCGGCTGCATGCCCGCCTCGATTGAAGTCAAGCTCGTCGACGTTCCCGACCCGAATTACTTCTCCTCTCACAACCCGCCCCAAGGCGAGATATGGATACGAGGGGTTGCCGTCATCGACGGATACCTCGACAACCCTGAAGAAAATGCCAAGGCATTCCAGGAGGGGTGGTTCAAGACTGGAGACATTAGGCTCTTTGACGCGACGGGGCAGCTCAAGATCATCGACCACAAGAAGAATCTTGTCAAGACGCTGAACGCTGAACGGGGAGTATATCGCATTGGAGAAAAGTCAGTGCCCTTGCCATCCACTGGTGTGCCCGACTCTTATCGTTGTTTCCCTTGTGTTCTTCATTCTAACAGAAACCCCCCAGCTCGAATCGCTTTATCGCTCCGTGCCCATCGTCAACAACATATGCGTCTAGGCGTCCCCAGACTATGCGAAGCCCATTGCCATCGTGGAACCCACTGCGGCCGCCCTCCACAAGATTGCCGAGCAAGTCGGGATCCTAATCTGATCTAATCTGATCCTGTTCAGATATGTGAAGGAATATCACCAACGTCCTCGTCAGATACTGATACTAGTCTAAATAAACTTTAAATAAACGTATAGCGCTACGGTAACAAGATCCCTTATTTTTACCTCAAAGTTACTCTGAACGCTGGCAAAAGAGCCTCGGATCTGGAACTCCCTGCGGAGTTTGCCAAGGTCGGGAAATGGTCTTCTGATGTGCAGGCGGGAGAGGGCCGGACATCGTTTCTGGGGAATTATCTCCTCGCGAGGGAGAAGCTTGATCCAATGATACAAGGATTTGTGGGGAATGTGCAGAAGATCTCGCGGAGGGCGCAGCTGGAGGCGTATGATGGGTGTGCGGCGCTGCGACCGGTGTCGGATGAGTTAACTGGCCGATACGACGCGGTGATTACGCCCAGTGTGGCTGATGAGGCGCCGGTGGACATTGGTCATACTGGGGATGCTGCGAGTTTCCCGCCACGTGGATTTACAAGTCCAGATGCTGGAGAGTTGACAAGGGGCATTGGCTGACAAGAATCTTATACACTTGCAAAAAAAACTTTTGCACGATCTCATCCTCGCTCTATAAAGCGAACCGGCAGCCCACATCCTTCCTTCACGAATAGCCGACAAAACCCTGTCTGTTGGGCTTACTATACTATACAGTCGTGTTGACTCAAACCAGTTGAGTGTTGCATTAGCTGTCTCTCTCGTGGAAAACTTCAAGTTCTGCATAAGGATACAGAGTCATTCGGGCCTTCCGAATCTTCAAATGGTGTTCTATAGCGCAAGCCATGGATGCTTTAGCAGTTCTGCCGCTGATTTTCTATCGCCTGGTTCAACAGCCAGCATGCCCTCTAAGAAATCAACAAAAATAGGTACCTCAGTTTGCGGCATGTCCTTTGGTCTCCGAAGGACCTCATCCTTGCCATCCATCAGTGAGAGGAGAGACGCAGGCGAAAGCTTTGGAATGCGAAGCAGATTCCCTGATGAAAGGTCAGCATGTCCGAAGGAGTGTCTTGAACATGAATAAGTTTCATCTCTCCTTGCACTCGTTGTCATCCTAGAGAACTGATAACTGTGAAATACGAGACTAAGATGACATGAAGTATGTTGAATAGACTAAGTTGCATACCTTCATCGTCAAAAAACTCTCGTGATCTCGTACCTCTTCTAAGAAGAGCTTCAGGAAACGGTCCAAAAACTTCTACGAGTTGTGCGAGTCGGTCGTCCTCTGCTGTCCACTTGCCATTTCGGGATGCGGTCCCGGGAAATGAGAGGTGTCCTTTGACAAACTCGATCATCTGCAATTCAAATCAGTGTCTTCACTCTCCTACCATACGTATTTTCGACAATTTTTGGAGAACTACAACATACGAGACACCCTAAGCTCCAGATATCAACACCCGTGCTCCACGGAGCGCCTAGCGTCACTTCTGGTGCCCTGAGATGCGGTGATTGGATCTGGTCAGATAGATGCTGATTCACCCAAGACGCTGTAAGTGGAAAATTAGTGACTTTCGAGAGGCCTGAGAACAAGGTTAAGCAAAAAAAGAATAACCTACAGACTCCAAAATCGATAATCCTCACACGAATTTCATCCATTTCAGTGAGTAATGGTGTGGTGATAACTTCACTCAGTAGCGTCGGAATTGCAATCTCCTCGCTGCCAGTGTCGACGTCTCCAAGCCGTGTCCGCTTGGACTGAGATGTTCGTACTGATGTCTGCTTTAAGTAGCTCAAAATGACAGCCTCGGGATCGTCCAACTCAAGTAGTATATTTGAAGGCTTCAGATCTGTATTTTTATGGTCAATCATCAGTCAAATTCCGTAAGTGAAACAAAATCCGCCTAAGATTCAAGGACTCGGCCTACCTGTGTGTATAATGCCGCATTCTCGGTGCAAAAAATCGAGCCCTTCAAGCAGTTGTCGAGCTACTTCTTTCATCACCGCTACTGGTATGCGCTCTTGCTCGAACTTTGCTGCTTGAAGGCCTAAATGATGCCCCAGAACGGGAAATACAAGACAAACGTGATTTCCATTTGCTTCTTCATGGCGAAAGTGATTGAGGAGTTGAATGACATGGTTCCGTCCAGGATTGATAGATAGTTGCGATTTCTGCTGGATATGCTGCAGCATCTCGAGTTCGTAGATGTCATGATTACCATTATAACAATCTGATCTAAGAATTTTTAGGGCCACGTGCGTTTGCGTCCTGATAAGATACGATTAGCTGATCTATGTTCCTATGAAGCATTTTTAATGGAGTCTTGCCTCGAGTGGCGCGCCAGCCAAACTGTGGAATATTGACCGTATCCTAACTTTCGCAAAGCTGTGTACCTCTCATCATTGAACTTGTCGCCTAGACTAACGCGACAGAATAACTCATAGTCATGGTTTGTCCCTTCTTCAGGATCCGTTGCCAGTGCTCTGGGTGGTGTTGGCTTCTCTAGTGCTCGAGTAAATATTTTCCATAGTCGCGCCGCAACCGAAAGGCGCTGTGCCATGATGTGTATGCTAACAAGGAAACATCGACCAACAGAGGTGGAGAGCTTTGCGGATTTGGCAGCGAAGACCTTCAAGGATACATCTTTGATGATTGACTGTAATCATTCTTGGATTCACTGAAAGTAGCTGCTTAGTCAGCACCTATTCAGGGTACCGCAGCTGTGGTAGTCCAAAACATGCTTTTGGAGAACATCGCCAGGACCGCTGCACCTTCCTAATTCTAGATCTACCTTCTCGTCTCGCTACAACTCATTGTATCAGCTCTCGACGCCAAGGCCAAAGTTTGCGTTTAATCATAGATTTCCCGCTTTTCCCGCGTCTGAACCGCCACGTCCCATCCCGTCGTCGATGTAGAGTAATTGTTAGAGGTCCTTCGTCAGGCTTACTACTTTTAAGCTATATAAAGGGCGACATACTCCTTATCCCTTAATCAGGCGGCTACTCTGCATTTGCCACCCTTAGACGGGAGTCTAAGGGTGGAACACCAAAACGATTCACGAATACAAAAGCTACACCAAAACAATCCATGAATTAATTTTTCTACTAGTACATAAAAGTAACCTCTGTTTTGTACTTATTTACTACTACCTTGTAAGTACCAAAACTTGTACTGTCTAGGTTCCATCTTTTAAATAGGTTTTAATTTAATTTTCTCCGTCTACAATTGAATAAGCACCTTTAGAAGCCTATTCCTAATCTACGTCTTAATTTGAAATCTTCTCTTCTTCCCCTTCTTGTCTTTGTAGAACTCCTTATGCTCTTGAATGCGACTTTCCATTGTGTACGGATTTGTATAGTGTTGTAGGTATTTTAGAGGTTATAATGTAAGGGTAGGCAAAAATTAATTCATGAATTGTTTTGGTGTGGCTTTTGTGTTCGTGAATCGTTTTAGTGTTCCACCCTTACGCGGTCCCGCCTAAGGGTGGTGCAAGCAGACGAAGCCGCCCGATTAACTACCTTCTCTCTCAATCTATTTCTATCATTGAAGATCATATTCAGTAGGCTAGCTGTGAGGACACCAAGTTGCAGGAGTACGTGTGACAAGGGTTTCAAGCAACGCTCATGGCCTTGGTATGTGGTTGCTGATGCCCAGCCGTGGATAAGGAAAATGAGAGACTTGCCAGAGATCCATGAGCAAGACGCAGCAATTGACAAGGAACTTGGAGGCTTTCCTGATATTTACGAAATGATGAGGCTGATGGCCCTGGTATGTGGTCACTGAGGCGCAGCCTTGAGCGAAGACCATTGGAGACTCGTCACAGGAAGTGCTAATGAATGCTTAGAATACCCGTGAGAGGCAATGCCTCGATTACGTCCCAGAACTAAATTTCATTCAAAATCATTCCAAATTTCCTGTGATATCTACTAGATAAATCATCCGAATGTTTATTGTTCCCAGCCACGTGAAGCAATGAAGCCACCACCACACCTCCTGAATTTATACCTCCTAAAGCTATTCCTCTTGCTATCTTGATTATTCCCATCACATCCGTCCGTGGCAAAGGTTGAATCCTCTTCTCATTAGTGATTAACAAACGCGCTGACCATTTGCAGTGCTATCTCCAGTACAGCTCTGATATCTGAAGGTATCGCCATCATCTCCCCACTTCAACACTTCTTCCATAATCCCAGCTTCATATTCATCACATTCATCACATTCTCGTTCATGCACAATCATGCCCAAATTCTCTATCACAGTCGACAAGAATGGGGATTAGTATTTGCCAGATGTATTGGTCCAGAAGTGACTGCTCATTTCCGTGCCAAAATTTACCAAGGAAGGTTCTTGTGGGATCTACTGCCACCAGAGCTTCAACCTGAAGGCGTTGACCCCGAGACAGGCTATTGTGTCCACTGGGGCTCCACGAGCGTCCGGCCCTTTGGATAGCTAATTTCTTGCTGTCTGGCCTTCACCTCAGGTCAACCGGGTACAAAGCTGCTTTCAAAGTATCACCTCGAGACCTATCGCAAGATCAAGAGAGATGACTTACAAGATCTCTTCAACAAGGATGAAAATTAAAGAACAGAATCCTTGAACAAGATGGATGAGCATTATCCTGATTATTTTAGGTTCATAGAGTTGATACGCAAGAAGGATCATGTCTCTAATCTTCCTGCCAACATCATTGCTAATGCTGACATAACGGCTATCATCAAAGCTTGGAATGAATACGCCAAGTCATGCCGACCACCTCTCAAAACGATAGCAGAAGCCACAACAAGCCTCACCAAAACCACAGAGGAGACTTGGGACAGCTACCCGGTGACAATCAAAGGCGTCACCATCATGCCGCCACGTGAAAAGGGTGACTGCAAGCTCAGATGCATGGTGGAGAAGACCGCTTGGTTTAAAGCTCACACTACTATCCTTGATTCCGATCGTAAGTCTTCTCATAATTATTGAAACGATGGAGACTAACTCGACGAATAGCTGAATTTCAACGATCCAAAATGACCAGTCGATCTTCCAATAAGCCTCCCTCTCCGCCTCCGCAAAGGAGGTTAACCCACCAGTCCAGAAGAACATCGCTGGTAAGCTCAAGCCTCTTACATGGTGATTAATTGACTAATCAGATGTCCATGTCCATCCAAGGCGGCTCCTCTCAAGCCACTCTCTGCCTGAAGTGTTAGCCCAGACCAGAAGAACATTAGTACGTTCGATTTCCCCATATAGCAGTTCACAGAATAACCAGATACCAGGTCAATCTATCCTCGAGGATTCCTTCAATTCCTGCATGAAGTTTGTTCCACCAGCTCGGTGAACCGTCAATGGTAGGTTCAAGTTCCTTACATGACGGTTCATTGAATTACCAGACTTCCAGGTCTGTCTCCTGGGAACAAGTCCATCAAGACGAGTTCCGCATGGGAAGCTGATAGTGATGATTCCTTGGTACAAGATGCAAGTCCGATTATGGATATCTTTTATTTACTCTAATTGATATCCAATATTGACTCTTTGTAAACAGCCATCGATGACGTCGATGCCAGAAGTGATCCATCAACAGAGACCTGTCATAAACGAAAACTCGACAACCCGGACATTGCGGAGTGGGTGAGGGGGGATGCCACGCGGCGGATGATTGAGGGGTTTAGACTGGTCAACTGATGGTGGTGGACGGATGGATAGATTGAGAGGGCGTAGGTAGGGTATGAGGATTGCTTTTGGTGGGGTCAAAGAGGATTGATGACTTGTGATACCCGTGCGAGGTGCACGCTATCTAGGGCAATGCAAGTGAACGTTGAGTACATACGACCACAGACTGAAGAGAACTGGGCATCCCGTCCGCTCTGCCATACATAAGCTTCAGATCGGCAGATTAGTAGTTGGGTGGGTGACCACCAGCGAATACCTGCTGTTGTATGTTTT